>Ga0180438_10001402_pt1 | contig 42907 bp, 27 predicted proteins | sample SS_ome_12_FD_132455 | JGI IMG/M metagenome (GOLD analysis project Ga0180438, IMG submission 132455) | Hypersaline lake sediment archaeal communities from the Salton Sea, California, USA - SS_3_D_2 metaG | ecosystem: Environmental > Aquatic > Non-marine Saline and Alkaline > Hypersaline >...
CGACGATATCATCGGAGCTTTTCCAATGTTCACGGGCCCCGGTTCGTTTGGGCGGACTCGTGCTCAAGGCGATGTCCATGGCGATCTTGAAGGTGCGACGACCAATTGCGATGGACATGACGGCGATGTCGACGTCAGCGACATCCTCACGATGTTTGGCCAGTTCACGGGACCCATGGACTCACTCGGGCTGGTGGCAGCCGCGGCGGGCGATCCGACCATTCCGGATCTGATTTACGATCCGGCCACGGGCGAGGTAGTCCTCTCGGTCGACAGCGGTTCCATCATCGGTTACTCGTTGAAGAGCGCCGGCGGATTCTTGGCAGGCGGACACACGCCTATCCTGGGAGGAGTATCGACCAGTCTCTCCACGGAGCTGGCCGAAGCGGCTCTGAGTTCGAGTAGTGGCAGTATCGGTTTTGTCTTTCCTCTCGGTCTCGACTTGGCCGGCTTGTCGGCTCTATTGACGGATAATACGGTAAGCACTGGACTGGGAGCCCCGCTGGTGCCATTCGATTTGGTTGTGTTGGGGCCAGCGGTCCCGGAACCGGCGACGGTGGCCATGGCTCTTATGGGGCTGATCGGCCTGGGATTTGTGGCCTATCGCCGACGAGCCGCCTAAGCGACTCGCCCAATTAGAGCTGATTTCAGAGTGCCAACAGAGAGCCGCCTTTGCTTTGCAAAGGCGGCTCTTTTTCTTGAGATGATTCCCACGAGTATCTATGTGGCTAAGCGGCCCGGAGAATTCCGTCGGCGCAAAAAAAGTGCCTTCGCAGGTGGGGCAGTACCTGCGAAGGCGAACGAGGGCCTTAGAAACCCTCGACACATGTGTTACTGAATTGTTATCGGTCGGACACGGGAATTCAAGCCTGTATTTCTTGGTCAGGCAAGCCGGTCGATGCTGAAGTCCCGTTAGATGCTGACGTAGAACCGCCTTGGTGGGGGGGCGTCCTGGCGAGTAAAGTCTGATTTTACCGGGTGTTTTCGGCAAAATCTGCGAAAATCCTGCGGTGGCGAGACGTGTCAGAAGGCAGACAGAAACCACTGCTCAGCCGAGGGGGGTGAAATTTTCGCTCCCTGTCCGCAGCGTCCGAATCCTCGCCGCCTACGCTCTTGCCAGAGCGAGGCGGACCGGGGCCAGAGCTCTCAAATTGCTCCCTTCTTGCTAACAGGGGATTAATAAGCATAGAGTTTAGGCATTCGGAGGGGGCGATCGCCCTGTCCGGATGTCTTTCGCGTGCTGTTGCGTTCCTCTTGAGGAAACCGTCAACGCGAAGGCCCAGAGCATGGTTGTTCATCAAAGTGTCATCGGAGGATTCATGGGTTGCACAAAGGATCGCACTTACTGATCGATTGCCGGCAAGTTCCTCGGGGAGTTTGTCTGGACGATGGCCAGATGCTGGATGCCCTGGTCGACGCCTCGCGACGCGCGGGGGCGACCGTTATCTCCCAGGCTCGATACCATTTCGGCCACGATTCGGCCGCTGGTTTTACCGCCGTCGTTCTGTTGGACGAAAGTCACTGCTCGGCCCATTCGTACGCGGATGAGGGTCTCTTGGCGATCGATATCTTTACTTGTGGCTCAACCGATCCCAACGACGTGCTGACCCACCTGCGAGAACTGGTCGACCTTGGCGAAGTGCATGTGCGTGAGATGTCACGATTCAAAGTAGACGAGAGCCAGGCCGGGCCTCCTCAGCCCGCCGATGGAGATGCGTTGCCGGGGAGATCCCCCTCTCGACGACAGCCGACAAGTTGATCGGAACGGTCTCGACGCCGCGGGGACGCTGTATTCGTCGTGCCGCTTCTTGTGCTCGGCTGGATGCTCTAAAAAAACTAGCTCCAATTCGCCACGCTTACCCGCTGCATGCTGAACGTGGTTCTCGCATATAATGGAGGCCTATCAACTTCTTGGTATTCCGAGCCATGTGGAGCGTCATCTGTGATGCAGCAACTTACGATACGAAACTTTGTCAGGTGGACTCTGATCTTCGCACTGACTTGGGTTGTCCCGTTGGCCGCTCATGGAGCGGAGCCTGAAGAAGACGACCGATCCGCGGTAAGTCCGTTCTTTCGCCCGTTAGCCGCGGGCAAGGCGAATGCACCGGCCTTCGGGGGTGAGTTCAGCATCGATGGCGATCAGACGATTGCCATTCTGGGTGGTACCAATGCGGTCGAAGTTCAGAAGCACGGTTATCTGGAGACACTCCTTGCCTTGGCCTATCCGGAGTATCGATTGCGGATTCGCAATATGGCTTGGGAGGCTGACACGGTCTATCGACAGCAGCGACCGCGGCATTTTTTCCAGCCTTCTCCGATTCCCTATCCTGGCGATCCCGACGGTCGTCAGCCGATTGCCGTCGATACGATTGTTCTCTGGATGGGGCAGAGCGAGTCGCTGGAGGGCCTCGGTCGGCTGGATGCCTTTCGCAAGGCTTATGTCGGGATGCTCGATAAGCTTTCAACGTACACTCCGCGAATTGTGTTGGTGACACCTGCGCCATTTGAGGAAGTCGAGGGTGTGCAACTCGATATCGCCTCACGCAACGAGACGCTCGCCAAGTATGTGGAAGCGATCGAGGCGATCGGTCAGGAGCGGAACCTGCCGGTAGTCGACCTGTTTCGTGGACTAAAGGAGACGACGATCCAAATGAATGACGAACAGGACGAAGAGTCGAAGACCCGTAATGGGATGCACCTCAACTGGGTTGGGCATTTCGGGGCGGCAGGAATATTTGCCGAAGATCTAGGTCTTCCGGGAACCTCCCAACATCTTCTAAAAGAGGACCGTGAGGAAGCAGAACTCGTGGGCAAGCTGCGCCAGCAAGTACTGCAGCGGAATGAGCTGTGGTTCCGCTACTGGCGACCCACCAATTGGGCATTTCTCTACGGCAACCGATCTCTACAACCCAGCAGCCGCGACCATATCGATAGTAAGAATCGCTGGTTTCCCAAGGAGGTGGCGTCGATCTTGCCGCTGGCTGAAGAGGTCGAGCAGGAGATTCAGCGCGAAGCTCAGAAAATCTCCGCGAGTCGCGAGTAGTCCGGTCGCCGGGAGGCCTCAGCTTCTCGTTCTCGAAATTGTCGAGCGACTGGCTGCCCAAGATTGAGTACATAACAAGAATTGATTATTGGAGTCCCATCTCGATGAACGACCCTGTCCGATATCTTGCCGTTACGTTAGCCGCTCTGTGCGGGATCGTTTTCTCCACATCGGTCCTTGCGCAGTCGGTCCAGACGCCAGAGCAAGACAACTCGGTCGAAGGCGAGCTGGCATCCTTTGAAATTGCCGACGGCTACGAAGTTAGCCTGTTTGCTGACGAGACCGATGGGATTGCCAACCCGGTCTCCATTCGGTGGGATCCGCAGGGGCGATTGTGGGTCCTCTGCACTTGGGCCTATCCACAACTCAAGCCGCAAGAAACGCCCAACGACAAACTGCTGATCCTGGAAGATCAAGATGGCGACGGCCGGGCCGACAAGACGACCGTCTTCGCCGATGGGTTGAATATGCCGACGGGATTTGCTCTTGGGGATGGCGGCGCTTACATCGGACACGGCACGGAGCTTCTGCATTTGGCCGACCGCGACGGTGACGACAAGGCCGACGAGCGACGCGTCCTCTTTACTGGCTTCGGAACCGGAGATACTCACCAGAATATCAATTCGTTTGCGTGGAGTCCCGGAGGCGAGTTGATGATGTGCCAGGGATTGCACACCTTCTCCAGGGTCGAAACTCCCTGGGGCATTGTGCGTGGCGATGAAGGCGGAATCTGGCGCTTTCGTCCCAAGCGGGCGCGATTGCAGCCTTTCATGATGCTCAACATGTGCGCGGTCAATCCCTGGGGAATCAATCACGATCGCTGGGGTGGCATGTATGTGAAGTCGAATGATGCTCCGCTCTGGTTTACTTCGCCCGCGATGATTCCCACGCACCGATATCACAACACATCGCGCTACGGATACGTGGCTCGCGTTTTTGCCCGCGGGATGGCGGTTGACATTGTCGAGAATGATCACCTGCCCGATGACCTGCAGGGCAACGCCATCGTGGCCGGCTACTACGCCCATCTGGTCAGCGCGGTGCCACTCAACGAGTCGGGAGCGGGTATCGCTCAGACCGAGCCGCGACTGCTGATGCGCTCCAGTCATAGCGCCTTTCGACCGGTGGATATTCGCATTGGCCCCAACGGTGCGATTTATATCGCTGATTGGTTCAACCCGATCATCGGTCACTATCAGGCTTCGTTCCGCCATCCTGACCGTGACAAGGTCCACGGGCGGATCTGGCGAATGTCCGCGAAGGATCGTCCGCTCTTGAAGGCGCCCGATGTGGTGGCCATGACTCCGGCCCAACTCTGTGAGCAGCTCGAGTCGCATGATCGCTGGGTTCGCTTTCAGTCAAAGCGTCGACTGGCCAATATGCCGGCTGAAGAAGCGCTGGCGGCCGTGGATGTTTGGCTCAAAGGACTCAACAAAGACGATCCGGATTACGACCACCACCTATATGAGGCGATCGGGGTTTATGAAACTCACGAGTCGGTGAATCGGCCCTTGCTGGAGCAGCTTCTCTCCGCCAAAGATCACCGCGCGCGGGCCTATGCGGCGCGGGTCATCGGTCGTTGGCATGACCGGCTTGACGAGCCACTCGACTTACTGGACCGCTGCGCTAGCGACTCCCATTCTCGTGTGCGGATGGAAGCCGTCGTCTCGGCTTCGCAAATTCCGCAAGCCGAATCGATTGTGGTCGCGGCCCGCGTCGCCGCTCAGCCGATGGATGAATTCGTGAAGTATTCCCTAACCCAGTGCTCTCACAAGCTCTCGCCGGTCTGGCTACCGGCACTCGGCGACGGCAAGATTCAGTTCGATACGCCGGAGCAGATGCTGTTCGTGTTGCACGCGACCTCCGATCCCGGTGTGGGTCATCAGGTTCGGCGCTTGGTCCGCCAAGGCATCGACTCCCTGGAAATGCGCCAGCAGCTTCTCTTGTTGTTGGCAAGAATCGGTGGCGCCGAAGATCTTACCCAGGTGCTGCTCAGTGCTCAGGAAGATGCCAAGGTGCTGCGGTTGCTGAGCGATATCGTGGAAGATCGCCGCGTCATGCCGACCGGAGATGTACAGGCAACACTCAAGCAGCTGATCGTATCGAAGCAACCGACCGTGCGCCACTCCGCCATCCGGCTCGCCGGGCTGTGGCGTCAAGCGGCCCTGGCCGAGCAGGTGAAAGCCATCGCCGCCGACGCCCAGGAAGGCGATGATCTGCGGGCCGCGGCGATTCTGGCCTACGCTGGCGTGGCGCCGGAGGAGGCCGCCCAGGCGGTTCGCCGGTTCATTTCAGATCAAGAGAATCGGGCAGTACGTATGGCGGCCCTTCAGGCAATGTCCTTGACCGATTTGACCGTGGCCATGTCGGAGGCTCTGGCGCTGGTGGAACGCGATAGCGAGGCGGCCGATGTGGCCGGGACCATGGCGGTTGTCATGGAGAGACGCGGCGCCACGCAAGCCCTGACCAAGGCGATTGGAGCTGTGGAGCTCTCAGCCGATAGCGCGAAACGGCTCACGCGCTGGCTCAGTGCCGCGGGTTATGACGATCCGGGCCTGATCGCCGCGCTCAAGCAGGCCATGGGCATCAAGGTCGGTGAGCGTCGGGAATACAGCGCCGAGTTTGTCCGCGATGTGGCGGCGGCCGTCCGCGCGAAGGGTGATGCGGCGGCGGGCCGCGAGGTGTTTCACGCCTCGCTGACAAACTGCACCGCCTGCCACCGTGTTTCTGACGATGGGCGAGGATCGCAGACTGTACCCGGCGACGCCGGCGAGGCGTTCCAGGTCGGCCCCGATCTGAGCGCCGTGGGCGCGGGTCTTCCCCTGGAGTTAATCATCGAGTCGATTGTCTGGCCGGAGCGGCAGATCAAGGAAGGTTTTGAGGTCACCACGCTCTATCTCGATGATGGCCGCGTCGTCACCGGCTACGTCACGCGACGGGCCGAATTGACCGTGGCCTTGCGTGACCTGGCGACCGGAAAGGAACGCGATTATGAGCGCTCGGCCATTGAGGACTTCACCAAGCGGGGCACTGCGATGCCGGCGGGATTCATCGATGTGCTGACGCGCGACGAATTGCGAGATCTCGTCCGTTACCTCTCGGAGAGAAAATCGGCCCAGCTGCCCTAGTCGGCGAGGTAGCTCGTCGTGCCGTGCTCTAGAATTTCCACAACAACGTCACCGAGTAGTCGAGGTCGTTGTGCCTCGCGCCGTTGGGCGTGCTGTCGTAGCGGTCGATGACGCCCACCTTCATACTCATATTCGACCAGGAGTCGAGCAGGATTTCCCAGTCCGCCTTGGTCGTGATGCGTGAATTCATGAAGTCCGCAAATTCGGGAAAGTAGTCGACCGAGGCGGAGAGCTTCTGCTTCTCGGAAATCTGGCGCGAGAACTGCAGTCCAAAGGTTGCCTCAATGGGGTAGGAATCGTCCGGCCCGCCAAGTTCATGCGATACGCCGGCACCGATCCGCCCCTTTACTTCGGTGACATCGGTCTTGATGAATTGGTACCCCAAGCCGGAATCGGCGGCCAGTCGGGCGTCGAAGGGCCTGAATTCGTCATACTCGGTCGTTCCATGGATATAGATGGTCCAGGGCGATTCGCCCAGCAGCCATTCATTGCGACCTTCCAGGAAGAGTCGGTTTGCCGTATCGACAGAGTCCGTGCTGTCCTTCTTGTAGTCGAGTTCGAGAGTCAGAATCGCCCGGTCGGTTTCACGTTTGGCGTCGGCGCCAATGCGGAAGTTGAAGATGTCGCTATTACCGGAGGAGCCGTTCAGGCCCAACTCAAAGCTCCCCTCCCACGGCTTCTTTACCTCTTCGACGGTCTCGTCGAGCACCAGGATCTTCGATTCATCGACCACGCCCGGCGGCACGGTCTCGGTGCCCCCCTTCCCTTCCGGCAGCGGCTCCGCGGCGCTCTCGGGAGGCGCGTCGGGGGCATAGCCTGAGAAAACGTCACTGGGGATATGGACCGCAGGACCACTCGGCCACAGCGGCGACATGTCGGGACCTGGCCCGGTGGCGTTCGCGCCCGTCGGCGGCATGTAAGACGTTGCCGGTTGTGACGGTGGAGGAGTCGCGGTGGGTGGCGCCAGGGTCGCGGTGCGGGCTGGGGGTGGTCCGCTCTCCGGCGGAAAGGAAGCGACTGGCGGGTGGTAGGGGTTGGCGACCTGGCCCGGTCCGGCCGTCGGGGGGAGATACGGATTGGGTTGCCCCGGCGCCGTGTTGCCCGGCGCCGTGGTGCCCGGCCGAGTTGTGGTGCCCGGCGGAGTTGTGTGAATGGGTGGCGGCTGCGCGCCAGGGGCGATCGGCGGTGCATAGGGCGAAGCGGGCGCGACACGATTGCCGGCGGGCGGGGTATAAACCGAGGGCGAGCGGGTGGCTGGCCAGGGGGAAACGTTGGCGGACGCAGGCGGCGCTGCGTAAGGTGTTGGTCCGCCGTAAGCGGGCGGGATGCTGTGGACCGGCGGGCTATACGGCTGCGGCTGGGGAGCCGCCCAAGGGTGTTGTCCGGGTGGGCTTAGCGGTTGATAGACCGGCGCCGCGGGCGTGTAAAGGCCGGGCGTGGTCGGGGCATAAGGTGTCGTGAGTGGCGAGTAAACTCCTGGCGGGGAACTCGCTGGCGGTGTCGTGACCGGGCCACCACTGGCGGCGGGCGGGCCAAAGATGCTGGAGGTCAATTGCGCATGGGCGCGCGCGGGCAGCAACAGAATCGCACAGCAACAGAGCAGTATCCAGGGTGTCGGCTTCAACAGAGCATCTCCCACGATCGCGGTCGGCAACGGATAGTTGCCAGAAGAGGGGGGCGAAGAATATCAGGCCTCCGCCCTGCGGGCAAGGCGATTTGCCAAGGCACACCACCAAGACGCTAGCGAAGCCAGCGACAGTCGCCGGTCGAGCGAAGTGTGGTCGGAGTTGTGGAAACCGCCAAGGCCGTATTTCGGGTTCACCGCCAGCGGCCCTTCACTAAGCGTTCGGCGTCAGTTCGATATTTGTTGGTCGAAAACTCAAGGGTCGTTCGAGCGGTTTTCGATTCTTGTCCGGCGGTCGTTCGCCCGTCTGTCGGATGAACGCTGTAGCCTGGCTTCAAGGCGCGGCCGCCACCGTGAGCGAGAGGGCCGTGATCGCCGCCCCCTCGCTCACCCGGAGGTGCCTTCCCGATTGACTTGCCATTTAGATTGTCAAAGAACGGACCGCGCGGCGCTGCGATATGGTTTCACAGCAGCTGGTCACTATATCAGATACTGTTCAAATGTCAATATAGTGAAATCGTCCAGGCTGAATTCCTCAGTGAGACTCACGCTAGGCTGGCCTGTAGATTCAGTTTCTTGTGAGCAGATGTTGTTGCCCTGCTCCGGCCTTCTTGATTGGCTATGTCCTCGGCATAGGTGTTGGTCGAGTCAGCATGAGAAAGAAGGGTGATTAGGATGCGGGCCGTTGTGGTACTTGCCATAGGTGCAACGACTCGATCATAGTGAGGGTATCGACGGTACGTGACGGTGCACAAGTTCAATGAAGGGAGCACCTCGCCCGATGACAGCTTCCAGGATCTTTCTTCTCGTGGCGGCCGTGGGGCTGACGCCGATCGCGCTATCTTACGGCCTGGCGCCGTCCAGTAGCTTGGACTATCTGTTTGGGCTACCAATCGACAGTGTGAATGGTCGACATATCTTTCGGGCGATCATGGGGCTCTACCTGGCCCTGGCCGGATTTTGGGTAGGCGGGGCATTTTCCGAATCGTTGACGCGGCCGGCATTGCTGAGCCTGGTCATCTTCATGCTGGGCCTGGCGGCTGGACGAATTCTGAGTCTCGTGGTGGATGGACCGCCGCATTGGCTTCTATGGGCCTATCTGGGACTCGAAATCGCCTTCGGACTCGTCGGACTCTCTCTGCTGCGATCGCGATCCCGAGCAGTATCCTCTCCGCAGGTCGATCAGTAGGTCAGTACGAGTGGCCTTAGCAGCCGCAGTCGGAATCGTTTTGGGAAGCGTTCGGAGAGTAGTCGATCACGTTTCCTCGGCGGTCGCTCTCAAAAGAACAGCAGTCCATCAAGAGGGACTTCAGTTTGGTTCGGCCCCGCTGAACGCGCGACTTGGCCCCCGAGAGGGAGATGCCGAGTCGGTCGGCAATCTCCTGTTGGGACAGTCCTTCCAATTCGTACAGTTCGAGCGCGTCACGATAGGTCTCGGGAAGCTGACGGATCATCTCCGGGAGCCAGCCCGCTACCAATTCGTTGAGATTGCCCTGCTCTTCCACCTCGTCGCCGATATCGTCGGCGAGCTTCTGAGTTTCGCGTGACTTGGCGCGATAGTGGTCGGCAAGCAGGTTTCGGGCAATCTGAAAGACCCAAGAGTCGATACGTTCCGTATCTCTCACGCCATCCAAGCGACGATGGATGCGCACGAATGTCTCTTGCAGCAAATCTTCGGCCGTCTGCTCATCGGAGACCCGTCGCCGCAGGAAGGACCTCAGCCGATCGCTAAGGTCCTTCCAGAGTCGTTCTGTTTTGGCCAGTTCGTGCGTCATGGCGATAATCTTCTCCGTTAGTCTAGCAACATTCGCTTTCTTGCGCTGAAGGCGAGCTGCAGCAGGCCGAGGCGGCATCTCTCGACTGATCGATGTTTGCCTCCAGGACGACAAACACTTCCCAGCGGTTGCCTTCCGGGTCAGTGACCCAAACTTTGTCTTGGACGGCATAACAACAAGCGGTGTTTTCTTCGACAAGGGTTTCGAGGCCTGTCTGACGAAATCTCGATATCGCTTCTTGGACTTCCTGAGGCGACTTGACCTGGATGCCAAAGTGAGCCGTATTGGAATCGCCGTTCTGGACGTCCTGGACTTCATTGAGGGTGAGATTGATGGAGGGATCGCGTGGTTCGAATTTCACATAACCGGGACGCTGCTTGGTGGGAGTGGTCCCCAGCAAGGTTTCGTAGAACCGCCGCGACTGCTCCAGGTCGGTGACCTCGAGAGCGATGTGAACACGGTAGTTTCCTGGGAAATCGACAGTCTGAGGATTGATGGCCGTTGGGTTGTTCATGATTGGCTCCTTTGTTCAAAAAGGGGATGATAGTTCGTTCTTTACCCTTATAGACGCGAGAACCCCTGAAAAGACGCAATGCGAGAAGACCCATTTCTAGGGAAGTCCTGGGGGCAAGTTCCTGGCTGGTGGAGCCGGCCAGCACGTGGATGGCCGAGTTGGCGGCCAAAGGTCCACTTCCCTTCTTCGGTGCTAGTTCTTCGGGAAGTTGGCAGGCCGTGAGGACAACACTCCAGTCCACCGGCTCGATTGACCTTCTCGATACCTGTGGTACGATCGTCTCGGTGCACGACAGGTGGCCCCTGTTGGACTAGAGGGCAGCTTGGATCCATGGGCAGATCACTGCGACAGATCTCCCAAGGCGTCGGGCAGAGTAAACTCCACTAGGCAATGACTACGTTTCCTGATCCGCTGTCGCAGACGGGCGTTCTTGCATCCAGGTTTCAATGACGGAGGCCTCTCATGGGCATATCTCAGGACGATCTGCAACGAACCATCCTCCCGCTACGTTTGATCTTCTGGGGCGGACTTCTATGTGTTCTCGACTTCTGGATCTCGGCAACTTCCAACGGAAGTGGATGGAGATTCGATTTTCTCAATGATTTCGTAGGAATGCTGATGATTACCTGGGCCGTCTTCAGGCTCTCGACAATATCCGTCCACGATCGATATCGAAAATCGATGCTTTTCATCAAGATTGTGGCTACGCTTTGTTGCGTTGATGCGTTCTTCGAACACTTTATCATCGATCTTCCTATGCCAATTTACGTTCTGTTCATGTTGCTCGGCCTCTCCGCTATGATCGCCATTGTCATGTTCTGTGTTTCAATGAACTGGTTGAGCGCTGAGGCTGGATTGCAACGATCGCAGAAGAGCTGGATGGTGTCGACAGCTCTCTTTGTTGTTTTTTACCTGATCCCACTTGGCTTGTTTTATTCCCTTTCTGCAGTCCTCCTCTTGACGGGCAACTCGTTCAATATCGACCTCGGAATCGGCGGGATCGCACTCATTCCTGTGTTCCTCATACCAGTCGTGCATTTGTTTGTCTCCACGTCGAGAATGAAGACCGAGGGCCTGAAACGAGTAGAGGAATCGGACGGAGTTTCGGAACCGGACGCTTTTTCGGCATCTTGAATGGACGAAGATTGCTGAAGGCGACTTGTCTGCACCTAGCCAGATCTAGGTGACCAGGGCGTTATTCGACTTGTTGACGCGATTGGCGTTGCTGAGCCTGGTTGTCTTCGTGCTTGGATTAGCGGCGGGCGGAGTCCAAAGTCTCGTTGTGGATGGACTGTTAAACTCGGTTCGATGGGCCTATCTGGGACTCGAGATCGCCTTGGGCGTCCAACGACGCTGGTCGCTGGGATCACGGACGAGAGCAGCTCAGCCGTTCCTCCCACTGACCCACCAAGATCTCTTGCCCCCTCCGAGGAGTGAAGTTCGTGGAATTGCCCGCCATTTCCGTTAAGATGCAACAAGAGCGAATCGGCGAGTTGTCGGTTCAGGAACCGACAACAACCCTCGCCTAGCGGCCAGCCTGCAGGTCCCACCGCGAGTTGGCTGCAACCAGGCGCCCGGTCTATGCTTCGTAACCAGATTCTGTTCTGCCTGTTCTTTGTCTCCGGATTCTGTGGTCTGCTGTATCAGATCGTCTGGTTGCGGTTGGCCTTTGCCTCCTTCGGCATTCTCACATCGGTGCTCTCGATCGTGATTTCCGGCTTCATGCTGGGACTGGCGATCGGCTCCTGGGCCGGAGGCAAGTGGATCACACCGCTGACCAAGAGGACCGGCATTTCGGCCATCTATGTTTACGCCCTGTTTGAATTGTTGATCGGGGTTGGGGCGCTGCTGGTGCCCTATTCGTTCTCTCTGGGCGAGGATGTCCTGCTGCATGCGGGCGACATGGATTCCACGCCGTACCTGTTTCTCTCGGCGGCGATCGTGGGGGGCGCCATCCTGCCCTGGTGTATTTTCATGGGGACGACCTTTCCCGTGATGATGGCCTTCATTCGGGAAGATGGGGCGGCCGATGAAGGGAGTTTTGGGTTTCTCTACCTGGCCAACGTGCTGGGAGCGCTGGCCGGGACGGCGACCACCGTGCTGGTGCTGGTCGAGCTGTTCGGCTTCCGGCAGACGTTGATGCTGGCCGCGGCAGGAAACGTCGCGATTGCGGTGACGAGCCTCTTGATCGGTCTGCTGGGCCGGGCTCGAGCCACGACGCCTGTCGGCACAGGCATGCCCGACTCGTCGAGTGAGCCGCTGTCCGACGGAGAAGGCTCGCCGGCGAATGCTCTCTGGCTGGCCTCGATTATCTTCATGACCGGGCTGACGTCGATGGCCCTGGAAGTCAGTTGGGTACGGGCGTACGCGCCGATCTTGAAGAATCAGGTCTACTCCTTTGCGGCCGTGCTGTTCGCCTATCTCCTGGCGACTGCCCTGGGGTCGTTCTGGTATCGCCATCATCGCAAGCGGGATCGCGCTTTCTCGGTTTCGACGTTGCTTGGCTACCTGGCGGTGACCGCGTTTCTGCCTCTGGTGATCAACGATCCCCGCATCCACTGGTCGGCGGTGGTTGTCTGCGGTTCAATTCTTCCGTTCTGCGCGGGGCTGGGTTATCTGACACCGATGTTGATCGACACCTACTCGCGGGGTCATCCACGACGTGCCGGCTTTGTCTATGCGCTGAATGTGGTGGGCTGCATCGTCGGACCGCTGTTCGCCTCCTACCTGTTGCTGCCGTGGATCGGTTCGCAGGCCACGATGGTCGTGATGTCGCTGCCGTTCGTGCTCTTCTTTCTTCTATCGGCCAGGCAGACCGCTCCGCTGCGACGCTGGTTGATTCCCAGCGCGGTCGGGCTGTTGGCGCTGGTGGTCGTGGCGGCGGGCGTGAGCCGCAATCCGGAAGATCGCTGGGCGGCGGGCGACGCGAAGATCTATCGGGATCACACGGCCACGGTGATTGCCCGACGACTGGCCGATAACTACCAGTTGGTTATCAACGGTGTTCACCAGGGGGCCAAGGTCGATACCGTGCGGGTGCATGCTCATCTGCCGATGGGGATGCGGGCCGATAAACCGAAGTCGGCGTTAACGATTTGTTTCGGAATGGGCGTGACCTATCGTTCCCTGTTGAGTTGGGGACAGGAGACGACCGCTGTTGAACTGGTTCCCAGTGTGGTTGAATCGTTCAAGTTCTTCTGGGGGGACGCGAATGAAGTGTTGGCCAATGGTCTCGGTCAAATTGTCATTGACGATGGGAGGCGGTTTCTGCGTCGCACCGAAGACCGCTTCGATGTGATCACGATCGACGCACCGGAACCGCCCGAGGCCGCCGGCTCCAGTCTGTTGTTCTCCGAGGAGTTTTATTCTCTAGTGAAGCAGCGGCTCAATCCGGGAGGAGTCATGCAGCAGTTCTACCGGGGCGGTGAGCCAAAATTGCTGCAAGCGGTCGACGCCTCGATTCGCAGCCAGTTTCCTTACGTCAAGGTGTTTACCTCGATCTCCGGAACCGGTTTCCACTTCATCGCTTCGGAGGAACCGCTGCAGACGCCGAGCGCGGAGGAGTTCATTGCGCGGATGCCGGCGGCGGCACGGGAGGATTTGCTCGCCGCGCAAGGTGGCCAGCCGCGCCCCGGGGAGCTTCTGCAAAAGGTTCGTTCGATGTTGGCCGTCGAATTGCAGCCGCACGAGTTGCCAGGTCGGCAGCCGGAGGTGCGCATCACCATCGATCGACCGTTCAACGAGTATTTTGCGCTGCGGCGATTCTTTCGTTGGTACGACGATGTCGACAATCCGCCGGTGATCCGCGGACTGCGATCGGTGGAGGAGCGGACCATGAAGGAAAGACGAGACGCCGGCAGCGAGACACTGCGGCGTTATCAGGGAGACGTTGACAGAGGCGAGCCGCTGCTGGAGAGTGTGGCCCAGGGGCTGCGCCGCTGGCAGGCCGACGACGATCCGAATAAGCCATCGACGGAAACGATGGCCGCCAACCTGGATGCCCTGATTGGCGACTATCTGAATCGAACCTGCGACTGCCTTTGGTATTGGTGGAGAACGACAAGCAGACGGGACAGGTCCTGGTTCGACACAATCCAACGGGGCAGATGTTCAATCCGTATGCGGCCATCCTGAAGGCCATTGAGTTGGGCGACGTGGAGCAGCTCCTGTCGACTCTTCGGGAGTTTGAGCAGAGGCTGCAAGTCTCTCTTGGCCGGGGTAGCAAGGAAACCGATGGCTTCTGTGAAATCACCAACCCGCCATCGCTGGGATCAATTTCGCCTGCGGACGTTGCTATTCGTGATGCTACTCTCGGCAATTTCGTTTGGCTGGATTGCCTCAGAGAGGGCCGAGCGGCGCCGAGAGCAGAAAGTTGTCGCCTGGGTTTCCGAGAAGGGTGGTGCCGTGGTGTTTGCTCATCACGGATGGTTTGATCGCTGGGTGGGCGGAACGGTTCAAACAGTGGACTTCAGTGGTCGAAGAATAATGATCAGCGGGAACCCGCCGGTGGTCGATCTGTCGCCCTTGGCCGGACTGAAGAATCTCGCGACGCTTAACCTTCGCACCACGCTGGTGTCCGATCTGTCACCGCTGGCCGAACTGGAGACCCTTAGATCACTTGATCTCAGTAGCACGGAGGTCACCGATTTGTCGCCGCTGGCCGAGTTGGAGAGACTCGAAGTGCTTTATCTCTACGGTGCGCCAGTGAGCGAGGAGCAAGTGCGGACGCTGCAGGAATCGCTGCCCCACTTGAGAATCTATGGCCTTCCGCGTCTCCCCATCGACGAGCCTGTTTTCTGAGCTCGCACCATTCGCCAAGTCAAGGTCGCACGGGGAAGGCATGGCCAAATCGCCCTGACCTAATGCTCAACCGTCAGCACGATGCCCAGGTATTCGGTGGAGTGTCGAGGGTCGATGCGGACCTTGAGACCGTAGGTTTCCCGCCCGTCGGAGAAGGTGGTTCCGTGCTCATCGCTAAAGAACGGTCCGGCCGAGGTTACGAACTGGGTGATATCGCGGCCGACCGAATCCTCCTGGAAGTCGCTGTCGCGGGAGTAATGCATCAGGATCTGGCCCTGGGCGTCGACGATGTAGGCGTTCTCGCCCGACTCGACTGTCGATACCAACAGATCGCGGATCGTCTGTCGTAGATCGGTCTCCAGGGTGACGATACCGAACAGCTTGCCGCTGCTGTCGCTATAGACCGGCGTGCCCGCCGCCAGAACGAGGCCCTGGGAAGCAGTCGCCGTGGTGTCTTGATGGAGTCGCGAGGCGTTCACGGCGACATCGCCCGGCTTCAACTCCAGCATCGTCGACAGGATGCCGGTGCGTTCCCGGGCCAGCAGGCGACTCCGCGGCATCACCCGTACCAGTCCGCCCGACTCGTTGCGTTCGACATGCACGATTTCATGCACTTTATTCTCTGACTTCTTCTCCGCCGGTTCGCCCGCGCTGGGGGCCGCCGAGACGGAGGAAAACGAGGCGGAGAGATAATTCGGGTTGGAGTCAAGCAGACCGCCGTAGATCGTCTCCAGGCGAGTCCGCCAGACCTCTTCTGGATCGGTGTCGGCGCCGGACCGGGCGCCGGCAATGCCTTGAATCGGAGGTAACGCCGCCATGAAGCGGGTATCTTTCTGAAGTTCATCGGCCACCGCGCGGAGGCGGACTTCGAGTTCGCGCCCGTCGGCCCGCAGATTTTCAAAGTGGTTCACCTCCTGCGCGAGTCGATTCTGTTGCGAGGTGATGGCCAATGTGACCGCGGTGACGACGACGATGGTCAGAAACACGCTGGCCAGCCCGGTGAGGTGGCGATGTCGCCCGACCCAACGGCGAACCCGCGTGCGCAGCGGCTCGGCATAGGTGGAGACCGGTTCTCCCGCCATCCAGCGTTGCACATCTTCGGCCAACTCCAAGGCGTCGCCATAGCGAGCGTAACGTTTGTTGGCCATCGCCTTGCTGCAAATGGCGACCAGCTCCGCCGGCGCGTCGGGGTTGATCTTGCTGGCATCGGGCGCTTGACCACTGACGATGACCTGGAACAGCTCGGAGACCTTGCTGGAGCCGGTCAGCGATTGATGGCTCATTTCGTGGGGAGCGTAGCCCGTCAGAATGGAAAACAGCACCGCTCCCAATCCGTAGACATCGGTCGTCGCTTCGATCTCGTCGATGCGTCCTGCCGCCTGTTCCGGCGACATGTACATAGGGGTTCCCAATACCTGCCCCGCGGTCGATTCGTTCGACGGGGCCATGTCCTTCAGTTCGATATCGCCGAACAATTCCTGAAGCTCCCCTCGTCCGGTCAACTTGGCGAGTCCCCAGTCGAGCACGATCACCTGGCCGTAGTCGTCGAGGGCAATGTTCTCCGGCTTGAGATCGCGATGGACCACGTTGCGCGAATGGGCATAGGCGATTGCCTGACAGACGGTGACAAAAGAGGTCAGCAGGTGATGCAGATGCATCGGATTGACGTCGCCAGCATCGCGACGCTCATGATACTCGGTGATGGCATCTTCCAGCGTCCGCTTGCCGATGAATCGCATCACGTAGAACGCCTTGCCCGACTCGACATGCTCGCCGAGTTGATGGACCGGGACGATACTGGGGTGTTCCAAGCGACCGGTCACCTGAGCCTCGCGGCGAAAACGGCGCAGTGCGGTGTCGTCGTCTCGGGCTTGCTGCCGAATCTCCTTGATGGCCACCAGTCGCCCCAGTTTTTCGTCGCGAGCCAGCCAGACGGTGCCCATCCCCCCCTGCCCCAACTTGCGGAGCAGTCGGTAGTCGGTGATGACCTGGCGATCGTGATCGGACGACTCGAGCGTGGCGGTGACGCCGACGCCCAAGGTGTGAAGGATCCGCCCCGTGGGATCGAGCTCCAACAGGGTTGCCATGATATCGCTGCGGGAGCCTTCGGCTCTCGATGCGCGGGCCGCTGCGATTTCGCGGTTCTCGTTGGCCTTGCGGCCGAGGTCCTCGGCCGCCGAGGCGGTGATCAGTTGAGCGTCGATGAGGTGTTGGGAGAGCGGTTCGCCGCCGTGGATTGTCCAGTCTTTGACCGCGCCGCTGAGTTGACGTTCGGTGAGGAGGCTCGCCTCGATGGCGGCCAGCGCGAAGGCGACATCCCGCTCCTTCTTGAGCGAGCTGCTCTCCTGGTACATGAAGGTGGCTTCAATGTCGCTGGGAACGATCCGGCCCTGGTCGTCGGATGTGGCCGCCTGGTCCGGATTGGCCGTGTCGGTCCGCTCACGCTCGGCGAACAGTCGATCAAAGTCGCCGGAGTCTTGATGGGCGTCGGACGGCATCGATTTGAATCCTCGTTGGGTCGGGTCGTTGGGGGGCGCTGACGGGCGGTTTGCACTCTCCGTTGCCTGTGGCCAATCACCGCGGCACTGTGATCAAGGGGCACTGTGATCAAGGGGCGCGCAACGGGGCGTCCTCACCCTGTTCCAGCATAGCAGAAAAAGCGGCGTGGCTGGTGTTGGTGCGAAGGGTTGCGGGACGCCCCTCAAGCTGAAACTGGCAAGATAGAACGGTTGTAGGGCGCTGCCGGTTGGCCGCCGATGCCAACTGGAGGGCTGCACTGCGAGGCTGTGCCTATCAGCGGCGTTCGACTTCGTGAACCACCACCGAGTTGTGGGCGTCGGACACAATGCCCGTCCCGGTAATCGAAGCGACAAGGTTGCCCGGATGAAGCACGTCGTTGCGAATGCCCCAGGCGTCGACGAAGCGGCGCAGCGCCGGCGGGTCGTTGGCCGGCGCCGCCGGCACGGGAATGATCCCCCACATCAGACACATCTGCCTGAGTGTGCGGGCGGAATCGCTGACGGCGATCGTCGGTCGGCTGTCGCGCTGCTGGGACCGAATGCGGGCGGTGGCGCCGCTGCGAGTCGCCACGACGACCATGTCCGCCGCCAATTGCTCGACAATGGCGCTGGTTCCATGCACGACCGACAGTGTGACCGGGTGAACCCCCTGCAGCTCTTCCGAGGGCGCGATCGTGGGGGGGCGGTATTCGCGGCTGCTTTCCGTGGCGATCATGATGCGATTCATCATTTCGACCGCGTCGCAGGGAAACTCGCCGATGGCCGTTTCGCCAGACAGCATACAGGCGTCGGCCCCGTCCAGGATGGCATTGGCCACGTCGGTCGCTTCGGCGCGGGTCGGATTTCGCGAACGCTGCATGCTGTCGAGCATCTCCGTGGCGACGATCACGGGTCGGGCGAATTGACGACAGGTATCGATAATTCGTTTCTGGACGACGGCGATTTCCGCAATGTCGATTTCCACGCCCAGATCGCCGCGCGCCACCATCACCGCGTCGGCCGCTTGCACGATCTCCTCGAGATCCGCGAGCGCTTCTCCCTTTTCAATCTTGGCGACGACCATCGCCGCGGAGTCGTGCGAACGGAGGATTTCTTGCAACTCTTGCAGTTCGCTTGCTCGGCGGACGAAGCTCAAGCCGACAAAGTCGACGTCGTGGCGAGCGGCCCAGGCCGCGTTGTCGCGATCGACATCGGTAATCGCGCGAAGACTCAGATTCGCGCCGGGCAAATTGACGCCCTGGCGACTGCGAATCGGCCCGCCGTTCTCCACACGACAACGGACCACCTCGGGTTGCTTGTCGACGACGACCATGCGGACCGTGCCATCGGCCAGCATCACGCGGTCGCCGATAGCCAACTCGTCGAGCAGCTTGTCGAACGTGCAGACGAGCTGGTCGGCGCGGCTGGCGACATCGCCCCGCACGAACTGGTAGATGGCACCCTCCTCGCAGACGGTGGGATCATCGACCAGCTGACCGAGGCGAATCTTGGGACCGGCCAGATCAACGAGCACGCCGATTGGCAAGTTCAGCCGCGCGCTAATCTCGCGAATGGCCTGGATGGTTTCTTCGTGGTCCCGATGGTTGCCGTGGGCCATGTTGAGGCGAAAGACGTCGACGCCCCGCCGAGCCATCTCGTACAACATCTGCGGATCGCGGGAAGCGGGGCCGACGGTGGCAATCGTCTTGGTAAAGGCGCGGGTCAGCAAACCCTCGGGGAGTCGCATGGAGTTAGTGGCCTCAAAAAAAGTGCGAATCGTGGCAGGCCCCGACCTGCAAGACCCCGACCTGCAAGACCCCGATCAGCAAGGTACCGATCAGCAAGGTACCGACCGGGTTGTTCCGATTGCGAATCGGGGCATCGGCCGCGGAATGTTAGGGACCAAGTGGGCGAGCGGTACACCCAGCGGGAGCGGTGAACCAGTCGAAGCGGTGAATCAGGCGGAATGGGGCCGGATGGTCTGTCGGCGATTATGCCGGATATGCCTGGTGAGGGCGAGATCGGAATGTGGCGAGAGTAAGCGGACGCTTATCTGACGATGTCGAGGTCATGAAGACCGCTGGGAATGTGTTGCCGGGGAGAGGGTACGCCATTGAGAGGCAGCATACGATGGGCGACGATTGCGCCGGACGTTCAACGATCCGTTCTCATGGGTATCGTATCGACCTCTTCATCGAGCGTGAAGAACCACCAGCGGTTCTCGGGTGGTCGGGGTAAGGTGCCTCGCAGCAGGGCAATCACCGCGTCGCCAAAGCGAGCGACCGGTTCGGCTGGTATGGGATCGTGTCCGCGCGTGAAGATATGTTGGGTATCGAGGACGGGGCATGATTCCACATCAGCGGCAGTGAGGTCGCCACCCGCGCGAATTGTTTCGGTTGCTATACGACAGAGATCCACTACCAGGTCGACTTGGGATGGTGACCAGTCTCCGTCGAGATAGAAGTCAAAATCAGAAACCACGGCGCTGGAACGCCAGTGGGAGATTGCATCGTCGAGCCATGCTTCCGCGGTGACACTTGACTGCTTGATGGCGGCTTCGATCAGGAACTTGAGGAAGACGGACGAAGTCACGTCGTAGGCCCAGCAGCCGTCCCCTCGGAATTCGACGAAGCACGTTCTTGACATGGGACGTTCTCGGTCGTGGGTGGCGATTAGAAGGTTCTAGGTGCGAGTTGTCGGGCTAAGGCACACAGCCGATGGCCCAATGTTACTCTTAGCTGGTTTGGAGTTGCCTCGAGCAGGCTCGATGATACGAGCTCCTCACGAAGGGAATACTGTCCGCCGTCTCAATCCCAGTAATTGAGGATAATGTCACCCAAGCGAGTTGGCTTCCAATACTCACATTGCTCGATCTCAGATGGAGCGAGAGAGGTCAGCATGGCGGGGCTTACCGATTGTTGGAGCGTGTCTCGAGTAAGTACCGTGTATTCGGGAAAGTCGGCAAAGGACTCCGCTAGCCCCGCATGGTCGACGAAGTTGGGCGCACCGTTGAGTTCGTGTTCCGTGGTGAAGACAACAAGAGGATGGATGCAGTTGAGCAAGACGGCGACACGGTCTTCATCGATTCTTAAAATTTCTTTGACAAAGTTCCGCGCGATGTCCGGATCGCTGTGAGCTCCTGGGACCATGGTCGCACCTACCGATCTGGCGACGGCATGAAGGGCCGTGCGAAAGCGCCTCACGTCAACCAGCGGGAGCGGAGGGTCCTTGTCGTCTCGAGAGCCGGTTGTTCCGCATAGAAGTTCCAAGAGATTCTCTCGTTTGACAATTCGAGGAAAGTGTTCAATCCATATCAGGCGGCGAGCCAGCGCCCGATTCTAATCTCCGTATCCTTGGCAAAACCATTCACCAGAATGGCCCAATACCCGGTCTGCTGTATCTGGGATAGAGAGTTTTCCAGGCTGACCGGCTTACGTGGCGAACGCGTTTCAGCGTCCCTGTCTGCGCGTCCATCTCCACAACCAGCCAGGTGCGGTTGGGAAATTGAACGAAGGGCCACTTGCCGGAGATGGAACGACTCCAGTCAAGGCCGCCGTAGTAGCCGAAGAACGTTTCGTAACTTGGCTGAAGCGTTCCAATATTGACGCCGATGGGCAACTCGATAGGCGCAGGAGGACCAAGCAGCGAATCCAAGTCGACCTGGGCAGAATCGGAGGAGAGGTTCTTGACGAGCGAGACTCGTCCCCGGGCGCGACTCTCAACGGCCAACAGAACGGCCGATGCCGCAATGAGAATCAGCAGACACGCGATCAAGAACGGTAACCGCTTCGGTTTTGCCATAGCCAGTCATGCCACTGGAGGGGAGATTGCCCTAGTCACGTTGACCGCACTGAAACGCCGAGTTTTCGAACGAGAGAAACTGTCCTACGAACACCTGCTTGTGAAGGCCTGTATTCTCTGCCTCTAATTCTAGATGTCGCCTGAGCAAGACGGCAACTTCTGTAGGAAACTGCTGAAGCCTGTCGCTTTTTCAGCATCGGCGCGTCGGCCATTGGCCGACCGATGTGAGATGTGGTGGCCAAGTGCTATGGCACGTCTTCAAGGGGCAGCGCGAACACCCTACAAGCTAGATCGACCACCGACGCACGTTCCAGCCCCTGCCCTGCCTTACCGGTTCGATTCCCAATCGGAGAGTATGCCCAGCAGCATGCTTTTCTGAACTTCGCCAATCTCGGGATCGGCGGTCAGTTGCCGAAATAGCGCGCGATTCTGCTGGCTGTCGAACCGGTAGAGATCGTTGGCGTGCTTGCGCCATTGCATCCGTGTGGTTGTGAAGCTCTTGTCGCGGAGATACTGGGGGTACTGAACCTGGGCGATCAGCAGTTTCTCGTAACTGGCGTCGACCGGCACGAGAAATCCTCGCAGGCGTCCCTTAAAGGCATCCCCCGACTTCTCAGCCTGCGCGTTGAGCGGGCCGGCAAAGTGGCCCGGGTCGATCAACACCACTTCGAGTTGTTTGACACCCCGATACCGCTCGACGAGTTCCTTCGTCTTCTTGAGAATCGCGTCTCGGGAGGCAACGGTGCTACCGTCCGCCAGAAGGATGGGTGTCTCGGACAGCGGAACCACAAACAGGTAAGGGTCGTCTGCCAGCGCTTGGAAATCGTGAAACAACAACAGCTCGGTTTGGTCTTTCTTCGCCGGCTCCAGCAGCCACTGCCCTGAGTTGGTAGGTGACGTGAAGTCGAGGTCCCAGTAGCCTTGGCCGTAGAATCGCAGTCGCTTGAGCGCTTCGCCCGTGATCGAGACCGTTTGATTCTTGTCGACTTCCGGAACAGGATCGGGCGCCGGGCCGCCTCTTCTCGGTTTTCTCTTGGGGAGCACTCTCTTGAGCCGCTTGACGAGATCGAGCACCTCGAAATCGACCGAGACCAAATCGCCGGTGTCGTCATCGGAGCTAATTGAACTGACGCGGACGAGTGAGATCTTCGGTGAGTTCCCGACCAGGGCCTCGAGCGAAGGGTCCGAGTAGCCAGGGTTTTGCGCGATGGCCGAACTGGCGGGCGAATAGAGCACGACCAGGATCAACATCGCCAGTGAGTATCGGGCAATTCGACAAGACATGAGAAGGCTCCTCTGGGGCGGGGATTTTGTGTCTCTACCGAGATTCTAGCCGAGGACCGCCCATGAAGTCTTTGCCAATTTGGCGTTTGTGCGGGGTGGCTGCTCAGAAAGAGGTCGGGTATCTGAGCAGAAAGAGGCCCGGCCGGAGAGTGCACCAGATGGGAATACGAGCGTAAGCAAGTCTCTCCGCCGTCGGCGGTCGCTCGCCGTTACTAGTACTTTCCGTCAGAGCGAAAAGATGTCGTGTCGACCAGGTCGGGGCGCTCTCGAATCGTGAGCCAATACTCTTGACGGGCATCTTCATCAATCTCGACGATGCCCCCGTACAGCGTATCTTGTCCATTCTTCTTGCAACGTGAAACCCAATACTCAAGACCAGAATCCACATCAACATAGTTTGCCTTGTAGCCCGCGCCCTTGAGGGACTGAAGACTCCTGCCAGCGTAGTACAAGGTCTTTCCCGTTTTCGATTTCTGGACGCGACCAATACGCCCGGAGCCGGTCAGACCGGGCTTCGTTTCGATGTACATGATCTCGGATTTCGGCTTGCGAGTCGGAGTGTGATGTACCATGGATTGCCCCAGCTGGTTATGTCTGAACTAGGCGAGTTTTCGTGAAAGAACGCAGGAAGTGTCAAGATGTTTGTCTTAACAGTTTTATACACCGAGATCGGATTCCTAGAGGATGTCTGAGAGGCCCCTTCGGCTCATCATGCACATGCTACTGGTCCATTGAATCGACGACGGCTCATATTGGGTGGCCCGACGGATCAAATGATGGACACGGCGTGACCGAAAAGGTTCGCAGTTAGGTCCGATGCGGACCACGGCTGATCGGGCAACAAAATTCGTGTTGTCTTGGAACCAGGCGAGTGACGAAGGAAAAGCTAGTCACCGGAAGAGGCGCGTTTCGAAGCCTTTTCTTTCGACCATATCTCATGCTTCAGGTAGATAGCTTTGAGCCCCTCTTCTTGTCGGTCGTGCCAAAACTCAGAGAAAAGCTCAAAAGGGATGTCGATTTCTCGCCTCTGGTCGGGGGATTGGCTCAACGCTTCCTTAGGTGACTTGGCGTCGGGAAACGCGAAAACAAGTACCAGATCAAACCAGGGTATATTTGTGCGACGATCAAGTCTCATCACCAGCCATTCTCTGAAGCCAGATAGCAAGCCGCCGTTGCTGGCCATGTTGGCTCCCTGCAGGAAGGCCGACATGGTGTCGAAGTTAACTACTCGCAGCCACATGCTCGGACGTTTGCGAACATGGTCTAGTTCGTAAGGTAGTGTCATGATATCCACCTAGAATCCAAGGTTGATGTCGTCAGCAAAATCCCACCCCCCTTTGTATACATCGAGTGGCTCGCCAATATGGTTGGTGAAGTAATCAGAATCTATGACAAGCTGGCCCAGCTCGACGGAGCGAGAAATCTAAGCATGATCAGTCATTCAAATACATTCAACTTGTCTCGGCTATGCCATCTTCAATAAGCTGTGGTTCTCTCGGTTCAAAGTGATCTATATTGGAGGTCGAGTCGCCGCGTGCCACCGGCTGCTTGTCAGCCAGTGACGTTTACCTGTTCTCTTGGGCATGAGTCATCGTCAGCGAGCGCAGCATTCTTGCGAGTCGGGGCATCTGTCAAACTTGCCCCTAGCTAAAGATAACAAAAAAAGCCCGGCCGGAGAGCGGCGGGCTTGTCGTCGACGATTCGACGTGAGCGATTCAAGAAAAAGTGGAGCGGAAGGGAGTCGAACCCTCGACCTCTGCATTGCGAACGCAGCGCTCTCCCAACTGAGCTACCGCCCCGTGTTCGTCGGATGGCACACAATGGCCACGGCCGACGCCGGGTTTCCCTTGCCGATTCTGGTGGCTGCCTCACGCGTATCATCCTGGGAAATCCGAGGATTTACCCGAGACAAACGGTGTCGGTCTTCCTGGCGAAGCAGGCGACGCTCGCCGATCGACCCAGGCACACCACCCGGCGGCAAAGGAGGAAATATTGTAGGGTAGCGGCCCGCCGGCTGTCTAGAGAACTCGCCGCGGCAGAGATGACCCGTAGCGTGCCTGAGTAGGAGCCCTGTGCCCGACTTCGCGTCGTCTTACTCTTTACGGGTTCATTCTCTAGTGTCGCCCTCGCAGAACCGCTACACTCCTGCGATATGTCGTCTGCCGCCGCTGATCCCTCGAACCCGTCATCCCCGCTCTCCTCCGCCGAGGCGCCCTCCGGAGGGCTCGCCTCGCGAGGGTTCTTGGCCCTGCTGGCGACGCAATTCTTGGGTGCGGTCAACGACAATATCTTGCGGTGGTACGTGATCGGTATCGCTAAGGATTACATTCCCGAAGGGGACGATGGAGCGATCGCCTTTGTGTTGTCGGCCGGTCTGGCCTGCTTCGTGGTGCCCTACCTGCTGTTTGCCGCGCCGGCCGGTTACCTGGCCGACCGTTTTAGCAAGCGGAAGGTGATCGTCGGCTGCAAACTGGCCGAGGTGCTGATTATGGCCCTGGCCATCGGGGCGGTTTACCTGGGGGCCCAGATCGACAACTTCTATGTGTTGTTCGTGGTTGTCTTCCTGATGGGAAGCCAGAGTGCCCTGTTCGGTCCGGCCAAGTTGGGCAGCGTGCCGGAGCTGGTCGATCCGACGAAGATCTCCGCGGCCAATGGAATCTTGGGACTGACCACGGTGATCGCCACCGTGGTGGGCGCCGGGGGTGGCAACTACCTGGGCGACGTCACGGGCGAGCGCGGCATTCCGATATTGTGGCTCTCAGCGCTAGTACTAATCGGCGTGGCGGCGCTGGGAGTGGTGACGAGTTTGGGGATTCGGCGATTGCAGGCCGCGAACCCGACGATTCGCTTTCCTTATGACGCGGTATCGCAGACGATTCGCGATCTGCGCACTCTGGCCGCCGATCGTGCCATGTTACGGGTGGCGTTGGGTATCGCCTTCTTCTGGTCGCTCGGTTCTTTGTGCAACGTGAACATCGACCGGTTCGGCGAGGATGTGGGCCTCGAGCAGCGGCAGCTGTTTCCGCTGCTCATGGCGCTGGTTGTGGGCGTCGGCCTGGGCAGCGTGCTGGCCGGTATTTGGTCGGGTGGCAAGGTCGAGCTGGGAATCATTCCGCTGGGGGCCGCCGGCATTACGTTCAGCGCCGTGATGTTGTTTACGGTGCATGGCGAACTACGCACGCCGGAAGGCGATTGGACGCAGATGCACTATTGGGCCTGTCTGTGGCTGTTCACTTTGGGAATCAGCGCTGGGCTGTTCGACGTGCCCTTGGCGGCCTACATGCAGCATCGCAGTCCGGTAGAGAAGCGGGGCGCGATTCTGGCCGCCAGCAACTTCTTGACGTTCGGCGGAATGTTGCTGATCGCGGTGATCTTTGCCTTTCTCAAGGAGTTCAGTGCCCGCACGATCTTCCTGATGGCGGGGCTGGCGACGCTGCCGGTCTTCGTCTATGTGGTGTGGTTGATCCCCCAAGCGACGATTCGATTCGTCGTTTGGCTGGCCAGTCACACGGTCTACCGAGTACGGGTGTTTGGTCGGGAGAATCTGCCGGAGACGGGTGGCGCTCTGTTGGTCGCCAACCATGTCTCCTGGCTCGATGGCATCATGCTGCTGATCGCCTCCTCGCGTCACGTAAGATTGATTGTGTTTGCTCCCGAGGCGAATGCCTGGTGGGTTCGCTGGATTAGCCGCACGATGAAGGTGATCAATCTGCGGGAGGGTCCCAGGTCGCTTCCGGAAACGCTGGCCACGGCGCGGGAAGCGGTGTTGGCGGGCGAATTGGTCTGCATCTTCCCAGAGGGGCGGATTACCGACAGTGGCCAACTCGGTCGTTTCAAGCCGGGATTGTTGCGAATTATCGAAGAAACCAACGTCCCGGTAATTCCGGTCTTCTTGGACGAATTGTGGGGCAGTATCTTTAGCTATCGCGGGGGGCGCTCGATCTGGCAGCGGCCGCGACGGCTTCCCTATCCAGTTTCGATTCATTTTGGAGAACCGCTTGCCACGCCGGACGATGTTGCTCCCGTTCGTACGGCCATGGAAAGCCTAGCCACGACGGCCGTCATGCGTCGCCGCGGAGAAGACATGAATCTTCCTCGATTAATGTTGCGAAACTGTCGGCGCCGCGGCTCCACCTCGAAGGTGGCCGACTCCAGCGGTGCCGATCTTTCCGGCCGCCAACTTCTACTGCGCACGTTGGCGCTGCGGCGATTGCTGCTGCAGCACGTGTTGGAGCCGGACGAGAAGCACGTGGGGCTGTTGTTGCCTCCCTCGGTGGGAGCGACCGTGGTGAACGCCGCGCTGCCGCTGTGCGGTCGGGTGCCGGTGAATCTGAACTACACAGTTTCCTCCGACGTGATGAATAATTGCATTCGCCAGTGTGGCATTCGCCACGTGCTGACGAGTCGCAAGTTCATGGAGAAACTCGATGAGCGGGGCGAGTTGAAGATCGACGTACCGCTGGTCTATCTGGAGGATTTTGCCGACAAGGTCACGCTCGTCGACAAACTGGCCGCGGCGTTGGGAGCCTATGTGACACCACTCTCCCTGTTGGCCCGACAACTGGGCGTAGCCGACTGCAATCCGGAGGATGTGTTTACGATCATCTTCACTTCCGGCTCGACCGGCGAACCGAAGGGCGTGCAGCTGACATTGCGAAACGTAGCCAGCAACGTCACCGCGGTCGACGAGATTGTCCATCTGCGCCGCGAGGATGTGCTGTTGGGCGTGTTGCCGTTCTTTCACTCGTTCGGCTTCACGATCACACTGTGGGCCGTGTTGGGGCTCGATATCAAAGGCATCTACCACTTCAATCCGCTCGACGCCAAACAGATTGGCAAGCTCTGTGAGCGGCACAAGTGTTCCATCGTGCTGACGACGCCGACGTTCCTGCGCGGCATGCTCCGGCGCTGCGAAGTGGAGCAGTTTGCTGCGGTCGATGTGTTGGTGACCGGTGCCGAGAAGCTGCCGGTCGAGTTGGCCGACGCCTTTGAGAAGAAGTTTGGTGTTCGTCCTCTCGAAGGCTATGGCACGACAGAACTCTCCCCTCTGGCCTCGGTCAACGTGCCGCCCTCGCGGGCGACCACGGGACCCGGCAGCGGAGTCCGCGAAGGCACGGTCGGGCGACCGGTTCCGGGCGTGCGAGCCAAGACGGTGCATCCGGAGACGGGCGAGGACTTGCCTGCGGGGGAGATGGGCATGTTGCTGATCACCGGCCCCAACGTGATGAAGGGGTATCTCAACAAGCCTGAATTGACGGCCGAGGTGATTCGCGACGGCTGGTATGTGACGGGCGATCTAGCCCGAATTGATGCCGATGGGTTTATCAAGATCACCGGGCGAGAGAGCCGATTCTCGAAGATTGGCGGTGAGATGGTACCGCATATTCGCATCGAGGAGGAGCTGGCCCGGGCACTTGTGAATCCGGATAGCGAAGAGGATGAACTCTACGCCGTGGTGACGGCGGTGCCAGACGCGAAGAAGGGCGAGCGGCTGATTGTGTTGCACATTGCTATGGAGAAGTCGTCCGAAGAGCTGTGCCGGGCGCTCACCGAGGCGGGGTTGCCGCCGTTGTGGATCCCCTCGCGCGACAGCTTCTTTGAAGTGGAGGAGTTTCCGCTGCTGGGCACCGGCAAGATCGACCTGAAGCGCCTGCAACAGCTGGCTCTGGAGTTGACGGGGTAGAGTGAAATCGCGACGAAGCGCCGCTCCGGCAACCGCAAGAGCGCTGGGCCCCCCTGCCCCTCTAGGCGAGGAGTTTCTTTACCAACTTTCCGCCGACGTTGGTCAGTCGCACATCGAGGCCGCCGAAGGGGACGCTGAGCTTGTGGTGATCGAGTCCGAACAGATGCAACAGCGTGGCGTGGAAGTCGTTGATGTGGATCGGATCTTCGACCGGTGACCAACCGATCTCGTCGGTCTTGCCGATGACCTGGCCCGGTTTGATGCCGCCGCCGGCCAGCAACACACTAAAGGCGAACGGATGATGGTCGCGGCCGGTGACCGGCTTGCCAGGATCGCGATTTTCGCCAAGCGGCGTGCGGCCGAACTCACCGGCGATGACGACCAGCGTGGAGTCGAGCAGATTGCGCTGTTTGAGGTCCTTGATCAGCGCGGCCGCCGGCTGGTCGAGCACGCTGGTGTTGTAGGTCAACTCGGGGTTCAAATCGCTGTGGTGATCCCACGAGGCATGATAGAGATTCACAAAACGAACACCCCGCTCCACCATACGTCGGGCTAACAGGCAATTGCGAGCGAAGGTGGCGTGCACGTCGGGCCCGCCGCCACGCTCGCCGACCTTCTCCGGTTCTTTGCGATCGACCCCATAGGCATCACGCGTCTGCTTCGATTCAGTCGCCAGATCGATCAGCTCCGGAGCAGCCGCCTGCATGCGGAAAGCGAGTTCGTAGGAGGCGATGCGACTGGCAATCTCTTCGTCGCCGGTTGCCTCGAGACGCCGTCGGTTCATTCTGGAGATGACGTCGAGGCTCTCCTGCTGGAGCTGGCGCGATACGCCGGCGGGATTTTCCAGATTCAATACCGGTTCGCCCTGCCCGCGGAACAAGACGCCTTGATAGGTTGAGGGGAGCATTCCGCTGCTCCAGTTTGAGGTACCACCGCTGCTACCGCGGCCGGCGGTGAGCACGACGTAACCGGGCAGATCGCGTGATTCGCTGCCGAGCCCGTAAGTCAGCCAGGAGCCCATGCTGGGGCGTCCAAAGCGGCCGACACCGGTGTTCATCATCAATTGAGCCGGGTGATGATTGAACTGGTCGGTGTAGAGACTGCGGACCAAGGCCATGTCGTCGGCGCAGGTCGCCAGGTTCGGCAGCAAGTCGGAGAGTTCCATGCCACACTCGCCATGAGGCTTAAACTTCCGCGGGCTGCCGGCCAACTTGGCCGACTCTTTCTTGATGAACGCGAAGCGAACGTTTTCGGTCATCGATTCGGGAAGCGGCTGACCGTTGAGTTCGACAAGTTTGGGCTTGGGATCGTAAAGATCGATTTGGCTGGGGCCACCGGCCAAGAAGATGAAGATGCAGTTCTTCGCCTTAGGGGCAAAGTGCGGCGGCTTGGGCAGCAGCGGATCGGGACTCGCTTCCGCGGCCAAGAGCCCATCGTCTTTGAGCATCGAAGCCAGGGCGAGCGCACCGACACTATTGGCGCTGTGCATGAGAAAGCGACGGCGGTTGACGTCCATCAGATCGAGCGGCATCGCCATGAGGATCATTCCTTCGTAATGAATTCGTCGAGATTCATGAGCGCGCGAGAGATTCCCACCCAGGCGGCAAGCTCGGCCGGCGAGACGGCTTTCGGCTGGGGCCCCGCGCCGACGGCCTGTTGGGCCGCTTCGGCTTGCCCGTCGTAATACTTCAATAACGTGTCGTGCAGGGAAACGAAATCAGCCAATTCCTCGCGGTCGGGATCACGCGACAGGCACAACTGAAAGGCGTGACGAACCCGATCGCCCACGTTGTCCCGCTCCGAGCCGATCGGTGCTTGGTTGACGGTCCTGCGGGCCAGCGCCTGGGCACACTCGACAAACACCGGGTCGTTCCACAGTGCGAGAGCTTGGATCGGTGTGTTCGAGCGGTCGCGGACCGTGCAGCTGACATTCGAATCGGGAGCGTCGAACGTCATCAGCATCGGGTAAGGAACGGTCCGCTGGAAGAACGTGTAGAGCCCGCGTCGGTAGCGGTCCGCGCCTTCGCTGGTGACCCACTTTACGCTATCGGCATACCCGAGCTTGTCGAGACCCTTGGGTTGCGGCGGGCGGACGCTACGGCCGCCAATCGTCTTGTCGAGTAATCCGCTGGCGGCGAGCGCCAGGTCACGCACAATCTCCGCCTCCACTCGGAGTCGATTCTGTCGAGCGAGCCACGTGTTCAGCGGATCGACTTCCTTGAGATCGGGCCGCGCGTGAGAAGACTGACGGTAGGTGGCCGAGGTGACGATCAGCCGATGCAGCGCCTTCACCTGCCAGCCGCTCTCGCGGAAGCGGTGGGCCAAGTAGTCGAGCAATTCTGGATGACTTGGCGGATCGCCCTGGGTGCCGAAGTCGTGGCCGGTGGCGACGATGCCGCGACCAAAGTACTGTTGCCAAACGCGATTCACCGCCACGCGAGCGGTCAGGGGATGGTCTTCATCGAGTAGCCAGTTGGCCAGGTCGAGTCGATCGGGCTGCGAGTTACGAGTCTTTAGTTCCGGCAAGATCGAGGGGGTGCCGGTCTCGACTTTCTCGCCCGGTCGCAAGAAATCGCCACGAATATGGACCTGGGTCTGGCGACGATTTCCACGTTCGACGACGACCTGGGCTCGGGTGCTGGTTCGCGGATCGGGCGGCGCGGTGTCGCGATGAGCCACTTCTTTCTTTTCGAGTTCCAGAAGACCCGGGTCGAACAAAGCGTAGTAGTCGGTTAGCTGGGCGAGCTGTTGTTCGCTTCTTTCAGTCGGCGGAGTCCGCAGGATCTTGATCATGCGGTTGGAAATGGCGTCGAATTCGACCTGTCGATCTTGATCGGTTAACGAGAGGCGAAAGCGTCCGATCGTGCGCGCACCACCGTACTGCTGTTTCATCTCGATTGTCAGCGTGAGCGAGTCGAGATCGATGAGTGGATCCTTCAGCTTGAACACCGCGACGTGACGTTCGCCCACCCGCGGCAGCAGGGCCCAACCGTTGCGGTCTTTGACCAGGGCGCCGGCGGGGCCGTAGGGATACTGGAAGAAGTCAGCACGGGCTTCGGAGATGGCGATCGGCTGTTTCTCCCCGCTGCCGTCGGTCGGCTGGCTGTAGAGCTTGAATTCGTTCAGCAGAATGTTGCCGTTGTCGCCCCGCCCGGGTCCCATCTTGGGAAGACTGGCGTGCGGTAGAACTTCCAGTCGAATCGCGGTTACTCGCTTGAGCCCGGTACTTGCTTGGAGCGTGTAGATGTCGCGGGAGGGTAGATTTCCACTGACGAGCATGGAGCCGTCGTCGAGTGGTTCGATTTCCGCGCCCGATTGGGCGATCGCCTGCTGTGGCTCCAAGACCTCCCACTCAGCCTGGCGGCCCGCCTGCCTCTTCTCCCACTCGACCTGAGCGGTGAGCAATTTTCCGGAGCGGTAGGCGGCAATGGCGTTCAGGAACGGTTGATGTGCTTCGTCGTAGATTGCCTTGGCCGTATCGTAGGCGTCGATCTCATCTTGATAGGGTGCCGGGATATCGGGCTCTTCCAGGCTGTTGAAGAAAGCATACAGCTCAAAATACTCCTGCTGCGAGATTGGATCGTACTTGTGATTGTGGCACTGGCTGCATTCGACGGTCATGCCGAGCCAGGCGCTCCCCAGGGTGTTGGTGCGGTCGACTGTTCGCTTGACGCGATCTTCCTCGCCGTCGACCCCGCCTTCGCGATTGATCAAGGTATTGCGATGAAATCCGGTGGCGACATGCTGCTCGGTCGTGTTGTTCGGCAGGAGGTCGCCGGCCAGTTGCTCGACGGTGAACTGGTCGAACGGTAGATCACGATTCAAGGCGTCGATCACCCAATTGCGCCAGCGCCAGGCGTGAGGGCGCGGCAGGTCTTTCTCGAAGCCGTCGCTGTCCGCGTAACGCGCGACGTCGAGCCAAGGACGACTCCAGCGTTCGCCGAAATGGGGCGAGGCGAGCAAGGAATCGACGAGCCGCTCGTACCAGTCAGATCCCTTGTCCTGCATCCAGCGATTCCACTCATCCGGCGAGGGTGGCAGGCCGATCAGATCGAGATAGAGCCGGCGAATTTGCACCCGCCGAGGGGCTTCCGCTGAAGGCCGTACGCCGTTGGACTCCAAATGATCCAAAATGAAGGCGTCGATCGGATTCTGAACCCAGGCGTCGTCCTGCTCAGGAACGGCGACTGCTACGATCGGTTGAAACGCCCAGTGATTCTGACCACGTACCCGTCGGGGATCGCCGTCGGCTTCCGCCGGCCAGGGAGCCCCTTGATCGATCCAGGCTCGCAGGAGAGCGACTTGATCAGTCGTCAGTGGAGAGCCGTGTCCCTCAGGCGGCATCTGCATATCTTCTTCGAGGCCAGTGACCAGATGGATAAGCAGGCTTTCGGCACTGTTGCCGACTTCAATCGCTGGACCGGAGTCGCCTCCTTCCATGGTCGACTTCTTCAAGTCGAGGCGAATGTCACCCTCCGGATTCTGAAATCCGTGGCATTCGTAACAGCGAGTCTGGAAGATCGGCTGAATATGTTTGGCAAAATCGATCTTGGTGGTGGCCGCTGGCGGAAGCTGGCCGTCGTTGAGCGAGTCGTCGGCGAGCCCGGTAGGAGAAGCCGCGAGAAGGCCGCCGAGCACGCCGACGATGAGAGCGGCGAATCGAATCATTCGAGGTCTAACACACGGCGTCATGGCGTGGTTCTCCAGAATTGAAAAATTCCCAGGCGTTGATTCGGGTGCTGTCGGCAGACGCTCGGCACGAGATCAACAACGGAGCCGAGATGTCGCACGATCGCAGCAACAGGCTTCAGGCGGGGATGAATTGCGGAATAGTTCCGCAGGCGAGCGGGACACGCTGCATGGCGGCGATGCAACCGACCACTGTCACACGACTTATGGTAGTCGATGGCCGTTGGCAGTGTCAATTCGCTGGGAACGCGGGGTGCGATTAGCGACGACGCCGACGCATCCACATGAGCATGCCGACGAGACCGAACGCGGAGCAGACGAACGTGCTGGGCTCCGGCACAGCCAGACCCACCACGACCAAGTCAAACGGCACCAGCGGTGCGCCTAGTCCGGTGCTCACGGTGTTGTCAGTGAGCAAGGCCAACAAACCAGCCAAATCGAGTCCTACCGGGAAGACGAAGCCGATGCTCATGGCGCTGCCGGGCGAACTCAACGCGGCCTCGGCCAGTTCCGTCGATAGGCTGGTGGCGACGCCACCCAGAATCGGCGTGTGGCCGCCGGCCAAGAAGGCGCCGGCGCTCTTGAGCGAATAGCCGATGATGGCGGATCCGTCAGGATCGAGAATCACTTCTCCGGTTGTCGAATCGTAAATCAGGTCGGGGATGGCCGGATCGCCGGCTTCGGCGGCACCGAGTAGGCCGAGCGAATTTCCCAGTCCGCTTTCATCGAGCGGTCCGGTGAAGGACGAGAACATTTGCAGGATGTCGTCGACATCAACATCGTCGTCGCCAAAACCGGCGGCGTGTCCGTGCACGTCGCCTTGAACTCGCAGCATTTGAGTCGTGCCGGGACCGGTGAAATTGGTGAACGCAACCAGAATGTCGCCGCTGATGTCGACATCCCCATCGCAATCGGCGTCGCCCGCGCCACAGGCGATATCCAGGTCGAACCCGACGAGCGGGACGCCAAGTCCGATACTGGCGTCATTCGCGGTCAACAGCGCGGAAACCTGGTTGAGGGTTAGACCGGGAGCGAGCACATTGCCGATGCTTGCGGGCGCCGTGATCGGGCTGAGTGCCGCCTCGGAGAGTTCGGTGGAGAGGGAAGTCGCCACGCCCGCCAACACGGTCGTGTGATTGGCCGGCAGGAACGCGCCGGGGGTCTGCAGATGGTAGCCGATGAGGGTCCCGCTGTCGGTCGGGTCGATCCAGACTTCTCCCGTGGTCGTGTTGTAAACGAAGTCGGGCTTGGCCGCGTCGTCGACATTCTCGACGAAGCCGTTGAGATTGAGGGTTAGAGTCTGATTGGTTCCGAGGGAGTCGGTGAAGTCGATATCGTAAGAAGCCGAGAACGGACCGAGGGCGGAGGAGTCAAGCATCGCCTCGAAGTTGTTGGTGCCCCCCGCGGCGAGGTCGGTAAAGGGAGCGACATCGGTCGTGAGGGCTCCAGTATCTCCGCTGCCGGTGACCGAGAGCAGTTCGAGTCGCGCGGTCAAGCCGGCGCCCGCGTTGTCGAGATTGGTGAGGTCGACGCCCAGGGGAGAGACGGAACTACCCACGAGGACGTTGCCGAAGTCGAGATTTAAGACGTCGGTGTCGGTGACATTGTCGAACGAGGCGTTGGCCGAGAAATCGGCCGGAATGACGCTGTCGATCCAGGAGAGAATCGAATCCTCTTTGATGCGGGCGTCGCCTTGAAGCTCACCCCAGCCGAAGTTGAGCCCCCCACCATAGTCGCCTTGATGCCCGGCGATTAGAAATCCGTGGGAGTGGACGCCGGCGATTTTCATTTCACCGCCATCGTTGATGAAGCTCGGTCCGCCCGAGTCGCCCGGAGCCAGTCCCGCTTCGTCGTCGCCAAAGCCGAGGTCAGGAGCGAAGCCGTAATTGAGGTTAAAGACATCGTTGGCAGCCAGACCGCTATCAAAGTCGTAAGTCAGCATGGTGTGGTTGTTGAAGATGCCGGCACCTCCGCTAAGACCACCAACGCCTTGGTACTCGTACCGATTGAGTCCCACTCGCTTGGTTCCCGCGGTGCCGCCGATCTGTCCGGTCGACCCGTGGCCGGTGTTGCCGTAGCCGGCGACGACAATCTGCTCTCCGATTTCGTCGACGGTGCGGTTCAGTTCATAGCTGGTAATCGACGGGGTAACCGCGGCGTCAAGCTCGATCAGGGCCAAGTCGTAGCCACTGAAAGTATCGCCGTTGTAGCTGGGATGAACGTTGAATTTGCTAGCTCCGGTGGCGGTGGCGATAACGGTCCCGGTCGGCGTGTCGAATTCCATCGTGGCGCTGATGGCACCGTTGGAACAATGGGCCGCGGTCAGCGCCCAGGTGCGTCCGCCGTCGGTCAGCAACGAGCCAGAGCAACGAATGGTCCCGGCGGGGAACGTGATTCGCATCAAAGCCACGCCGTCATGATCGAGGCCGAATGCCGAGACGCCAGGCGTGGTCGTGTGACTTCCCGAAACATCGGAAGTCACCATCACCTCCTGACCCTGGAAGCTGGTGATTTCCGTGGCCGGAGCTGTCTGGGCGAAGACAAACAAGCAGCCAACAAGCAGAAGGACGAACCTTGTCGTGAACGATACTCGGCGCTTCATTCCTTGATCTCCGTTTGCGTTGTAGAAGACGCGCGAGAGCGTCCCCATCCCTGGAAAGGACTGTTGATTGTCATACTTTGTTGGCGTTCCTTGCCGTAGGTGCAAGAGTGTTTTTCCAACTCCTAGGCACCCTTCGAGCGCCGCCTTTCACGAAGCGCTATCGCCAGCAGCGTCATCAATCCCAGCATCGCCAAGGCGGCCGTGGTCGGCTCGGGCACCGCCGCTCCTCCCAACACAACTAGATCGAAGGGCACCAGCGGGGCACCCAGGCCCGTGCTCACAGTATTGTCGGTCAACAGCGCGGCTAGGCCGGCCAGATCGAGACCCAGCGGAAAGACGAAGCCGATGCTCAGGGGGCCGCCAGGAGAACTGAGCGCCGCTTCCGCCAACTCGGTGGCGAGGCTCGTCGACACGCCTCCCAAAATCGGCGTATGGCCTCCGGCCAGAAACGCTCCGGCGCTCTTGAGGGAGTAGCCGATGATGGAAGATCCGTCGGGATCGAGCACCACCTCGCCGGTGGCCGCGTCGTAAATCAAATCGGGCACGCCCGGATCGCCCGCTTCGGCCACGGCCAGTCCACCGCCACCCGCCTCGTCGAGCGGGCCAGTGAAGGCGCCAAACATCAGCAGGATGTCGGTGACATCGACATCGTCATCGTAGTCGGCATCGCCTTCGGCCATTCGCATGCCGTGGGTTGGCAGACCCGCGGGATTGGGTCCCGTGAAGTTGGAGAACGCCGGCAGGATGTCGCCACTGACATCGACGTCGTCATCCTTGTCGATGTCGCCTTGGAGTCGAGCCCCGTAAATGGCCTGAATCCCGGCGATGTCGTCTGCGGTCAGCACCCGGTGGGTGCCGGTATAGAACGGTTTCATCACCGCCCCCGAAGCTTGGGCGACGTGGTCCAGTCCCAGGGCGTGACCCAGCTCGTGCAGCGCGATCGTATAGAAATCGTAGTCTTGTACCAAGGTGTCGTCGGCCGGATCGTCGATCCAGGTCTCGGAGACGTCGAAGTGAATGTCGCCCGCGATTGCCCCGCCAGGACCATACATCGATTCGGTACCAGGTTGAAAGGCGTGGGCCAAGGTGTTGGCAACTCCGTCGAAGGGGAACGCCGCCACGCGAATGTCGCCGATGTTGCCGCCGTTCGCACTGAGGTCGCCAACTTCTGCGCCGGAGTCGGCAACCTGACCGAGATCGTCGATGCGCGCCGGTTCGGTCCAGACCTCAAACGCGGCCGAGAAGATGGCATACTCCAGTCCGTCCACAGCGGGCGTGATCAGGGTCTCAATATCGGTGGTGGTGCCACCATGGGTTTCAAAGCCGGCTGCGAAGAGAGAGATGGGCTGGCCCGTCGGGACAGCGCTCCAGCTGGCGGCGCCCGGCGACTGTGGACCGTTGGGCGGGGATTGCACGAAGAAAGATCCGGAATCGAAACCGGGGTCCCACTTGGCGTTGCCCAAATACTCGAATCCGCTGGCCTGCTGAACGGTCAACGGCCCGAGCAGGAGAAGTGTCAATGCATAAAATAGTATTTGCCGTTCTCTGATCATCGTCCTCAATGTTTCCTCTCCTCAGAAGAGCTCTGGGGGATAGGCCGCTGGCGGCCAGCCCCGATGGCTCCTATTCTGTTGTTGCCCTGTTTCTGCTGGGAATATCTTCTTCTGTTTCTGTACCTTGCGAGAAGCAAAATCTGGGACGAAGTGGACCTGTCACCCGCGCGAGAAAAGCCGGGCCGGGTAGATCCAAGATCGAACCGACCGGAGAGCCTTTCATGAGCGGTACGCAAACCGATAGAAGTTCGGTTCAAGCAAGTAAGATGGGACCGCTACGTCGGGATCACTGACTCAACCGTTGAATGGCTCGATTCTGCGTACGCAACCTCGGCTCAGAGGTTTGATAAGAACCCTCGGCCGTGGCGGTGTATAGACACGCTTACACAGCTCCTAGTTTACTTGCAGGTGAAGTCCAAAGTCAAGGAATTTGCCCTGTTTTGCAGGGCCTGGGGTCTTGCTAGGGGGGATGCGTAGAGCCCTGGCGAGCGGCGACTTATAATGCCCTCAGCTGCGAACCCTCGATCGCCTCGACCGATCGACAGGTGCTAACTCGTTATTTGACAAGCTTTCGCCCCCAGCCGTGTGCCGACCCGTGAACCATCGCCGCTACATCCCGTTCTTGATCATCTTGGCTGGCATCGTTCTGCCAGCGGTGAATTCAGCTGGCGAAGAGCTCTCCGCGGTCACCGAACAGACTGCTGATTATGAGCAGAATGTGAAGCCGATCCTGGTCGGCCGCTGTCTCGAATGCCATGGAGCGAGTGGCGAGGGGGGGCTCGATCTGACAACCCGCGAATCGGCCCTGGCCGGAGGTGATGAAGGCCTTGTTCTGGTGCCGGGAAAACCGGACGAGAGTCGATTACTCAAGCTGGTTACCGATGGGGAGATGCCCCCCGATGAGCCGCTTTCTGGCGAGCAAGTGCAAGCCTTGCGGAGTTGGATTTCGGCCGGCGCTTACTATCCCGAAGCGCCGCTCGATCCTCTGGCGAACACGACCGACCGCCGAGCCGGTTACGACTGGTGGTCGCTTCAGCCGATTGAGAAGAGCGAACCGCCGAGTGTTTCTTCCGCGTCGGCCGCTTGGCAGCAGAGTCCGATCGATCGATTCGTGGGGGAGAAACTCCGCGCGGAGAACCTAGAACCTTCCGCTCCGGCAAGTCCGCGGGTCTTGATCCGCCGAGCGACGTTCGATCTGCATGGATTGCCGCCGACCGTGGAGGAAGTGCAGCAGTTCCTGGCCGCATGTCGGCAGGAGACAGGTCAGCCCGACCAAGTTGGTGACGCAGCGTACGCGGAGCTGGTTGATCGCTTGCTCGCTTCGCCCCGCTATGGAGAACAATGGGGACGCCACTGGCTCGACGTGGTGCGATTCGGGGAGAGTACGGGCTTCGAACAGAATCACATCATCACCAACGCCTGGCCATTTCGCGACTATATCATTCGATCGTTCAACGACGATAAACCGTACGATCAACTCGTCAAGGAACATCTGGCGGGCGACATGATCGACGGGGAGAATCCCGAGGTGTCGGTGGGGACCGCCTTTTTGGTTTGTGGGCCTTACGACACGGTCGGCAATCAGGACCCGGTGCGAGAGCGGCAGATTCGCGCCAATACGGTTGATGAGATCATTCGCGCCGCGGGCGAAACGTTTCTGGGACTGACAGTCGGTTGTGCTCGCTGTCATGATCATAAATTCGATCCGATCTCACAGCGTGATTACTATCAGTTTTACGCGACGCTCGGAGGTGTCGTCCATGGCTCGCGGGCGGTCGATCCGCTGGCCAAGCGACAACGCTTCTACCGAGAAAAGACAGCTCTCGACAAGATTCGAGCCGGCTTGCGAAGCAAGAAGAAGGCCTTGATCGACAAGATCCTCGCTCGCGCGGAGGCCAAGGCGGAGGAGTATGAGAAGTCCTGGAAGCGGCCGGCTGTTAGTCAGCAGTTCACCGAGGAGAAGTTCGACGCGGTCGAGGCTCGCTACATCCGCCTGGCGGTCGAACGTGTCGACACCAACATCTATTGGAGTACCGGTTATCGGCTTGATGAGTTTGAGGTCTGGACGGCCGGTGAAAATTCCCGCAACGTAGCGCTCGCATCCGCCGGTGGTGAGGCGATTGGTTCGAGCCGGGTGGCAGCCGACTTCATGGGGGCCTACGACGCGAGTCTAACCAATGACGGCGACTTCAACGCCTGGTGGGTGGCGGAGAGCCCGAACCTGACGATCAAGTTGGCAGAGGCGGAAACGATTGATCGGGTGACGTTCTCCAGCGATCGACCGAACGCGGTCGGCAGCCAGGGACGCCAGGGATTTCCTTGCGAGTACCGTATCGAGGTCTCTTCCGACGGCGAGAACTGGCGGCGGGTGGTCGATTCCTACGATCGTCGGCCAGCCAATCAAAAACACCGCGAGATGCGGCTCTACCTGGCGGAGCGAACGGCCGGCGAGAGCACCGAGATCACCATGCACGACACGATCGTGGACGATGTCGATAAGCGGATTCGGGCTTTGCCACAGCTGACGCAATGGTGGGTTGGCTACTTTCGCCCGGCGGCGAAGAAGACCCATGTTTTTCTCGGTGGCGACGTCCAAAGGATCGGGGAGGAGGTGCTGCCGGCCAGCCCTCATGTGTTGGCGAATGTCTCTCCCTTTGAATTGAAGAACGATACCTCCGAGGGCGACCGGCGGCTAGCCTTGGCCGAGTGGCTGGTGGCCGAGGACAATCCGCTCACGCCGCGCGTGTGGGTTAATCGTATCTGGCACTATCACTTCGGTACGGGCATTGTGGCGACACCGAGCGATTTCGGCTTCATGGGTGGTCGACCCTCTCACCCGGAACTGCTCGACTGGTTAGCGGGACAGCTTCGCCAAGATGGATGGCGGATCAAACCGCTGCACCGTCAGATCATGCTCTCGCAAACGTATCGCCAAAATAGTACTCATCGAGGGGATGCCGCGAAGGTCGATGCCGATGCCCGGCTGCTGTGGCGATTCCCCCCACGCAGGCTGAGCGGCGATGAGATCCGCGATACGATGCTCTCGGTCTCGGGCAAGTTGGATAGCCGGATGGGGGGCCCCGGATTCCGGCTTTACAAGTACCTGCGGGATAACGTGGCCACCTACGTACCCCGTGACAAGCACTCTCCGGAGACGTATCGCCGGGCGGTTTACCATCATCGCGCTCGGGCGTCGCAGGTTGACTTGATGAGCGACTTCGACGGCCCCGACTGCGCGTTCTCGACTCCGCGACGAAGTACGACCACCTCGCCGCTGCAGGCACTAACCCTGATGAATCACAGTTTCACACTCGACATGGCTGAATTCCTTTCCCAGCGGCTCAAGCAGGACGCCGGTGATGAGTTGGCTGACCAGGTTCATCGCGCGTTCGAGTTGGCATTTTCGCGGGAGCCGTCGGAAGAGGAAGTCGCCACCGCGACGGGAATTATTGAAGAACATGGAATGCGAGCATTCTGTCGAGCGCTATTGAACACCAGCGAATTGATCTACGTCGACTAAGGACACAACGGCCTGAGGAAGACATGCCCGACAAGAATTACGCGGAAATAAATGCCCAAGAAGAAACGGTGAAACCCGTCCATCCGAGGAAGTGAGATGATCTACCCCCAGCAGCAGGCAATTTTGAATGCCCGACAGGCGCTCTCGCGACGAGGGTTCCTGGGCAACGTCTATACCGGGCTGGCGGGCATGGGCATGGCGCATCTGCTTGGGCAGGAGCTTAGCGCAGCGGAGAAGCCGGCCTTCCTCACGAAGACGCCCCCCAAAGCGAAACGGGTGCTGCAGATCTTCTGTCCCGGGGCGGCGTCCCACATGGATCTTTGGGAGCACAAACCGGAGTTGGCCAAACAACACGGCAAGCCGCTGCCGGGGGCCGAGGACTTCTTGAGTTTTCAGGGCAAGAACGGCAACTTGATGAAGAGCCCTTGGAGCTTCGTGCCGTGTGGGGAGAGCGGCAAGGAGATTACCAGTCTCATGCCTCACATGGCCAAGCATGTCGACGACATCGCCTTCTGGCATGCCTTGCATTCCAAGAGCAATACGCATGGCCCGGCCTGCGTCTTTATGAATACGGGGCATGCTCTCGAAGGCTTTCCGGCGGCCGGATCTTGGCTGAGTCATGCTCTGGGAAGCGAGAACGAGAATCTGCCAGCCTACGTCGCGATTCCCGACATTCGCGGCGAGCCGCCCAATGGAAAGGCGAACTGGAGCAACGGTTTTCTGCCCGCCCGGCATCAAGCGGTCATGCTCAGCGCTCAACAACCGATCCGCAATCTCAAGGTGCCCGATGGCATCGGGGCTAAAGAAGAGCAGGCGACTCGGGAATATCTGCGGCTGCTGAATGAGCGTCACGCGGAAACACGCCAGGGCGAGAGCGATTTGGAAGCTCGCATCGCGGCCTACCAGCTGGCGGCGCGCATGCAGTTATCCGCTCCGGAGGTCGCTGACCTGGCGAAGGAATCGCAGGCGGTTCATGACGAGTATGGCACGACCGACGAGAACCATCTCAAGGCGGCCTACGCACGGAACTGCCTGCTGGCTCGGCGGCTCTTGGAACGCGGCGTCCGCTATGTGAATCTCTATTGTGCCTCGCGGGCCTCCGGCGTCGATGGGCTGTTGAACTGGGATGCCCACAAGTCGCTCAAGCCCGATTACGAGCGGCACTGCCCGATCTTCGACCAACCGACGGCGGCACTCCTCACCGATCTTAAGCGAACGGGATTGCTCGACGAGACGATTGTGTTGTGGACGACCGAGTTTGGACGCATGCCGACCCATCAACAGGGCACCAGTGGCCGGGACCACAACCCCGACGGCTTTACCTGCTGGATGATGGGAGCCGGGGTGCGCGGGGGAATCAGTTACGGTGCTACCGATGAGTTCGGCAGGCGGGCGGTCGAGAACGTCTCGACCGTGTGGGACTTCTACGCCACGGTGCTGCATCTATTGGGCATCGACCACGAGCGACTCACCTTCTACCACAACGGGATTGATCGTCGCCTGACCGACGTGCATGGAAACGTCATTCGTGACGTGTTGCTGTAAGGAGCGGCGACACAGATTGCAGTAGGCGGCTATGCAGTACCGAGCAGGCAGGCCTCCCGCGGGCGAAACGCCCTGCCAGGCAGGAGATCTACGACTACCCCATTGGGGGTATGTTGACCGCCATTCTGTGCAGAATTGATGTGAACTGTTCTGGCGGCGGAGGGATGTGCCGGGTATGCGGTAAGCCGCAGATTGCCATCCCCTCTGCTGCGATCAATATTTCTTGTGGATCGATCGATCCACATTGAATCAGTTCGCCCCAGGAACTCCGCGCCGCAACGAAAGCGCTGGAGCTGAGCATGTCCCGTCGACACCGACAATCCGGTTTCTCCTTGATCGAGGTGCTGATCGTGGTGGTGATCACCGCGGTTCTGGCCGCCACGGTGATCACGCAGATCACCGGCAGCGAGGAGGACGCCATGGAGTCGCGAATTCGGTACACGCTGCGTGAGATGCGATCGCGGGTGCCGGTCTGGTGGGTGCAGTACGACGTGGACAACGGCGGCGGCATTCCGCCCGCTGTGATGAGCACCATTCCCGAGAATCCAGTTACCGGCTACACGTATATCACCGTGATCAACACCGACAAGCCAAAGATTCCCGACGACGTCAATCAGTCGGACACGGGTGGGTGGATTGTCAGCACTACCACCAAGGGCGTTTGGCTGAACTCGCCCAAGTACATCGACTACTAAGCCTTCTCACCGATCGCTGTTGCTGCCTGTCGTCTCGGCCGGCCTCTCCGGTTTGACCCACACGGGACTCGACCAGGCGATTTCGTCATCCGTTTGAATCACGCGGACGTAGTACCACTGTTCTTGGTCCTGTTTGTCCCAGTCCGGGTCGGA
>Ga0180438_10001403_pt1 | contig 42885 bp, 93 predicted proteins | sample SS_ome_12_FD_132455 | JGI IMG/M metagenome (GOLD analysis project Ga0180438, IMG submission 132455) | Hypersaline lake sediment archaeal communities from the Salton Sea, California, USA - SS_3_D_2 metaG | ecosystem: Environmental > Aquatic > Non-marine Saline and Alkaline > Hypersaline >...
CCCCTCCATCTGCTGTGTCCATTGCTGGCGCATCTACTTCGACAAACACAGACCCGTGGCAGCCGTGTCCAGCAGCGAACTAAAGGGCATCATCAACGCCTTGCTTGCCCACGCCTCCATCCAAGACAATTACAGCAAAAAGGCAGATGAACTGCTCAATAAATGGATGGACGCCTTTCATACACGACCTGGACTTCAAACCCTCCCAACGGAAGACCTGGTCAATGACACGCGTGAGCACCTCGCAAATAAAAAAGGAGTCCAAAAGATGAATGACAAGAAGGTTCTAAATGAACGCGAACTCGCCAGGCTCCTTAAGGTCCCCACCTCGACCCGGCAGGCCAGGCAGATCATCAATCGCAACAAAGCCGCCTTGGAGCTGCTCAAGAACGGGAGATCAGGGCGCATCAATGTCAGATGCCCACATTGTCTGGTCGGGGAAGGCAACATCGACCCGTGCAAGAACTGCGCCTACCCCTTCGAGCCAGGTTCGGGCGGCTACGACGCCGGATGCCAGTGCTGCGAGTACGAGTTCGGAGGACACAAGTACGAATCTAGCATCGTCATGTCCATGATAACCCTCAAACCAGAATACATCTCGGTCGAAAACCCCAACTTCAACACCTCCAGCCAAAGAACCAAGGCCGTCAAGGCCGCGACCTCCTGGCTCAAGGGACACATCGAGTGGGGCGAGGAGGTCATCAGACTCAACAAGGCCAAGAAACCTCAAAAGAAACGAAAGAAGACCCGAAGAAAGGCTTCCAGATAGTGGGAGTCCCCTTTCCGCCCACCCCCGCCCAAGCAGTACCTAAATGATGGCCCCAGGGGGTGGGTGGGGGGCTCCATTCAAGAGGATGACATGGCAGCGACCGCAAAACGGGATGGAAGATCAAATGCAAGGGAGACCAGAGACACCATGAAGAAAGCCGTCAGCGATGACCTACTCCTCGACCACATCATGAGGCAAGCCTGCTTCATGGGGCCGCTCTTCTGGACCGACGACAACAAGCCCCTGCGCCAGGAGGCCTTGAGACTGATCCTCAAGAAAGGCCGAAGGCCTCGGCCGCGGAGAAAAAAATGACCTGCAAAAAGTACGGCGACAAGGCCGTCACCCACGACGACCTCCTGCCCCCTGAAATCTCGGCCCTGATCGGCCCAAATGACTCCCTTTGCGCCAAGTGCTTGGTCAGGCGCGAGATCTGGGTCCTCGACGCGCTTCACGTCTACCAGATGGTCCTCTTCGGCCTCCTGTTCGTGATCATGATTCTAGCGATCGTCCAAGGATACAGAGCCACTCCCGGAGGATAATCCATGACCGTCAAGTAGATCAAAAAGGGCCATGACCAATGAATAAGCCAGAACATCCCCAACTCTGCCCCAACCGAAGGTACCGCTTCGAGTTACGCAAGGAACCCACGTATTGCTCCACCTACGGCAAGTCGTGGACTGAGTGGAAATACAAGATGTGCGTGTCGGTCAGGTACGGGTCGAAGTACTACTCGTCCAGGTGCAAAAGGGAGAACGGGGACGTCCTCGACCCGAACAAGCCCCTTGAGAGGTTCCTGATAGCGCGATTCCAGACTTGCGCCTGGATGGACAGAGCAGCGCGATACGCGCACCTCGGCAACCGCATGCGGGCCGACCGATACCGCGACGACAGACCCCCTCGCAAACCCATGGACCGCGTCTCCATGGACTGGAAGGCCGACGACGCGTTCAAACTGGCCAAGCAATGCCAGCGCATCGCCAACCACTGGCGCATCTGGGAGAGACTCCTGGAAATGGAGAACCATCATGGTTCCCACTGACGTCGTCCACGCCCGCTCCGTCACCAACGGCGAATACACCCTCTGCGGGATGGCCTTCGACATCAACGAGCTCTACGGAAAGTCGGGCGAGGAAAACTACCTCTCCTTCGCCAATGACGGAGAGGCCGTGACTTGCTCCGAGTGCCGCGAGGTCATCCGAGCTTGCCGCAAAATGCGGATCAACAAGGCACACAAGTCTGGGCAGCCCATAGACTAGACCCCCTTTTTCGACGCCCCCACCCCAAAAGGGTACCTAAACGATACCCCCGGGGGTGGGGTGGGGAGTCTCCACGTCGGACCTTTCCGACCGCAGGGGGTTCCCCCTGATCGATTTCGGGCCGGATGGAACCAAAACCTGAGGCATGGGGGGTGGGGGGTGTCCCTGTCGCCTGACACTTTTCCTTCGTATTTTTATTTCTTGTATGTTGTTATGACTCGCCTGGTGGTGCATGTCGGCGTTTGGGGGCAAGACGAGGCGGGAATCGAACCCGCATCTCCTCCCTAGATGAGCAGAGCGCTTCTGCCCAAGGAGAGGCGCATGTGGCCACGGGAACGCTCGCGATCGTCCCGACGCTCATGCTGCCCGTCCAACCCACTGGTAGTCAAGGACCCGATCAATTGGGAGGAGGGGAGGAGCGGATGGCGGGACACCCCTAGCGGCATGCTTCCCGCTCTCCCCTCTTGCGCTATCCCTCTTGCAACTCCTTGAGCGTCTCCCTGCTGACCGTGATTCCCACGGCATCGTCAGCGGCGACCTTGATGGTGGTTCCGTCTATGGTGGCGTTCCGTGCTTCACCCCCGACGATGACCTTGCAGACGGAGTAGGTGCGCTCGCCCTTGTATTCGGGGTCGAGTTCTCGCGCCATCTCGTCCACCTTGGCCAGCGCCGTGATCATGTAGGGGTCAGCGGCGATGACTTGCTGGTCCGCGACGTTGCTCTGAACCACGTAGAGTTGTTTCTTGCTCATCTTCGTGTTCCTCCCTTTCTGATGGTCTGGGACCCGATCACGCGGCAGCCATGGCCAAGGGTACTGGCCAGCGACCTAGTTTGAACCCGTTGCGTACGAGCTTGAAGTAGAAGGCGTTGGAGTCCAAGCGCCATCGGTATTCCTTGCGCCAATGGCCGCGGCGTTCCTCGGTTTTACCATCTGAGGCGATGAGTTCGAACATGGCCAGTTGATCGGCGATGCTGTCGGGGCCATTCCAGTAGATGCGCACGTTAGGCCCTTGAAGGCCTTTACGGACCAGGACACCCTCCGTATTCTCGTTCAGGGGGCCGCCTCCCGCACGCATGTTTTTCTGGCTGAATGTTTGGAGGTCCTTTGGACGCAACTCTACCTCTATGAAGAGTTCGTCAACCTGGGCAATGAGTTCTGCGGATGGGTCCATGATTCATTCCTCCCTTGTCCCCCACTCTGATGGTCTGGGACCCGATCAGAGCCAGTTATCCCACGGGTCTTCTGGCTCCATCTCCTCCTCTGGTGTTGGCTCCGCTGGGGGCTTCTGTTCCTCCGTGCAGGGCTGTTCCTCTTCTTCGGGGTCACGCATGGGTGGTGTCTCCCTTTGGCTTGTTCTCTATGACGAGTTCGACGAACCACGGCTTGAAGTGGGTCTTGAGCCACTCAAGGGACTTGGCGCCGACGTAGTAGAGGGCGGCGTAGACGGCCACGTCATCGGGCCATCCCTTGTCGCGGAGTTGGCCGTACTTGCATCTGGCCAGGTACTCCAGGCGTCTGCGGTGCGAGTCACGTTTAGGCATCGGCGTTTCCTCCCGCCCCTAGAAGGGGACCCGATCGTCCTCTCGTTCCCGCATGGCGTCCACCTCGCCTTGGCCTTCGGCCTCGTATGCTTCTGAGCCGTAGACAGGTGGTGCGGGACGGAAGTCAAGGGGAATCCCAGCCAGTTCCAGCCACTTGGCGAAGGTCGGCGCTTTCTCCTTGGTGCGTGGGTCTTCGTTTCTGAGGGTGACTGAGTTATCCAGCGCTTCAAGGGCCTTCTGCGCCAGAACCTTGTCGGTTCCGATGGCTTGCATCCAGCGATAGCCATTTGGATCGACGAGGGTCAAGTAGAAGAGTTCTCCCCAGATGTCTCCCCTTGGGTTGGCCATGTCGGCCATTTCTGGGTTTTGGCCCAAGGAGACGATATCGGAATGGATTCCAGCGGCCAGGTTCGTCATGATTTGTTTCCTCCCGTTCGTGGTGTGGGACCCGATCACCAGCCCCTTCCAAAGCACGCAACGCAATGGCATCCCCTAACGTTGCGTGAAAAGCCATCCCCGCCGCACCGAGTACATGGGTTGAGAGTTTGTCCCGCTTCACGTGTACAAAGCCACCACATTTGCGCCTCCTTTTCCGTCCGTGGCCAGGGACCCGATCGACCTGGCTTCCAGGTCGAGGGGTGCAAGAGCGGGTTTCGATCGGGTCCTTGGCGGGATTTGGGAGGATCATAACATGAGCAAGCAAGCGGAGAACAGTCGGGCGCGAGCGGCGGGGATGGCGCGAGCGACGTACGGGCGCAACACGCGCTGGCGCTCCATGCGTGGGATCATACGGGACGCTGAGAAGGCGACGGCGCATGAGGCCATTGAGGAAGCGATGGCAGAGAGGACACATGACAACCGCTATTGTCCTCGCTGTCGGCAAACGACGCGCCACGAGATACAAGGCTCGTCGCTGGTATGTCCTCGCTGCAACGTGGTGAAGTATCGACGCTAAGGGAGGGTTGGCGCATGTACACGTGTCCCCGATGTGGCGACCAGCGCGAGCGCGAGCGCAAGGCGTTCTATGGCCAAGTTGAGTTGCACAATGGCCTTGTGTTGCGCTGGCTACAGTGGGCGGAGTCTGAGGAGGAGGCGATACGGATCGTGACGGCTCAGTGTGTACACGTGACGCGATGTTGGTGCTAGCAAGGGCGGGGTGATCGGGTCCTTGACGTTGGGAAAGGGAGGAATGAGACATGGCAAACGCTGAGGCTGTCCAAGACTTGCTGGCCGACCAGAAGGGTGCGACGTTCATCTCCATGCAGACGAACACGGAGCCGAAGATGCGCAAGCGGGGCAACCCGTATGCGGGTCGGGTGCGGAAGGTGACGGAGATCGCTGGCCAGATCAACTTCTGGTACGATCCCGCCGTGGTGCGCCAGTTGGAAAAGGAAGGGAAGGACGAGTCGGAGTTCCGACGCGGCGAGTCGTGGCATGAGCCGATTGTGCGCGAAGACGGGACGTTGACGCCTTTCGCCCGACACAAGAAGGACGCCAGCCGCAAGTATCTGCGGTTTCGCTCCTTGAACGTCCAGAGCGTTCGGTTCGTGTTGGACGACGGGACGGAGGTTTCGCGGGAGGCGTTGGAGCCGTGGTTGCAGAAGTCCAGCGACTACGCGAACCAAGGGACGGACGATCCCGTGCGGTTCGTGGTCTACGGTCTGGACAAGATTGAGCGTCTGACCATGAACGGCGTCACTTACGAACTGTAGACAAGGAGTGCGGGAGGGGTTATAATCCCTCCCGCGCTGATCGGGTCCTTGGCGATTCCTGGGAGGATAAGAACATGGTGGACGGAACGCTTTCTGAGTACGCCAAGCAATTCGGGCGGGTGCAGAAGCCCACGCGGAACGAGAAGTGGGAGCGCGACGCGCTGGCCAGGGAGAAGAAGAAGGAGAAGAAGCAGCGCAAGGGGCAGAACTTGGGTGCGCTTCTGACTGAGGCGCTGAAGGGCAAGAAGTAGAAAACGCCGATGATCGGGTCCTTATCCATGAGGGGAGGAAGCGAGATGAATACCGATTACCGTGGCAACGCGCAGACGACGGAGAAACGCCGATACGGCAAGGCGGAGCGCAAGAAGGTGGAGCGCTACTTCACGACGGACGGAGTTGAGCACAAGACGAAGGCGGCCGCCGACAAGCACCAGCGAACCTTGAACTTGCAGACGTTCGTTGACTCGCATGGTTACAACGGGATGGACAAGGAGGGCATTGCCTCCATGATTGAGCTTAACGCCGAAGAGTTGAAGGCGCTACTGGGCTGATCGGGTCCTTGTTTAGGTCTGGGAGGAGAAACGCCGATGAGCAAGAAGATCACGGACGAGACGATCCTGGACTGTGGCCACAAGCCGAGCGAGCACGGGCCGTACACGACGGGATACGGGACGGACGCCAAGGGAAAGACCCGCTGTTATGACTGTTGCGCCGACGTAGAGCGCGAATGGATGCGGGAGCATGGGAACACGACGCTGTATCTTGCCCCCGCCAAGCGCAAGGCTGAAGATGAAGCGAAGATGGTGACGGGCCAGTCACGGGACACGTCTGGCGAGTGGAAGGTGACGGACTGGCCAGGGAAGTTGTCTATTCCCGTGGATCGGATCAGCAAGGGCAGACACAACATTGCTGGCGTGCGGTACGACGTGTGGTTTCGGTTTGAGGGACGCCGCTGGCATGGGGTTCAGTATGGCGACTGGACGCAGATTTGCCACTGTCGGAGGCTAAAAGAGGAATGCCCTGGATGTCGCAAGAACGCGGACCAGTTCTTCAAGGTGAAGCATGCGGACGACAACGGCGTTGGTTCTCTCATGGTGTGCAAGAACTGCGCTGAATGGTAGTTGATCGGGTCCTTGCCGTAGTCTGGAGGTAACGCCGATGGGAGCAGCATTCATAACCGCGACATTTCCAGGGAGTCTGAGCGAGCAGAAGGTGTCCGACAAAGTGGCGCTCTTGGTGGAGTGTTGCGAACGTCGGGACGCCTACAGCGGGGACTGGAACGTCGTACAGCCGCGCTGCTCTTTCCCGAATGGGCGCAACGTGCTGAAGGACAGCAACGCAGCGCATGATTTTCTGGCCGACCATGCCGTCAAGTGGGAGGGAGCGCAAGCGGTCAGGTATCGGGCGACCGTGACCAAGTTAATGGAGGTTCCGACCTTCGGCGGCGAGGAAGCAGACCACTTCATGATCAACCGCCGCGAGGTATTGAAGGTTCAATTTGGCCAGTTTCGGCATGGGACATGTCGGGACTACAAGGTCATTCCGTGTGACTTGCTGACGAAGGAGGAGGCAGAGAAAGCAGAGCGGTTGTATCGGGCGGTGTCTGAGGCGCAAGCAGCGGATGCGGAGTTGTTCCACAAGTGGCGACCAGACCGACCTCCACAGGAGGAGTCTAGGAAGATCTGGGACGCGCAAATGGCCGCACAAAAGGAGTGGGACGACTACGCTAAGGAGTTGAGGAAGAAGGTCTACAAGACGCGCAAGACTCGCTCCATCAAGTGGATGGTAGGTGCATGGGCGTCTGAGTGATCGGGTCCCAGTCTGAGGCGGGAGGATACGCCAATGAGACATGTTGACGAGAACGGGATTGTAACCACCATAGCGCGAGTCGGGTGGAGCGATAGGCGTGGGGAAAAGGTGGCTATCGTTCCCGAAGATGACAATGCGGCAGCGGCAGAACGGGAATGGGGATTGATGGGCGACGGCTTGGCCATCTTGCATGTAGGCCAGCCGATACTCGTGCGGTTCAACCTCCATGACCAGTACGTTCATCATGTCACGATGAAGGAAGCAGCGACGGCCATCCAAGCGCAACGCATACGCCAATATTAGGGAGGATACATTGGACAAGGGCAGAGCGGATGCAATCCGCAAGTTGGGCGAGACGCAAGACGCCTACCTCACGCAGATGGGGGAACTTCCTCCCGATGTAATTGGGTTCTCGTATGGCGGGTGGCTGTACGTCCACAACCCATGCATGAGCGTATGCGGGAGATGGGGCGTTGATCCCGTCAAGGAGTACGAGGCAGACTTTGAGGCATCGCCGTTCATGACGCTTCCCATTGAGGAGTTGGAGAGGCGAGCGACCAGCCTTGGTGCTATGCTGAAGTGATCGGGTCCCTTCCTGGGTGTGGGAGGAAGCAACCATGTACATCCAGATCACAGAACGCTGCAACATGGAATGCGAGCACTGCTGTTCCTCATGCGGTCCCAAGACGGGAATCCACATGCCCATGGCGGTGTTCAAGAAGGCGCTTGACTTCTGCGCTGAGAATGGCGACTCGCCTTTCATCGGAGGTGGCGAGCCAACGGTACACCCGAAGTTCTGGGAGTTCATCGGTCTGGTTCTGGGTCGGGCGCACGAACTTGACACGGAGTATATTAGCCTCATCACGAACGGCAAGAAGACGGAAGACGCGCTGGCGCTGGCAAACTTGGCCAAGCGGGGCGTGTTGGGCGTGGGTCTGAGCCAAGACGAATTCCACGAGGAGATAGACGAACGCGTGGTAGAGGCGTTCACGGTGGACAAGGGCTATCCCTCCATCTACAGCAACGATCGCGACCATGACCACCGCTGGATACATGGGGACAACGGCAGGGGCTATAGGACGGTCTACCCCACGGGTCGGGGCAAGGATTGCGCGACTGAGGAAGGCTGTGTCTGCGAGGATCTACAAGTGGACCCTCATGGGCGCATCTGGGCTTGTGGATGCAAGACGAAGCAGTTCGGGACGCTGGACAACCCCGACATCCCCGCAGACTACCAGCACGAGTGCTGGGAGACGATGAAGGAACGCAGGGAAGAGGAAAGGGAGGTGGCTTGTGCTTGAGGGAATCCGAAGCGGTGAGGGGCTGGTAGGCGTTTTCGAGAGCGAGGGGCATGCTGGCTACGAGTGCAAGGCGCGAGACGCCGACGTGGCGTGATCGGGTCCTTGTCATGGGGCAAGGAGGAAACGCCGATGGACGACAAAGCGAAAGAGCGTTTGATGGTGAAGGTACGGGAATACGTCGATGGGTTTTTGGGGTACTTGTATGACCGCTGGCAAGACGAAAAGGAGTACGAGGACTTCAAAGAATACGCCGATGTGATGAAGAAGAAGGTCGGCGATGCGTTTGTTCGGGCGACCAAACGGCCTTTCGGGTTTGTGATGAAGGCTGAGGGTGGAGAGGTTCAAGTCTACGTCAACAGCAAGTCATTCGGCTTCAACGTTCGCTAGGGACACGCAAAGGGAGGAACGCCGATGCCGACAAAAAACGCTGGTTTGGCTGTGGTGGTGGGTTTGGGGGCAAGGTGATCGGGTCCTTCCCGATGTGAAAGGGAGGAAGCGCCGATGGATGACTTTCTGAGAGGATATGTGGAGTGTGCGCTCTGGTCCACGAACGATGAGAGCACACCTTCGGGTGGTGTCCCGCTTGACAGCAAATACGGGATTGAGGACATTGATCCACGGACTCTTGAGCGGATGAGAGCCGACTGCGAGCGGTTCCAAGAAGAGAACGCCGAAAGCCTTGCTCTTTACTGCGAGCGCGTGACGGTTACTGACGGAAGCAGCGCCGAATCATACGCGGGGCATGACTTCTGGCTGACGCGCAACCACCATGGGGCTGGCTTCTGGGATCGTGGTGTTGGGCCAGTTGGTGACGCGTTGACGGCTTCCACGGACGCATGGGGAGAATGCTACCTCTACGTTGGTGACGACGGGAAAATCCACATTTAGCACTTGACATTTCGGGCTGAGTTGATACACTAGGCAGAAAGGAGGGACGGGATGATCTTGATCATTGACATCATTCGTACCCTCCTTCTGCTCAAACAAGAACACTTGGAGACGGCCACGGGAATGGTTCCCCCGAAAGCGCCGTCTTGTCTTAGAGGGCGAAAAGCCCGTTCATCGGCCAGCGACTGCCCCCACGGGGCAACGTCAGGATTTACTTGAGGGACGCGTGCGGGTTGCGCCCGCGTAAGGAACCATTTAAGATGCGAATAAGAACACGATCAACCAAGCGGGAGAACGGGACGTTCTCCCGCTTTCGTCCGACCAGCCAGGCCACCAGGCCAAGGTGCCTTACACGTTAGATCGGGTCCCTAGCAATGGTGGGAGGAAGCGCCGATGAAAGCCGACCAAGCCAAGACCGAAATGCGTGAACTGTGGGACAAGTCCTTCAACGGCAAGTGGGACGGGGAAATCAAAGCCCCCGCCATTGCCAAGGCGAAGGAGTTGTATCCCCACCTTGACGACGATGAGAAGCGATTCGCCTACCATGCCTTGGGACGGAAGGGCGTGGCGTTGAAAGGCGAGAAACCTTCCTCAGCGCCAGCGGTTTTCGTTGGTGACTGGACGGAGGACGAATACAAGGGCTATGACTGCGGCGTTCGCTGGAATGGCTGGGCGTCTCCTTGGTTCCCGCTGGAAGTCGTCAAGGAACTGGTCAAGGAGCAAGAGCGGCTGGCCAAGGACTGCGCCGAATGCCCGATTCTGAGGCTTGACGGGGAGACGCTGATTAACGAGTACGACGGGGAGACAGAGAGAATCAACCCCACGCTGGTCAAGACGACGGACGGCGAGAAGATGCTGTATGACTGCGGTTTCGGGTGGACATGGGAAGTCAAGCTGGAGGATGAGGAATGAACGCTCTTGAAGCCGCACAATATTTCGCCAGTTGGCTGAGGAAGGAATACGGGGCCGACCCCAGCGTCTGGGATGCTGAGAAGGTGAAGGCGCAAGGCTGGGGGCCGAACGACGTGGCGACGGCGGACGCGGCGGTTTGTCTGGAGGGTGGCCCCGAACTGGCAGAGATGCAAGTCTGGGAGCGTGGATGGTTTGAGAAGGGGATGCAACCCGTTGAAGGGGTGTTCGTTGAGCCGTGGAGCGAATGGCTCATGTACTTCTACAACGACAAGAAGGAGCGAAACGCCGATGGCTAAGCGCCCAGAACTTCCCGTGTGGTTTTGCAACGGGTATGGCAGTTACGCCTCAGCGGCAGCGGTTGTGGTCGCTCACAACGCCGTGGAGGCCAGGAACTTGACGGATGAGTACTTTCGGGGCCAGTACCCAAGAGATCCCATGAAGGTGGAGGTGCGGAGTTGCAAGCGGTTGCCGTGCAAGGCGAAGCGCCGACCCCAGGTGCTAGAGCATCACGCATACATTGAGTAGAGAAGCGATCGGGTCCTTGGCTTTGACTGGAAAGGGAGGAACTTCAATGCCAAGCCCAGTGATGAACATTTTTGAGGAAGTCAAGGCTCGCGGGATCAAGTTTGACCATCATGAGTCAGACTTGTACATCCCCGTGACAGAAGAAACCCACGCTTTGGTGGATCGGTTACAGTCGCAGAAAGTCATCCATGTGACGACGTTCACGTGTCAGATTGACGGCAAGCAGTGGTATGACATTCCATTCTCATACACGCCTTGGTGGGAGGCCAGAGTATCGCGACCGATGCTTGAGGAAACACCTGGGCAGCAGGCGGAGCGCCTATACCATGATGAGAACTATCACGTCAACGAGGATGGGCAACGCCGTCCTGAGTGATCGGGTCCCAGCCTGTCAGAAAGGGAGGAAACGAGACATGGAACGAAGAGCATTAGCGACCCGAGCCAAGGTTGAGGCCGTCAACGCGGCGAACGAACACGCCAACAAGCTCTACGCTGAGTTGGTCAAGATTTTCGAGCCGCTGGTGGGGCAGAAGATCCTCAAGGCAGACGGGACGTTGCTGGCCAAGGTTCAAGCGTTGCTGCCAGAATTCCCCTGTACGCCGAGCCTGATGGTCTACAACGTTTCAGATTACAGTCTGGCATGGACGGTCAAGACCAACGCGATGGTTGGTGACTCCTCATGTCTCTACCATGAGACGACCGTTTACATCGGCGAGTTGAGTAACGGGAACACGCTGGCAAAGATCACGCCGCCACAAGAGCACCCCACGGGATACAAGGCTGAGGACGTTGAGGAGCTGCGAGCCAAGGTCAAGGCGGCCAAGGAGAGATACGAGAACCTGAAGAGCAAACTCTTCCCCTTCGGTGAGTTCTTCGACAACTGATCGGGTCCCCGACTGGGATGAGAGATTGAGGATGCTGGTCCACCCGGAGGCGGGCCTCGACCCAAAGGGTGGCGCAAGAGGCAGAGATAACCCAGGCACGTGTCGGACTCTGCCGCCAGCACCAATTAAGGGAGGAACGGATGAAGCGGTCAAGCTTGTACAACGCGCTCAAGAAGGCGATTGAGGACTACGCCAAGAGCGAGGGGACGGAGTTCTCCGGCGCGTTCAGGGACGCCTTGACGGACTTGCGCCACATGGCAGACGCCGAGGGGCTGCATTACAATGAGCGGTCATGTGCGGCGGCGAACGTCTACGACGAAGAGATCGAGGAAGAGGTAGTCTAGTTTCCTCCCCAGCCCTGGCGCGGTCCTCCCCCGCGCCAGGGCCCCTCCCAAAGGAGAAAAGCAATGTCAACGATCAAGGAACTTCAGCAAATTCGCCACGACGTTCAAGACGACTTGGAGCGGCTCCTTTCCATTACGGAACGATTCAAGGATCAGATGACCGCCCAAGAGCGGAAAGCTTGGCAGCAAATCAGCGCACGAGAGGCTGACCGCAAGCAGAGTGAGGTTTGAAATGTCCTCATAGACCAGGACGTGAGGGTGCTAGAATAACGCCGATCGGGTCCTTTGCGGAGTGCGGGAGGACAGAGATGAAAAACGTCAACGCCAGAAACGTCGCTCGCTTGCTCGGTCGCTGCAACTACAACGACGCGAACAAGGAGCAGTTCAAGAAGTCCAGCATGGCCTTGCTCCGCCAGGTGGTCAAGGAGATGGGGTTGGCCAAGGGGACGTATGACCTTCGGTGGAACGCCGGTGGCATCGCCGTGAGCGGGGAAGCCACGCTACACGCCGAGAACGTCTACGTCCAGGTAAGCGCCGACTGTCATAGTGGCATCCTCGTGCGGTGGTGTGAGCATCGCAAGGACTACACGGGCGGCCACAACTTCTACTACAACTGGGCCAAGTTGTACAACCAAGGGGTCAAGGACTTCGCCAAGTACGTCATGGAGATTCGCAGCATGGCCGTCCGTTTCGGGGGCGTTCCCCTCTTGATCGTGAAGGAGTGATCGGGTCCCACCCCATGTCTGGAGGCGATAAATCTGGCTGGTCGGGAGTTCCGGGCTACCCGGCCATGCTCGACCTCGTTTAACAGCGGGGCGCCTCCCTTTTGACAGTCCAGAAACATGAGGTTGAGGCCATCGGGTTCACGGGGTGCCAGAGAACCACTCATTACCTCTGATCGGGTCCCAGACGATCATGAAGGTAAGCATTGACCAAAAGGGAGGAAGCGAACATGTACGTGAGCCCCAACTTCAAGTCCAAGAAGGCCCTTAAGGAGGCGCTGAAGGCGGGTCGGGAAGTCGTCATCTTCTCGCCTGGTCTCGGCGAGCCCGTGAAGAATGGGGAGGACTCGGTTGAGGGGCCGCACTACCCCGAGGCTCATCGCTGGTATGCCCGCGTGAAGGTCGAGAACGGCAAGGTGGTGAAGGTCGTCGGCTGAAGTAGGGACGGGGTGCAAGAAGTGGACTGAGCGATCGGGTCCCAGTCATAGGCTGGGAAAGGGAGGAAAGAAGATGAGCGCGAAATACATTTGCCCCAGATGCGGTGAAGTCGATCCCATCGCCACGTTCTCTTACATAGATGGCGACCAACCCGAATGTCCCGACTGCGGTTCTCTCTGTTCGCTGTCCCTCACCTACAACGAATTCGGCGTCCTCGCCGAAGAAGCCCAGAAGGTTCTTGACGGTTCGGTTGATGACCTTTTCAAAGGCATTCGCTTCATCACAGACGGAGCGTCCCAACTCGATCTTCGGCTGCTCAGCCAAGAAATCCAAGGTCGTATCACCAATCACATTGCGGAGTTGATCCTCTTGAAGAGTACCAAGCAGCGCAAGGGGCAGAAGTACAACCAGCGCAAGCAGCAAGTCACGGCCTACAAGGTGGCTGCTGAGTTCGCCAAGCAGATGCATGCCGACCTCAATCCCACGCAGATGGAAACGGTCATCAAGCGTAACAAGACGGACGAGTACAAGAATGCTTGTGCAAGTCACGACTTCATCGACGCCAACATGACCATGGACGCCGCAATGCGTCTCATGATTCCCGACTACACTGGAGAACCCAACCAAGAAGAGACAGACATCTGGAATCTGGCTTGGGACGTTGCCAAGGGTCGTGACTTCGACGTCGAGAAACTCCAAGAACTCGCCGACAAGCTGGAAGAGCGTTTTGTCAAGGACTTCGGGAAGGAATGATCGGGTCCCCCACGGGAGCGAAAGGAGAAACAGACATGGCCAAACGCAAGAAGAAGGCCCCCGCATACACGCCGAGCAAGATCACGGGGATTGACCTCCAAGACAAGGTGGTCATGCTCAAAAAGAGCGACTTTGCTCTGGGAGACGCCGACGAGAACTATTTGTTCCTCTGTCGTTCAGGCTTCGGTCTGCGTCCCAAATCGCTGGGACGTGCGGTGTTCGGGACGGTGCTCGCTGGTCCGCACGCTGGGCACACCATGCGCGTCGAGCGCTACCAGATTGACAGCGTCGTGGACAACCCGCCCGTGACGACGGCCCGTGGGAAGTATCGGGTGACGATGGAGCGCGTCACCATCCAGCACTGCACGGTGGAGATTGAGGCCGACAACAAGAACGACGCCATGGCGAAGGCAGATGCCCTGGGTCACGACTTCTCCACGTCCGAATGCGAGTGGAGCGACAAGCCCAAAGAGGCCACGCGGATAGGAGACTAGGCTATGCCGATGTTCACGGTCAAGCAGTACGAATGCCATGTGCGCGAATTTCGGGTGAACGCCGACTGCTTGGCGGAAGCCGTCGAAAAGGTCGTCAACGAGCCTGAGTCTGATGACGTGGAAGGAACCGACCCGACTCGTTTCGTCGAGGTTGACCTGGATCATGGCATGTCCACCGAGGAGGTGGAAGACCAGGTACAATTGGACTTGCTTCGGGAACGTGGGCTTTGCGACCGTCAGGGCAGTTACGTCGAGTCCATTCATTCGGTCGAGCAGTGGGAGGACGAGGACGAGGACGACAAGCCCCATGACGCCGACTGTCAGCGCCGGGTCGTTAACGCCGCAGAGTGCAATTGTTCAAAGGCCGAGCGCCAGGCTGATCGGGTCCCCGACGAGGAGCATGAAGGGGACGCCGACCGAGGAAGTTAGTCCCGACAACCATTACGGAGCCACGTCTCGGCCCGCGGCTCCCTTCCAGAGGGGTTTTCACATCATGATAATTGACTTGCCAGAAATTGACGACGAGGAGGCTCGGTTGTTAGAGGAGAAATTCGAAAACCCAGAACTGCGCCGCAGAAAGATAACAAAGGAGAACGCAAGACAATTCTTTGCGACCCAGAGTGGTCGTCCTGAATCACTGGAAACATTAAGAGAAGACCTGTCAGAAGAGCCGAGACTCTTCCAGAACAACTTTTTCGTCGAGTTGGGACACTTCTCCCCAAGGACTATCCCTCAGTTAGGGCCAGCCATTATCGGGGAGGTCTTTGACGAGAGCGATGACGAAAATACTGAGAGTAGTTTCGACAAAGGCATGTCCATGCCTTGTTTGTCGCTGGCTTGTATTCCCGACATAATCCCGTACACCTCGTGCAGCGGGCATGGCCAAGGGTACAGCATAATTTGTTTCTGGGCCATGTCCTTGGAGTCGCTGGAGGTAGTGGTTGACCTTGCGGATGCCCATGGTCTTGAGATCTGGCATGATGACTTCGAAGCATTTGAGGTGATCGCTGAGACCCCAGCCAAATTCCACGATTTCTCTGTAGCGGCTTGCCACAAAGCTGAGGAGATGGGGTGTCAACTTAGGGACTCCATCTTCATGGTTGACGAGGTTCTTGCCGCTCTCAAGAAGCTACCTGAACTCACAGAGGGGCAAAAACTCGCGCAAGAAGCCTTCCAAAAAGAAAAAGATATATTCAACGCCCTTGTTGCTCAGAGTGAACGAGAGTTAGACGCCGACCGAAGTTAGGTGATGGTGCGATACCTTTGGCCTAGCCGATCGGGTCCCCGTCCAAGGGTGGGAGGAAACACGATGACTAAGACTGAGGAATTCGACTTGGTTGCGCCCGTGGCCATCTACCATCACGCCGACGTGGAGTTTAAGTCGGCGGCCAAGTCGGCCTTGCTGAAGGGCAAGCGTTTGGGTGTATTCCCGAAGGGCGTGAAGTTGGATGACATGAAGGTTGGCGAGCGGTACAACGAGCTCTTCAAATCCATCGTCCAGGAAGCCAGACCGCACTGGGAGGCTTTTTTTGATCGGTGGGGAGCGCAAGGCTTTCGTAACGAGGATGGGATCGTGTTTAGCGGGGACGACATGGGTTTCTTCCCGTGGTTCCAGACGGCAGAACTCTTGCTTGAAAGGATCGGCGATGAAAGTTGAGGACGCCGACGAGGAGCATTGATCGGGTCCTTGCCAGGTACCAAGGAGGAATGGTCAATGAAGAAGTTCTCGCTTTTGGATGGGAAGATCACTGTCGTTGCCTCTCCGTCAGGAAGTGGTCACCTCACGAGTTCTTTGAAGGAGCCCCGTGAGGCCACGGAGAGCGAGCGCTCATGGTACGAGTATTGTGCTGCGGTTGATGGTCTGGAGTCTCTGATCTTGGCGCATGCTTGTGCGGGTGTGGACGTCGAGTCGGAGGCGTACTGCAAGGGAGTGACAGATTCCTACCGCGCCATCGCTGAGAAATTCAGCGCGGCTAGTTAGCCGATCGGGTCCCTCGCCAAGTGGGAGGAGAAAACACATGCTGGAGTACGACCTTAGACGCCACGCCCGCGAGTCTCTTCGCGAGGCTCGCTTCAAAGAGGAACTAAAGGCCGAGAAGCAGCGCAAGCATAAAGAACGCCAGAGACGCGCACGAGAAAGATGGGAGGCAACCCGTGGGAAGGATTGAAGAGCTCCAGAAGAAACTCGAGGATGCTCGGGAGGCCTACAACAAGGTCGATGCCGAACAACTTTCCTTCATCTCAGACGAGACGGCCAAGATTAAGGCTGAGGCCGAACGGCGCTTCGGGGAGGACTTGAAGAAGTATGGAAATGAGGTCTTCGACCTTGAGGGCGAACTGCGTGCCCTCGTCCAGGAGCAGCGCGTTGCGAAGTCGGAGAATAGCCTCCCGTTCCCAGAGGGGACGATCCTCGTGCGGTGCGAAGAGAAGGACATCCCCTGGAACCACGAGACGGCTACGCTGCGGCGCATGAAGCGTGGCGTTCTGCAAGTCTTTCGGGCAGGCGACGAGATGAGAGAGACGTGCTCAAAGTACGTCCAGAGGGAACCTGTGGGGAACGTCATAGTACGCATGCTCAAGAAGGACGGTTCTGAGGGCAAGATCTTCGTCGATTATGGTACAACCAAAGAATGCTGGAGCAAGGCAGACTGAGGTGATCGGGTCCCAGACCAAGACCGTGAATGACGCAAGGGACAGGGAGGAAGACCGATGACGGTTTTGAAGCAGATTCGCGAGGCCTGGCGGAACCCGTTGGCTGCATGGACGGGCTGCATTTTCGGGGCGGCCGTTCCTCTGGCGACGTACTTCGTCGCGCACTTTGAGGCTGGCGCGGCGCCATGGCTGTGGAGCATCGTGGCGGGTGGCTTGCTGGTTTCGGCCCCCACGGTGTACGAGTGGGCGCTGGCCGCCTTCCAGAACCGACCCAAGAGCGTGGGTTTCGTCATGCTCCTTGAAGGTACGATGATCCTCAGCGGGATCAAGGCGATGGCCATCGGATGCCTCACTTTGCTGGTCGTGATCAACGCGGTTGGGGCTGCTGCTTGTCTGGCCAGGCGGGACACAGGCTACAAGCGCAACGCGGTCAAGGGCAAACGAAAGAACAGGCAGCCTAGGCGACAAACGCTGGCTGCCTAAGACCTTCCTCCCCAGCGGGGGCGCGTGGTGCGCCCCCGCATCCTAAAGGAGAACAGATATGGCCGACGAGACTAAAAAAGACGAAGATGGGCTGGACGAACTTGATGGGATCATGCTGCTCTTGACGGGCATGAGTTTCAAGGAAGCGATGAACATCGGGGTCAAGGAAGGTTCCCAGGCGATGGTTGACAAGACCTTGGAGAGCGCAAGAAAGCAGCGGGCCAAGGACAACTTGATGAACCCCGCCAACATGTTCAAGCGACCTGGGGGGAGTGATGAGACATAGAGGAAACGCCGAGGAAGGTCACATGGAACGCTACAACCACATGTTCACCGTTGCTTTTGAGGTTGTCTCAAACCAGGAGGACGGAGAGGACGTGACGGGGGCCATGCTCCGAAAGGCCATTCTGAAGCGCTTGGACTCCATTGGAGACGAGGAACTGGAACACGCATGCGGTGCGCCGGACGACACCTACAAGGAGGAGTGATGAACCGAGAGAGATACGCCGCCGAACAAGCAACTGGTTGCCAGCAAACCGCCGACGACCTGGGGCAGTTCTTTGATGGCCAGGGCGATAAACTGAGGCGCGACACGGCCCGGGCCTCAGCCTTGAAAGGGTCTTGGATCGAGGTTCCAAACGCTGGAGCGGGGTCCTACGTGGAAGTCTTCAACGCTCTGGGGTGCAATGAGGTGAAGGCCATTGAGACGACGAGCAGCGCCGGGGACTGGATGTTCGTCGTGTTGACGCCGAGCGGCGAATGGGCGCACGCCTGGCAAGAGAACCGTCACCCGTATTGCGGCTTCAAGTACTTGATCGGTCTTGACCGATTCAAGACCCTCAAGGCGGCCAAGGAAATCGCCTTCGGCTGATCGGGTCCTAGGCGGGAATCATGGAAACGACACAACCGCAACTCATGGACTGGGAACCGTGGCGCAACCATGTTCGCGCCAAGTTGACTCAAGAGCAGAATGCTTGGGCAGACGATGACAGCCTGCACGAGTGCTGGGTTGCGGGCTGGAGCGCAGAAGACGTGTTGCTGCAAGTCGAGGAAGCGTGGAAAGAGTACATGGAGGAGCGATGAGAGCGATAGTCCACGTCAAGCCGCTCGTTCCTGAGAGCGAAATGGATTTCGACGACGCCGAAGACGAGCCCTGGGGCGACCACGAGTACGACGGGACCTTCCCGGACTGGATGGAGGACTGCCCTGGGAACTGCGCAGAGCAGCATGTACTGGACTGGTTCCACGACCACGTTCCCATCTCATGTCTGGACCACTTTGAGATTGACGTGGAGATCATCCGCGATGAGAAGGATTTCTTCGTCACGGTTGGGAGGACCTCCACCCGCTACGCGACCTTGCAAGTCAGAGCGCGTGACGCGAAGGAGGCCGAAGACCTCGCTATCAAGGCGGCTTATGACCACGACTTCAACCAGCATTCCGAGGCAGAACCCGTGGAATACAAGGCCCACGAGGTCAAGGACTCACTCGGACGGGTTTGTCCAGATCGGGTCCCATCCTCCAGTTAAGGAGGTGGATCATGGAGAAGCGATACAAGGCTCACTACATGATAGCCCCGCAGTTCATGGGCAAGATGCGCAAGGTCTTCGACTTCTTCCACTTGGAGTGGAAGCAAGATGAATGGGTGGAGGGCGAGATGTCGGGGTACGTCTACGGCGACAAGGAGAACGTAGAAGAGTTCCTGATGACTGCTTTCCAGAGCAAGGATTTGGCGGTGCCAGCATGAGATACGAGTTCCAAGCAGACCTGGTCGTCGACGCCCAACTTGAGTACATCGCCAAGAAACTGGGCGGCAAGCGGGCGTTCTTCAATGAGTTGGGTTTGGGGGATCACTTGGCAGAGGTGCCATAATCCAGGCCGAACCGATCGGGTCCCTCCCGTTGATAAAGGGAGGGTTTTCGATGCAGCCTTGCAAATTGATTCCTCTGACCGACAACGCAAAGCTCGGGAAAATCGCCACGACCTACGCTGGATTCCACACGTGTCCCTCTGATTGCCGCATGAAGAGAAACAGGGCATGCTACGGCATGAGCGGCCCCGTGGGGTGGCACATGCGCCGTCTTGCTGAGATTCAGAGGACGCGCAAAGAAAGCCACATCGCGACGGCCAAGGGAGAGGCGAGGATGATCAGGGCTCTCCGTAGGGTAACCCCCATCCGACTTCACACTGCTGGCGACTGCAAGTCTCCAGAGGCTGCGACTATCGTCAGCAAGGCCTCTGAGGAATTCATGCAGAGGACGGGTCAGCCTGTCTACACCTATACACACGCGTGGCGCAACGTCCCACGAGCGTCCTGGGGAGAGGTTTCGGTTTTGGCCTCCGCTGAGAGCATGGACGACGTCAAGAAAGCCTTCACCAAGGGCTATGCCGTCGCTTTGGCCGTCAACGCTCATGAGAGCCCGAAGTCCCAACTGGTGGACGGGTTCAAACTCCTTCCTTGTCCCGCACAGACGGGGCGGGTGGAGAACTGCAAGAAATGCAAGCTTTGCATGAAGGATAAGTTCCTGCGAAAGGCGCGAGTTGTGATAACATTGGCTGCGCATGGACCCACGCGGAAGTTCCGCAAGATGATGGAGAACATCGCGTCATGAGAGCCGAGAAAACCGCAATTGCCAGGACGCAGCCGTCGTACCCCACGAGCCATTTCGTCAAGGTACTGAAACGCCAAGGCGCGAAGCGAATCCTCGACTGGGGGTGCGGCCGGGGCCGGGACGTGGACTGGCTGACCAGGCAAGGGTACGAGGTGTTCGGGTACGACCCGCACTTCAAGCCCGTCATGCCCACCGGGACGTATGACGCCGTCATCTGCAATTACGTCCTCTGCGTCCTCCCACCGGACAAGCGCGACGACGTCTTTCGGCTCATGCTCCCACACCTCAAGAAGGATGGGCTCTTGTGCGCGGCGGTCCGTCCGAAACACGAGGTCGACCGATGGGCCAAGAAGTCTGGGTGGACCAAGTCATGGGACGGGTGGGAGACGGGGGCGGGAACGTTCCAGAAGGGGTACAGCAAGCCTGAGTTCTTCAAGGTGCTGGATGGCCACGGGTTTGGAAACGTGGTGGCGAGCTGGTGCTATTCATGGACGATCGCCTTCATGGTCCGATCGGGTCCCTGACGGTCTCTGGGTAAAGAAACGCATAGGAGAAACGCCGATGCTCGAAAAGATCAAATGGATGGACACGCCCGTCAAGAAGGGGGAATACGAGGACGTTCCCATATCCTTGGGACGGAACGGCCCCATCAAGACCAGTGGAGTTGAGGTCTTCGTTGTCGGCAATGAGGTTTGGATGTCACCCCTCACGAGCAAGGGGGGCGTTGGGCGGTGTCACGTCGCCATTCCTAGTGACCCCAACATACTGACCACCTTGGCGGGCCTCTTGCTGGAATGCGCCGATCATCTGGAAAAGGAGTAGATCCATGCCCATTCCCACCGTCAACGTGATCGAGTTTGCTGAGGACAACATCATCGGTCTGCGGACGTTCTGAACGCAAACCGTACTCAAGGGGGCCAAATAGCCATGAGCGACACGATAGCGGTCAAGGTCGAGGACATCAAGGTGGGTGACCTGGTTGACCTGGAGAGTTGCCCATACCTCCATGACCATGCTAGCGCTATATGTGAGTACGCTGAGGTCACCGAGGTCAAGCGCGAAACGGCGGATTGCTTGGCGATCTGTTACGAGGGAATCGACCAGGTTGGCTACCGGATAGGAACGAAACTGAAGGTCGTTCCCAGGAAATGCGTCAAGTGCGGCAAGCCCGTGAGTCACACCCAGAAAACCCCAGACCAACCAGAAGAGGCTGAGTACGACGAGGACGGAAACGCGTACTGCCAGGAATGCTGGGACTGGGAAAATGACGCCCCTCCAAAGTGATCGGGTCCCTGGCATAGGCCAAGGAGGAAAACCATGCTGAAGATTAAGACTGCCCAAGAACTGAGCCACGAGGGGCTGGTCTTGCTCGCCTCTCGCATTCAGGCCATTCTGTACCTGGATTCGGATGAAAAGGGCGAGTACTGGAACGCCGACAAAGAGTGGGACTCCGACACTCTGGAGGAAATCAAGAACGCTGTCGAGGCCAGCGGCTTGGCCCCAGACGGAATTGAGCGGCGACTGCTCCCCGAAGACGAAGAACCCGAAATGGATGACAGCATCGACCAGTACTTTGAGGCCGAAGAGGCCGAACGGGACGCCTTAGAACCACGAGACGGCTGATCGGGTCCCAGGCTTCAACTGAGACAAAAGAGCCGTGCCCCAGGCAAGCGGGCGTTCATCGCATGAGCGCTCGTGATGAGAAGGTGGGGCTAGTCAAGGGGTTACAAGGGCGGTGAATGCGGAGGCAACCCCTCTGATGCGACATCGCCGTCCTTGGCCCTTGACGATTCACCTCAGACCACGGAGGCAGAGATGACAGCGACAGTGGAAAAAGAGCAAACGGCCCCAGCAAACGAGGACTTGGTGAAGGCGAAGTATCCTCGCAAGGCTGGTGAGTTCCGAAGGATACACAACGTTTTCGACGACTACTTCCGCGTGAACTTCCACTCAGACGAAACCAACCTGGTTACGCGCTCCTACTTCGTCTACGTCCAGAAAGGGAAGGTCGTCGAGCGGAACTGATCGGGTCCCACGCGACAGTCAAGGAGGATTCAAGATGAAAGAGACGCGCCGCCAGAAGATTGAGAAATGGTTCAAGACACAGCAAGCCATCGCCCAAGGGGCGATTGACCGTCACAAGGTCGAGGACGAGCAGTACCAGGAAATGACGTGTGGCGAGGCTAACTTCGGCGCTCACCAGTACCACAAGGGCCGCCTGGAAGGCATGATCGCCATGATGGAGAAGATCAGGGAGGTTCTGTGAAATACTTCGTCAACTACGTGTGGGGTGGCGTCCAAGGGAGCCTCATCGGCCCGTTTAAGTCCGATGAGGACCGCGATGCCCACGCTCGCAAGGTCTGGGCTGAGGATGGTTCTGAGTGCTACGTCGGCTGGGTGAACATCGCTCCCAACCTTGAGGTCGAGAGCGGCGACTACACCGACGAGGAACTGAACTGATGAACGCCAATCGCGGCTGGTAGGTGCCATCAACCGCTTCACACGCGATCGGGTCCCCCACACCTCTGTGAGGAGGATCACATGATCAACAACGACATCGACTTCAATCGGAACGAGAACGAGAAGCAAGCCTTCTTGCTCTTTGCCATGATGGTCGCCGGGAAGAACGCGCAACTCGTCCTCAACAAGGTCAACGAGTTCTGCGAGGACGTTGACCCCAACGACGACGGCATCATCTCAGCATGCGGTCAACTCGACCAGTTGGGCATGCTGGAGGAGAAGGTCTACAAGCATAAGCTTGGCAACTACAAGCGCTTCTTCACGTTCATTCGCGAAGCGCTGAGAAGTGGACTCGATCTGGACACCTGCACGACCGACGACCTGGAGAAACTCCACGGGATAGGGCTCAAGACGTCCCGCTTCTTCTTGTCCTTCACCAGGCCCGACCAGAACCATGCGATTCTTGACCGTCACGTTCTGAGCTGGTTGCGCGAGCGTGGGGTGGATGCCCCGAAGAGCACTCCGACCAAGAAGGAACGGTACGAGGAGTTGGAACGGACGTACCTGGAGATGGTCGCCGAGTTCGGCGAGGACGCAACCCAGAAGGACTACCAAATCTGGCTCAACCGAAGGAGGAAGGTCAAGTGCAACTGACCAAGAAGACGGCCCAAGGCACGATGACACTGCGCGAGGACATGAAGAACGGCAAGCTCGTGTTCGATGCCGATGGCGCGTGCGGGGCCTACAAGTTCGTCAACGTCGCCGAGGTGTTGGAGCCTGGCTCAGCCAACCCCGGGCTGAAGTTGAACGGCGCGAGCGGGCTGAACGGGATCAGGGTCATGCTTGACTTGATTGAGCAGTGGCGCGAGCATGTGGGTCTGGAGCCGAGTGTAGGAGCACCCGCCCGCTGAGCGATCGGGTCCCACACGAGGCGAAGGAGGATTCAAGATGGCGAAAGTAACGTTCAGGCCCCAAGCGTGGCAAAACGACTACGCGATAGAGGTCGATCCAGAAGGGCCGACGACCTGGCAAGTTCCCGACAAAGAGGTCAAGAACATCAAGCCTCATTCGTTGGAATCTGATGCCCTTCGGGAACACAAAAACGCCCCTCAATGGGTCAAGGACTGGGGTGGTCCTTTTGAATGCGATTTTGAGTTGGATGAGCCAAACCCGACCAAAAGCGCCGACGAGTTAATCCGAGAAATCGCCGATTGTCTGGCTGAGGCCTCTGGCGATTTCATAGAGAAGATTGCCAACAAGACTCTCTCCAAGAGGCATAAGTACGTTGGGGACTCCATGTTTGAGGAAGTCTAAGATGCGCCGACCGACTAAAAAGACCCATCTCGTGAAGTACTACGAGGCCCTGCATGACGCCCTGGAACGCGAGATGACGTCGATGCCTGATCCCCTCACCGTCGCGAGCCTCACCGACGCTTGCCGCGGTCTGGAGGATCACTTGGAGAGGTGTCCCGAAGGGGAGGCCAAAGTGCGCGATGCTCGCGACGCGGCCATGAACGAGCCCGATTTTTGTTTCGTTGGAGTGATGAACCTGAGGATAAAGGGGCATACCGATGTTTAGGCTGAGAGCAATGCCAGGACGATGGACTGGCCCCCAAGACGTCTTTGAGGTTCAGAACTTGGACGATGACACGTTGTCCGATGTGGCCCGCCAAGTCTTGGAGTTGAATCCCGACGCTCATCTCCACGCGACTCAAGTTCTCATCTGGGACGACGAGGATCGCAACCACAATTTGATTGCGGTCTACGCCATCTGGGACAAGAAACTCACCGTCCTCTAACGCCGATCGGGTCCCAGCCGTTCCTCAAGGAGGATGATCATGACGAAATTCTTCAAAGAGCGGGAAGACCGCATCAAGAAGCAGCATAAGTGGATCAAGGATCGCGGGTTGACACCCGAAGGGTACGTCGAGAAGTATGGCCTGGACGGAACGCCGACGTGCTATGGTGCTGGCGGCCTGGCTATCTGGGTGTCAGACGTCCTGGCCCTGGCAACCTACATGACAGAGTTGCGCAAGGGGCGTCGTGGAACCATGCTCGACAGCGAGGACGTCTACTCAGCCTTCACGGATGTGTTGCGCGAGGGGGTCGCCAAGGCCAAGCCCACGGGAAAGAGACTCAACTTCTACCGCTGTGACTGCGGCCATGAGTGGGTGGACTTGTGGGATTGCGGGTGTGATGACAAGTGTCCCAAATGCGGTCACGCGACGGAGCCATATCACAGCCAGGACGTGATGGCCCCCGTCATTGAGGAGGTAGTCAAGACATGAAGACGGCATTGGAAGCGGGACTGGAGAAGGAAATCCAGCAGAAGGAAGAAGCCTTCAGCGAAACCCTCAAATTCCTGGGCGAAGGGTGTTCCATAAACCCCAAAACGGGACGTCCGTGGGGGTCCACGATGGAAATACGTCATCGCATCTTGGACAAGGCCCGCGAGTTGCTCTCCTTGAACGGTGCGATCACGTCGCTGAGAGAACGGCTTGAGACCGTGCGGATCACCAAGGCCCAGATCAAGAACGAAATCACGGGGTGATCAGGAGACTTAGCGATGGGACATGACCACCACGCAGTGCAATAAGGTCAAGTCCTTCGGCGATCGGGTCCCTCGCGTCAAGTGAGAGGAGAACGACATGCTTTGTTTCCCATCAGCAGACCTTGCCCGTGTGACAGAAATGGAAGGCAAACTGCGAGAAGCGCAGTTTGCCTTGACCAACGCCAGAGTGGAACTCGCACATAGCGTCACGGGTCGCTTCTCCAGCATCCTCGCCGACATCTTCAAACTCATTGAGGACAACGTCGAAGGGGTCGACGTCAAGATACAAGAGAGCGAGACGCATGGACGTGTCTACTTCAAGCGGGGTCGTGGCAAGCAGCGCTGGCTGGAACTCAAGAAGCCAGTCTTCCAAGTCTACCCCAGCGAGAAGGCCCTCGTCAAGGGCCACGTCGAACTAGACACCGACAAGGTCGAGGTGTCCACGTGGTGCTCAAACAAGCGTTGTGGGCATAGTTGGGGATTCCTCGCCGACATGACGGAAGACAAGTTGCTGGAAATCGTGAACAACGAACTCAAGCCTTGGAGGTGATAGAAAATGGTCATGTCAGCAAAGAGCAACGACGACTTGGTGGTCGAGGTCAACGAGAACTTCGCCGCCGACAAGAATTCCACGTTCCTGGCGGGGAACACCAAGGTGATGGTGACTCCCCCTCTTAACGAGAACTACTGGCTCTTGCGCGTCAAAGTCTCCGACAAGCAATCCGTCGTGGCGTTTCCCAAGTTCTTTACCATCGGCATCGGCTTTCAGCACGAGGATGAGGACTGGAACACGAACCTCCCGTGGGTCCTCCCCAGCAGCGAAATCCTCAACCACATCGCCGTCAACAAAGGTCGCGCTCCGCTTCATAAGTGCTTGCAAGCCATCCAGTTGCTGAAGAAGAAGATCAAGGAGATGAACCTCGACCCCAATAACGCCGCCAGGGTCAAGCCCTGATCGGGTACCACTCAAGCCTTGGAGGTAACGCCGATGACGACCCTAACCAGTCGATGCTTGCAAGACAAACTCCGCCAGGGAGTCAAGGTCACGGGCTCGTTTGAGCCAGACGACGTCCTCTGTTACATCGAAGAGGGCCTCACCTGGGAAGAGATCAGGGACGCCAGGGAGTTCCTCCAGTGGATGGTAGACAACGACAAAACCTTTGGATGGAACATCCCAGACGTCGTGGCTGAGTTCCTGGAGGTCGTCAAGGAAGAGAAGGCTGATCGCTGCGAGAGGTGCAATGGGTTCAAGGGTGGGATCGGCAAGTTGTGCGTCAAGTGCGCGTTATAGGCTGATCGGGTCCCAAACCAGAACAAAAGGAGAAATCATCATGTTGTACAAGGGAACAGCCAACAGACCATCCTTTACTTTATTAAAGGCCAGTCCTGTTCGCCCGGGAGCACGTAAAGCCTATCTCGTTGTGGAAACAACAAACGAGCCTGACGATGAAGTGGCTATCGGAACCCCTCCAGTTTTACGCGTTGTTACATATCCCAAAACTAAAAAAGGTTTGAAAATGGCAGAAAAAGAGTTCGTTCGGGCCATCCAAGACGGCTTGCCAAAGAAACTTTCAAAAAGGGAGATAGAAGAAGCCTTGTGCGACGCGGTCTTCAGACAAGGTGGATGGACGATTTCTCTCTGTTCAAGCGAGGGCTAGATCACATGTACCACGTCACGCGAACGTCAAGCGTCAAGAACATCCAGAAGAAGGGCATCATCCCGCTCCAGAAGTCCAACTGGTGTAACGGGCATGGCGAGCGATACGGCGACGGCGAAATCTTCGCCTGCGAGACGTTCATTGACGCCGTGAAGTGGGCCGCCAAGATGGACTGGGAGTTCTTCCAGTCCATGGGGTCTGGCCAGGTCTCCATCGTGGAGTTCCAAGACGCCGACCCGTGGGACGTGGATAACGCCGACGAGTTCAGCCAGTTGGGGAACAAGGGAAAGTGGCTCAAGAAGCATGGGTCGGTGAAGCCGGACCAGATCGGCGAGGTGCAATCCTTGACCGTTGAGGTGTTGAAGGCGAATCCGCTCTACTAGACGATCGGGTCCCACGCTGGGACGAAAGGAGACAAACGCCGATGGCTAAGAAACCCGAAAGCATGACCCGCGAGAAGTTGAACAAGCTGGCCCTGGCCAGTCGCGAGGCCAGCTTGAAGTTTGATCATGGCTTCCTGCGCTACTGGCGCAACGTACAGTTGCTCAACGCTCACGAGTTCTTCGTCGTGGTTCTCCCCCTCTACGTGCGCAACATCATCACGTACTGCTTCTCCTACGGCTATACGGACGGCGTCAAGAACGCAGCGTGGGAGTTGTTCCGCGTTGCCTTGTGCGGCGAGGACGAGAAAAAAGGGGAGATGGCGCTTAGGTTTGCCAGAACCTACCGCGAGATCAGACATCGTTTCTCCACCCCCCTCTTTGAGGTCATCCAGTGCAAGAGTGATGACGGCTACGGCGACTTGATTGACAACTTGCCCTTGCTGGGGCGTGACGCGTACGATCAGTTGGTCTCTGGTTACATTCGCCAAGAGAAGGACGTGGCGGAGATCGTCAAGTCCAGCGTCTTGGACGTGAATCCTCTCTGGAATGCCTTGGGGGCTACCAGTGGCATCCCTATGGCTAAGAAGGCGTTCCGCTTCATCTGGGATGGCGAGAACTACAACGCCATGGCTCTTGAGGACGCGGCCAAAGAGTACGTCTTGGCGACATGCCTAAGCGAAAAAGTAAGCCCGTGAAGGCCGCCCTCAGCGGCGACAGTTCCTTCTCGAAGGCAAGACAAATCGACGTACTCAATTGGGTGCCATAACGGCCCTTGAAGCGATCGGGTCCCGTCCTACCTTTGGAAGACGAACCCAAGGAGACGAACCCAAGGAGAGGATCAATGGCAACCCGTTCCTTCGGAATGCATCCCAAACTGCTCGTCGACGTGATCAAGCGCCAGGCTGGCTCCATCCAAAAGGCCATCCTTGAAGGCGTCATGAACGCCATTGAGGCGGGGGCCACCCGCGTGGATGTCACGCTTGATCCCCGCAAGTTCACCATCAAGGACAATGGCAAAGGCTTCCGCTCCATGAAGGAAGTCGAAGACTTCTTTGAAACCTTCGGCCAACCCCACAAGAAGTCAGAAGGCAAGATTTGGGCTCAGTTTAGGATGGGCCGTGGGCAGATGTTCGCCTTCGGGAGGAACATGTGGCGTACGGGCAACTTTGAGATGCTCGTCGACATCAATGCCATCGACGAGAACTCCACGGGCATCAACTACGAGTTGAACGAGGTCGCCAAGGCAACCCATGGATGCGACATCACCGTCGACTTGTATAGCCCCTTGTCCACGCGTGACTTGAACGAATGCAGACGGGAACTGGAAACCTACGTCGCGTGGGTCAAGTGCCCCGTCCACGTCAACGGCGTACAAATCAGCAAAGACCCCGAAAAGGCCAAGTGGGACGCAGACTCCAACAAGGACGCCTACATCAAGTTGTCGTCTGGCGACTGGACGCCCCTCAAAATCTACAACCTTGGCGTTCTCGTCTGCCGACTGTGCCAGAGCGAGGTCGGTGTGGGTGGAACCATCGTGTCCAAGCATCGCTTGGACGTCAACTTCGCCCGTAACGACATCATCCGCTCGTGCAAGGTCTGGCAGCGAATCAAGGCCCTCATTGAGAGGTCTGCTGGCCTCAAGAAGGTCAAGCAGAAGCGCTCCTTCTCCCCCGCAGAACGCATCAACGTGATCAACCGCTTCCTTGACGGGGACAAGGACGTCGATCCCTTCAAGCAGAAACTGGTCGTCGACACCCAAGGTCGGGCTCATTCGCTCAACGACATCAAGAAGAAGTTTCACTGCTTCACCATTGGCCATCGCCATGACATGGTCTGCGACAAGGCCATGCAGCGCGGCCTCGCCTTCTGCGTGGACGAGGAAAACGCCGAACTGTTCTCCCCTCGTGACCCCAAGAAGATGTTCAAGGTAATCTTCAAGCAGAGTAACCGATGCGGGTTTGACTTGCCCTACAAGACCTTGAGCGACGTTTCCAAGGGAATCGACTCAAAGCATTACCAAGTTCCAGAAGACAAGTGGACGCTAACGGAGCGTTTGTGGCTCCGCTTCATTGAGCGCGTGTCTCTGAACGCCTTCAGAATGATCAACTGGAAAAACAACCGATGGACACCCATCAAGACACGCCGACTGCTCGTTGGCGAGTCCGATACCGCAGATGGCTGGACGGACGGCGTGTCCTGCATCTGCATCAACCGTCGCGCCCTTCCCGACTTCAAGCGTAACAGAGACTACATCAACTTCGGGAACGTTGCCAGAGTCATTGACATCGTCTGCCACGAGTACTGCCACGTCGGGACGGGGTCTGACCGAAACCACGGCCATGACAACGCCTTCTACAAGAAGTTCCATGACGAAGTCGGAGTGTGGCAAGAGATGGCCATGTCTGAGGCCATGTCCATCAGCCCCAAGAAACTGGACGACATGACCAAGGCTGCTAAAAAGAAGACCAAGGTCGACGACGAGCCAGCGCAAACGCCGACCAGCGCCACATGCCCCTTGTGCGGCAATGGCAAAAAAGAGCCCGTCGCAGAACCCGTCGCCGCGAAGGTCGTGGCCCCCAAAAAGGCCGTCAAGAAAACGCCGAAACCCAAGAAGGTCGCGAAGCCCGTTGGCCACACGTCCGTGGTCGCTCTCCGCAATGCGGGGATGTCCTTCAGAGCCATTGAGAAGAAACTTGGCTTGCGCGAGAACAACGGCATGACGGCCTACCGCGCCTACAAAGCGGCAACCAAGTGATCGGGTCCCGCACTGAGCCTAAAGGAGACTCAAATGGGCGTCTATGTCAACACCATGAGAGCCAAAACCAGGCAGATCGACCTCCAGGGGAAAAAGGTCAAGGCCAACATCTTCCTCTACCTCTGCCGACTCAGCAGCCTGGATACGCCGATCTTGGCCACGTCCAGAGAGGAGAGACGGGCGCGTCTGTACCAGAACCACGTCGACAAGGCTGGAGATCTCACCCCAGCCTCTGGTGTGGCCATCCTCGCCTATAAAGACGGAACCATCCACTATGACGGAGCCGAAGTCATCACGAACCTCAAGTCCAATGTGTGGTACGATTGTGACCGCCTCCCGGGCGACCTGGCTGGGTGGATCCATGTGGAAGGAAAGAAGCTGGTCGTCAAGACCCACACCAAATGGAGTCCCTACGGGAAACGGCAGCGCCGACTCGTCCTGAAAGACGGTAAGGCCGTCGAAGAATTTAGAGAGTGCCCCTTGACAACGCACGCGAAAAGCGCTATACTTTAGGGAGCGAGGGGAGCAATGAAGCGGTACGCCACCATCCTCAAGAAGGTCACCCAGGACGAGGTCATCAACCCCGTCCGCAAGAGCCTCACCGAAGAGCAAGCCTACGCTGAGGCCTTTCGGGTCGAGATATGGCACGTCCATGGCCTGGCCCTTCACCTCGACAAGTATATCTCTAACCCCCTCAAAAGGGTCAACAAACATAGTAACCTGGACGTCGACGTCTACAGACACTATGTCTGGGCCTGCCAGAAGGCGAACGTCAAGCAGTCCATCGTCATGGTCAAGACCGTCCCTGGCCTTCTTGGCATCCCCGTCCTCCATGGGTTCAACGAGGTCGTCTCCAAGTACGGAAACCTCGTCAACGCACCCATCATCCGACACAGAATCATCACGACCGAGGAGATGGAAGCCATCAACTTGAACCGCGAAAGCCGACGTCTAAAGCCCTTGGTCGTCATCGACGTGGAGCCATCACCCAACGTCCCAGATGGAGAGTACTTCCACCGTCACCTCAAACTCGTCGACCCTCACGTCCTCGTGACCGACGCTAAGGACTTGTATGACGACGAGAGACGCTTCGTAAGGCTCTTCAAGAAGAAACGGGTCGACGTCAAGCACCCTTGGTTCTCCTTGTCGCCGGAGCAGCGAGCATTCTACCGTGGGCTCTACGGTAAAAACGTCGAGGACCGCAGGGAGTTCCTTGAGGAGATCGGCATCTCCAACGTCATCAAGTACATGGACGGAAAACTCCTCGACATCGACTCGACCAAACATAACGGCACCCGGGCGCTCTACGAGCTACATGGCCCAGCAAACGCACTCGTGGTCTCCTGCTCGACCACGACCCGGGTCTACCTCATCTGGGTTCCGAAAAGCGTCAAGACGTGCCAGGAAGCAGACTCAACCATCAGTTCACAAGCCCCCCAAGATAAGTGCATCGGGGCAGCATAGGAGACGATCATGAGCGCGACAGTCGAGAAGGTCATTTCCAAGGTCAAGGATCCCCAGCCGACGACTGGGAAGGACATCTTGGACGTCACGGAAACCATCCAGCCTGGCGAGTGGATCCGGCAAGGGGACGTGTACATCAAGCGCTTGCCCGACAACTTCCAAAAGCCGTTTGAGGAGACTTGCAAACTCTTAAGAGCCACGTGCTCTTGGATCTTCTCGTCTCCTGACCTCGATCTGGCAGACGGCCACACCGCCCACGAGTGTGGGGCTTTCGTTTTCCAGGGTTTCGCGATAGACGAACTCAGAAAAAACATTAGGATGATCCTCCCCTCCAAGACCCGTGCCCGATTCAAGGACTGGCCCACCAAAGAGGTCAAAGCCTTGAATGTGGCCCTAAAGGACGTACCAGGAGTGGGCCTCATCTTCAAGGCTCCCCAGAAATGGTACGTCCCCCACAAGGAGCATGCTGAGGTTCGGCTGCCAGCAGGGCTCTTCGTCTCCTGGCCCCAACTCGAGGTCGACCCCCTCTCAGGAAGACTCGTGCAAGTCATCGACTAGAAGGACTTGCAGCGATCGGGTCCCAATCTGTCCCCAGGGGTGTGTCATGAAGAAGCTGGGACAAATCAAGGTTATCTTCGCCGGGTTCGACCAGAACAACCCGCCAGCAGACGGGTTGTGGATCAGCCCCGAGGGGAGGGCCGTCCCCGTCTTCGAGCACATGCTCTCCATCCGCGAGAAGCCAGAGGACTTCGGCCTCACCCAACAGGACGTGGCCCACATCCAGAACGTCAAGGACCCGTCTGACTGGGCTGCCTTGCGTGAGATCGCCTTGAAGCTCATTGACCAAGGCTGGGTGCGGTACCGCTACCAGGGCGGAACCTACCACTTCGAGGTGGATGATGTGAGACGCAAGATGCGCGTCATCGACGACGTGTTGCTCTGGGCGGGCGCGTACGACAAGGAGCCCGTCCTCCTCGTCGACCGCTCCGGCAGAAACCTGCGTGGAACCGTTGAGGACGTGCGGACGCGGTCCATCGAGAAGATGGCGAGCAAAAAGTTCGATAAGTGGGCCTGGTCAACCGCCAAGCGCACCATATAATTTGACAACCTGGCCGGGAGCGTAGCTCAACTCGGAAGAGCGGTCGGCCCTAACCCGACTGGTTGCGGGTTCAACTCCCGTCGCTCCCTCCAGAAAACGCCGAACAAGGAAACGCCGAAACGCCGATGTAATCTATCACTAGGCCCACCCTCGTTATCATCCAGGAGCCTCAATGGCAGAAACAACCACCAACCCAGTCGGACAGTTCGGGTACATAGGCTACGGCCTCGTCTTCGGATACCCAGTCCGCGGCGCCTCCTTCAACCTCAAGGCCACCCAGCAAGTCTTCAACGGCGAGCCCGCATCCAACGAGCCCGAACAACCCGTCTACCACCTCGGCCCCCTCATGGTCGATGGCCAGGTCTCCTTCCCCCTCATCTTCGGGGATCCCGTCTTCTGGAAACTCGCCCAGATGACCCTCAAAAAGGTCGTCTCTGGCAGGAAGAAAACCTTGGAGGCTGGGGACATCACCTTGTTCTATCCCCCGGCCAGGAACAACCCGTCCTACTTCCGCACCTTCACGGGCTGCGCCATCTCGAACCTCAACGTCCGGGCCTCTGGCGGTGAGCGCATTGAAACCACTTTGAGCGTCATGGGCATCGGGATCGACGAGGGGTCGGGCGGCGACTCTTCTCAGGTGCCATCCGCACTCAGCCGCGTCCTGACCTGGAACGATGTGGCGATCGACGGGGAGGCATTCGAGGGCTGCTCCGTCAAGGAGTTCTCGTTCGACATCAACAACAACGTATCTCGTGTGAACACATACTGTTACCCGCTCGTCAACCTCGGGACGGGCATCACCGCAACCGCACTCATCACGGGACGCCGCGAGGTGGCCGGGTCGCTCACGTTCATGGGACCCGCCAGGAGCCAGTTCGCCGCCCAGATGGCCATGGTCTCAGACACCCCGTTCGAGGGGTATGACGAGCTCACCATCAGCATGGGATCCTTCACCACGGAGTTCCATCGCGTGGTCTGGGAACTCCAACAGATCGACCTGAACTCCGGGATCATTTACGGGCGTGCGGGGTTCTCCGCTCACGGAGGAGGTCCCGGCGAACCCTCCATCGAGTTCAAGCAGAGTGCGGAAGGCGAGGCCGCCACGACCCAGGCGCTCAAGGCGCTCGACCAGCAGATGAGCCAGCGTTAGGGTGCCATCCACGGACGATCGGGTCCCACGCCCGATGGCATGAAACGATTCAACGTCATCCTCTCCATCGGCCTCTCCGTCCACGGACTTCCCAAGGACACCAACCTCCAGAAGGTGGCCGAACACCTGGACGAAAAGGACTACGAGGACGGGCGCTCTGCCTTCCCCGTAGAACTCTTGGAGCACGGCGCCCAACTTCAACTCCAGGAAGCCATCAAACGAGCCATTGAGTACCATTTCCAGGTCATTCACGGGTCTGAAATGGTGGAGGTGTCCCCAGGACACTCAGTGGCCAAGTGGGCAATTGAGTCCCGGCGCGTGTTGAAGGACGTGAAAGTGGGCGTCTACGATGGGATGGGGGCGACCCGTCTATTACCCGTCTTCGGCGACGAGCGGGATGGGGACTGAAGCGATCGGGTCCCACACAGATAGTGAAAGGAGCACTAAAATGACGACCATCTTCACTATAGCCTGCATCGCTGGCCTCATCTATGCCTTCCGCGTCTTCTGGAAGGATTCTGAAGGCACTGTCCCCGCCGCCCTGATCGGCCTGTTCTCCCTCATCGGCTTGGTCGGTATCGCCATCTTCAGTTCCAAGTTGCTTCTGGGACTGGTACTTCTGGCATTGGTCGGCTGGGGCCTCGTGAAGGTCTGCTCCGCCTTGTTCCGTGGAATTGGCGGGAATGTCGGCGGAAAGAAAACACTTAAGGGTGTGATGGTTTTGTTCGCGTTGATCGTCGCCTTGCCTCCGTTCTGGCCGATCACGCTGCCCGTTTTGGCGTCCTTGTTCGTCCTCTGGCTCTTGAGCGCTCCGATTGTCCTACTGTTCGGAAGCATCAAGGACTTCATGAAGGACTGAGGGGCTTTAGCACGACCCTCGTTTGTGCTTGACAACTTAGGCCTGACGGTGTAACCTTGAAGTGTCGCCGATGGAGCGCCCAGTGAGGACGGGCGCTCGGCTCTGGGGTTCTTGGCAGGCCCAGACGAGTCCAGTCCCCATCGTGGGGACGAACGTCGAAGCAAGAAGTAAACGGTGTCCCCGATGGGACACATGGTTCGAAAGGAAGGACTGCCATGTCTAAGAAGTACTCTCCCCCGGCTCGCGACGAGGTCCTCGAAGCCATCGGTACCATAAAGGACGAGAGCCTCAGGCGCAGAGCCCGGAACGCCTTCACCAAGAAGGGTTCCTGGAACAAGACCAGCGCCTCCAAGAACGGCAACAAGAAGCGCTGGCTCTCCCCTGCCGAACGCGTCTTCGCCCACCAGCTCTACAAGGCGGGCATCACCGACCGCATCGGTGAACGCGTCCTCCACTGCAAGTGGAGAAACGGCATGAACTTCTGGGGTGCCCGCAAGGATGGCAAGCGGCTCCTGGAAGCCAAACGCCGAGCCGTGGCGAAGGCCAAGAAGGCCCAAAAGGCCGAGGCCGTCGCTAACTAAGCGCCGCAGGAGGGCAGCTTCGGGTCATTGGGGACCCGATCTCCCCACCTCTTGGGACCCGATCGGCATGTGGAGTCGATCGGGTCCCTTTTTGTCGAATTCACCCCCAAACGCCGAGCGATCGGGTCCCATGGTAAGGGTAGGAGCCCCAGACCATAGACCGTCTGGGGACGTAGAAAGGATCCAACAATGCAAGAGGTGGACAAAGTTGCCCTGGTCCGGCAACTAAGCAATGCCCTTGAACAGGAGTTCCAAGACCAAGGGATCTCCCACAGACTCGATGGGCTTGTCCAGCAAGCACTCGACATGACCGATGGGCAGATCCGTGGCGTCCTGGTCGCGAACGTGAGCCCGATCGTCATCCCCAAGCAGCCCCCGGAAAAGAAGATCTCCTTCTCTCCCAAGGAGCCGTACAAGGGACTCGTCCCCATCGGCCTCTGGCGCAGAGTCTGCGAACTGGAAGCCATCCACAGGGGCCTCGCCGACGTCGACCTGGCCAGCGTCCTCAACGCGTTGTCGAAGAGGGTCGCCTCCGACGAGCCAGAATACCCGGACTACCCAGAACTCGACCCCGAGGAGCCCAAACAAAAGGCCAAAGCCAAGAAGACCAAGCGTGGCCTCACGGCCAAGAACGCGCCAGCCAAGATCCGAAAGAAGGTCATCTCCCTCCGCAAAAAGGGACTGTCCTTCGCCGGGATCGAAAAGCAACTGGGCCTGCGTCAAGTGCGCGGCATGACCGCTCACCGCATCTACACCCAGGAACTCAAGGCGCGAAAGAAGGCCAAGAAGAAAGCGGGGCGAAAATGAGCGCTCCCAGAACGGTTCGCCTGGTCGGCGGAGAGTTGGACGGATCCAACGTCAACGTGGATCCTGACAGGGATCAACTCGACATCCGCGAGATGGTCATGACCGACACGGGGCAACTACCAACAGGCCGACGTTTCGTTTACAACAAGGCATGCTGGCTCGTCTACAACTTCGACCATGAGTACTCCGATGGAGCCATCGTCACGCTCATCGGCGGATTCGCTGACGGAACGTCCGTCTTCGCCCATGAGTCCAACCAGCGGCTCGTCGTCCCCGACCCGTTCCATCGTAAACTGGTCGCCGCCTACGACCGTCATCCCACTGGGAAGTTCGTCTTCAAGGAGAACCTTCCCGAGGAAGAAGCCATGAAAGGAGAGACCAATGTCAACTAGAGACAACATCATGAAACTGGCCTGCACCAGAGTCGCTCCGGAGTCCCTCGACCAGGCCAAGGAGCGCGTCTCCGAACTAGTCGGGGCCAGCCTCGCCGGACTCACCTTCTGTGTCTTCGCCAACCTCGTGCAGTTCAAGCGAGCCCTGGACGAAGAGGTGGGCTTCCGAACCTACGAGGAAAAGATCATGGCCAACGGCGGCCAGAACTCCAAGGTTCATCGCCTCAAGGTCGTCGCAGCGGACCAAACCGCCTGGGACATCTGGCTGTGGGAAACCCCGACCGACGTCACGGTCCTCACCGTGGAACTAAGGAAACTGGGCTCCAGGGTCAACCCTGAGGACGCCAAGGCTCACAAGGAGATCTTGGGATAGCGAGCAAATGAGCGAGGTGCGGAAGAAACTCCCGCCAAGGAGATCGACGGGAAGATCCTCATGGATACGTCCATGACACTCAAGCCTTCGCGGAAAGAAGACGTGCCATCGGGAACGACCCACGTGGTCTGGTTCAACCGCTGATCGGGTCCCATACTTCCAGCAAGGAGGAAATGAGATGATCAGCGAGTACGAGAAGCGCCGTCGACACGCCCTGCAAATCGCCCTCCACGCAGCGGGCTACCAGGCCGTGACCCCGCCCCTGGACGACCCCAACTTCAACAGCAAGGCCTGGCTCCCCGTCGTCAAAGGCCTCGTTGAAGCCAAGATCAAGGAATTCCGCAAGGTCATCGAGACCGCCGAGCGAGAGATCTCCAAAATCAACCGCGCCGAAAAAGAGGCCGAGAAACGCTGGGTCTGCCCCGTAGAGGGCTGCGATTGTCCACATTGCCGCAAGTGCGGACATCACTACGACGGCGTGGGCGAGATCTGCCCGTCTTGCCAGGTGGATCGCGCCAGGTCGGAGATGGAAGCCATCACCAAGGCCTTCGGAGGGAACTCTGAGGCGGCCGCAAAATACTTGGAAGGAATCCACCAATGAGAGTCGACGAAGCGGGTACCATCATCACCCAGATCAGGAACTCCTTGGCTCAAGCCCTCGCCAAACTCGTCAAAAGGGAAGACATCTTCCCCGACGTCGACGAGGCGTGGTCCGCGCTAAACGAACTCCACGAGAGGCTCGACGAGGGAGATGAGTTCGTAGAGTACGAGGAAACGTGGGATGAGCGGAGGAAAAGCATGAACGCCCATGCCCAACTGCTCAAAGAAGCCGTCGATCACAAGAGAGACGAACTCAACCAGGCCGAACTGATGTACCACTTGTACCAGAAAGAATGCAATCACGTCTGGCATGTCAGAAACGTCCCCGACGAGATCACCCCCAGATGGATCCGCACCTGCTCCGAATGTGGAAAGACCCAGCATACCCAACTCTCCTTTGTCCTTGACCTTGACGACGAAACCGTCGAAGTCCCTAACTGGAAGGCCGCCATGGATGGTGACGGAACCAGAAAGGACCCCAAATGAGCGCCACCAAACTACTCGCCGAGGAAGTCTCCATGGCCATCGGCGAAGAAGGTTCAATCACCGACCTGGTCATGCACGTCTCAGCGTTCGTCTGCATGCGGGCTGAACTGGATCGCTGGCGTAAGGAAGACCTCACGTCAGACAACAAGACCTTCGTCGAGTTGTGCAAGACCGCCCTCAAGGATGTCCTGGAAGGCAAGCTAAACGTCGGAAACTCAAAGGAAATGAGCCCCGACTAAACGCCGGGGCTCACGGGCCTGCCAAGACCCAAGAGGACGTCATCGAGGCTTGTACCCGCCCGATCCCTGCCAGTTACGTATCGGCCAAGACCGAAGCCAAAGACGGGTTGGTAGGCAAGACTTAAGTGGAACCTGGACGGCTTTCACGAACCTATTCACACAAGAAAGCAAGGCTGGCATCTGCTTTACGTCCAGGTTCCCAATGCCAGCTCGTTCAGCTTGTATTCTGCACCACACTAGCCAACTTGTCAAGAAGAAAATCTAGTTTTCTTGCCATCTAGACTGAAAAACCCGCTTCTCCACCCAAAGGTCTATCCCCATCCCCCCCTCGATCGGTACGAACTCCAACCCATGATCCAAACACGCCACCGTCAGACGATCCCTCACCATCACCTCTGCCTGCTCCTCACATCGCGCCTGAACGCCGACCTCCACCTCGCAAAAACCGCGAAGCCCATACTGCCGAGGCCCGTCCCTCACCGACGCCACCCGAATCAACCCCCCGTCCATCGCTTCCCAGATCCGGGCCCGCGCCTCGTCTTGATCACGCTCCGCACTCACCAGCCAGGACGTCACCAGGTACTCAAACGCCGACCCCAACTCCCTCCGAAACCGAAACCGCCCGGGTATCGGCATCACCCACAAGGGCTCCAACGGAACCTTGAACGCCCGCTCCGTCACCAGCCGTACCCGCTCCCGACATCGCTCCTCGTCTCTCGCCGGGACGTCAAGAAAAGAGCCGCGCCACCGCACGGCTCCACACCAATCCACTTCCTCCTCTTTTCCGCTTGGTCTGATCGATACGCCATAGAGCATGGTGCCATTCCTCCGCTAAGCCCACTATCCCCTCAGGGAATGTATCGTAACGTTCAAACACCTCAGTTTTTCTGGGATCTTCGGCCTGCCAACGCCCTTTCCCCAGTCCTACACCTTTTAAGCGTGTTTCCGGACTTGTCAATGCCGAAATATCTTTTGGCCTAACTCATTGACCAAGAACTACTTGCGGCGAGCCATGTCCGAATGACTCACGTCCCGGTACTTCACCTTCACCCAGTCGTAGTTGTCCAACACCTTGTCCGCAATCTTGAACACGTCACTCTGCATCAAAGGCACGCCAACCCTCTTCAACACAAGACCTTCCGACTTCGGGTTCTTGCGCTGCTCCTCAAACAACTCCTCCAGGTCAACGTCGTAGTATGCCTCCACCACCCGTATCGCCGGGGCCAATACCTTCGCCTCACTCGCCTCGAACAACCTGGTCATCAACGGATGACGACGCTCAAACCCCATGTGCCCCACCCACTCCCCGGCAGAGTACAAAAGGTCATGAAAGATCAACTCGTTCTCAAACCCGCCTCGTGGCCCCAGCCACTCCACGTCCCCAGCCGTCCCATCGGGCCATCGGTTCGTCATCGCCCGAAGCTGCTCCATCAACTCCCTTGGCAACTCGCGCCTGGCCTCAGCCCCGGCTCCGCGTGACTTGGATAGGAGGGTCAACTTGCCGTCCATCCAGTAGACGAAACGCCGCCACCCGTCATACTTCGGCATCGCCCACCAATCCGAACGCTCCGTCGCGTTGATCTCGTGCAGACGATCCGTGGAGATCGTCACCGGATCGTCGCCGTATCGCTTGAGTAACTCCATCACTCCCCCTTCCCAAAAATACGCATGCAGTACCCAATGATCGACCAACTCGCCAAAAGTACGCCCAAACAGATAAAACCCCAAGCCCTCTCCGTGAGGGACCCAACGCCTACGGACAGCAAAATGATCCCGATCAGAATCCCAAGCCCCTCGCCCTCGTTCATGTTCTTGCTCATATGAGCCTCCATATGCATATGCGTTTCCAGAAACGCCAGACCCACGTCGTGTGGCGCATGTACACGCCATACGACCACTCCTCTTCCGCTGCCAACTCCTCTGGCGTCTGCTCAGGCTCCATCCCACTACTCCTTCTCTGCCTTCTTGGTAGCATTCTCCTCAAGCGTGTCCTTGACCCACTGCTTGCATAAAGAGTAGACCTCGTCGCACTCCTCACGCAACCGATCATTGTTCGCGATCATCGGGACGACCTTGATCGCAGCCATCTCCTTCGTCGTCGGGACGAACACGCGCCCCGCAAGTACAACCAGACTAAACGATAAGAGCAGAATGGAAACGAGGCGGAATCGCTTGATCGACTCTCGTTCAGGCCACGTAACACTGGGATCTGCGGCGCAGCCAACGAGAATCAAAAACCCAAGACCAAAAATCGCCGTAATACCCCCGATCACCACCAAAAAGTTGCAGATGTAGTCCATCCGCGTCAGCCAGTACATCATCGATTCGTCAATCATCTCATTCTCCTAGCCATTCCACTCTACCACATCAACGCCCTCCCCGCCAACACGGGGAGGGCACGATGAACAGCATGGGAGTACTAACCGAGGGAGTCGTAGCCCCGCTTCAGGAGCTTCTTGCTGGCCGCAATCCCGACCTTCGCGATCACGTCCTTCTCCATGATGCAGTCCCGCATCAGCAACTGGAGCTTGTCCTTGTCGGAGGTCGTGTTGATCTTGAGCGCCGGGGACGCCTCAAACAACCTGCCAAACACCTCGTCACCCAACTTCTCGCGCAACAAGGCGATGTTCTCAGCGGTACACTCGTCCTCGTTCACCGTCAACGAGACCGCCACGCGGAAGTACTTCTCGAAGTCAGACCCGAAGATCTCCTTCAACGCCTCCCGGGCCTTGCTCACCGAGTCCGGCTCCACCGCGTCACCAGGGGAGAATCGACCCAACTTGTAGGTCACGCCGTTCATGCTCTCCTTCTCGTACACGTGAACCGACTTGTGTACCGTCCCCTCCGAACGGCTCTTGTCCTGGAGCGTCTGCTGCGCCAAAGGCATGATCACCTTCTGGGCGCTCTTCATGCGCTGATCCGCGTCCTTCTTGTCCTTGTTGGCCTTGGCCCAGTTCTTGATGGCCACGCAGACCGCCTCGGCGTCTACCATGATCTTGGGAGTGTCGGACTTCTTGGACTTCTTCTCCTTCACCTTCACGCCCATCCCCAGAGCCGCCAGGGGGTCATCGCTCACAACCTTCTTCTCTTTCGTCGCCTTACCCATGCCTAAATCTCCTCGCCTGTCCAGGCCTAAAAAGGATGAGGTCACTCGACCTCGCTCGTTCTCGCGCCGTCCGCGTGGGACCCGATCGGCTCCCCTCTCGTGAACGACTTCGTCGTTCACTTTACCCTACCATCCTTATTTGTCAAGGTACGTTCCCGCTGGCCGCGCAGAAACTTAGGGTGCCATCCGCAATACGCGGTGCCATCGACCGCCACAAGGTGCCATCCGTACCATGATGGCAGCCCAGGTTCGGCCTCGGCGACCACTTAGCACTTGACAAATCACCCAATTTGGGGTATTATTCTGGTCAGAGGTTGCGCGTGAAGCGTAGACACCTGTGGGGGGGATCCAAACCCCATCAAGGGCCTGCCAATTGGATCCCCATCGCGCTGCCTGAGCCAGGTAGCGAGCGAGGCCCCAGACCATGGTCTGGGGCCTCTTTATTGGCCCCTCACGCCCTTTTCTCCACCAAATCGACTCAGAGCTCCAGTTCGCCTGCCCAGGCCCTCAGATCGCCTCTATTCGCCCGTTCCGCAGATCGCGGAAAGATCAACCGTTTCGTTCCGCATTTCGCGGAAACTTGGGGTGCCATCGGACCAGCGGGTGCCATCAGAGACGGCGCGGACGATCGGGTCCCGCGCCGTCTCTTCGCTTGCAAGCATTGGCACGGAATTCCGTGCCAATGCTTGCTGGTCCGTTGACCACGGGTCGTTGCCTCAGCACACTATTCTTGGCATGAACTTGTACCTTGTGACCAGTTGGTCCAGCGCATGACCATGCATTAACCTGTAACAAGTCAGAACCAAATGGTCGACTTGGAGTTGCGCTCGTAACCTGCAAGTAGATACGACATAACACGCGTGACTATATGAACCTTACGCCGAGTAGGAAACGCACAAGACGCCGATAGATCCTAAATGGTTTTAGAATGACTCGTTATGAACTCCAACGAAACGGGGGCGCGGGGACTACGGGTCAAAACGCCGACTAAGTCCTTATTCCAACGAGATGGGGCGGGAGGGATATCGTACTACTGGGCACTACTTCTCACTACATGGGTGGAAACGCCGACCAGGCGCAAACGCCGACGAGGATCCCTCACCGGATGCGAGGGATCCTCTTTTTTCCTGGTTTGAGGTGGGCGAGTCTGGGCGTTTTGAAGCCGTGCAGGAGTGGCCTGATGTTGGCCTTTTTGTACCACTTCTCTGCGTGCTGGGTCCATGGGGCGAACTTGTCGAAGGCCATGTCAGCCAGTTCGGGGAGGTCATGGCGCTTGAAAAAGTCGAAGGCGAGGAGGTCGGCCAAGAACTCACCCTCGTCGTAGAAGCCGTGTCCCAAGACCTCCTCCTTTACCGGGAAGGCGGCGAACGACATGGCGTGGCCCAGCTCGTGGGCGAGGAAGAGGGCCTTCTCCTTGACGGGGAGCGAGGGCTTGAGGACGACCAGGGCTGGGCGTCCCTTTCCGATGGTCCATTTCTCAACACTGGAGAGATCGGCGCACAGCCCATATACCTCGAACCTGACGAGGTCGTAGGTCTGCATCTGATCGACGATGAAGCGCGGGTTGTCAAACTTATTCGCGTGTCGGACGAAGAAGCGCTGTGGGTTTTTTGCCCAGACGATACGGGCCTTTTGGGTGGAGGCGAGGAGTTGGATGGCCTTGGAGGGGCTCACTCGGTGGTTCTCCTTACGTGTGTGGCGTCATGGGGTCAGGCGCGTTATTCGGGATCTTTTTCTGCCGCTCCGATGACCGTTCCCCACGCATCAACTTCAGACGCCGTGATCTCTAAGGCGGGGCCGGGGAGTATCTCGCCGTAAGGTCCGTA
>Ga0180438_10001404_pt1 | contig 42875 bp, 33 predicted proteins | sample SS_ome_12_FD_132455 | JGI IMG/M metagenome (GOLD analysis project Ga0180438, IMG submission 132455) | Hypersaline lake sediment archaeal communities from the Salton Sea, California, USA - SS_3_D_2 metaG | ecosystem: Environmental > Aquatic > Non-marine Saline and Alkaline > Hypersaline >...
AGCAGCTTGTCGCATTTCACGCCCTGAGCGGGCCCGCCCATGCCGATGTTGGCGCTGGTAATCATCTCGCTGGGCGCTTGGTGGTCCGGACCGCCGAGAACGTACCGCGGCACAACCTGCACGGTGGCGGCGGCCGCCACCGATCCGGCCAGGAACTTGCGTCGGGACATAATTTTTTTGCGCATGTCTATTCCCTCTTTGTAAAGAGTTCTCACGCGCTCACGGGGACGCCGAGCAACCGGCGAGGGCGTCGGCTGTTGAGACCATACCCGGCCAGGGTCAAGAGCCGCACCGTCAGCCAGATCAGGTCACTGGCGACCTCGGCGTTGCTTCGCTCGCCTTGAACCAGTCGAAGGAGCCCATCGAGGCTTCTCCTCCTGGAAGATTGTATGGCTGCCGGACGCCACCGCAACATGGGGCGGGGAGACTATTGCTCGCACCGCCCACAAGGGGTAGATTGGCGGCATTGTGGGGAAGATTACGTCCGGGGAGGGGGTGCTCCTTTTCGCTTCGGTGACCGGCGGCATGACCGGCCTGGTCGCAGACCCAACCGCCGTCCGAACGGATGATTAGGGATCGGGAGGAGCAAGACACTCACATCGACTGTCCTCCTGGTCAGAATCGTGTGGTGGACCATGATTCGGATGCCCGGTGACAGCTACCATGGGGAGCTGCCCACGGCAGACGATGAGCTGAACGCTCTCGTCGAGGAGCTTCGAGGGGACGTTGCCCATCTTGCCGTTGAGATTGGCGAGCGTAACGTGCTGAACTGCCCGGAGGAGTTGGCACAAACGGCGGATTGGATCGAAGCCCGGTTCACGGCTGCCGGTCACGAAGTGGGCCGTCAAGAGTACGAAGCATACGGAACGGGTTGCTGCAACCTGGAAGTCGAAGTCCTCGGCACAGCTCAGCCGAATGAAGTCGTCGTCATCGGGGCGCACTACGACACCGTGTTCGGCACTCCGGGGGCGAACGACAATTCAACCGGGGTTGCGGCGGTGCTCGCGCTGGCTCGACGGTTCTCCAACCGCAAGTCAGGCCGCACGATCCGCTTCGTTGCGTTCGTCAACGAAGAACCGCCCTTCTTCCAGACCTCCGAGATGGGCTCGCGGGTTTACGCGAAACGGTGCCGAGAACGGGACGAGAACGTCGTGGCCATGATGAGCTTGGAGACCATCGGTTACTTCGACGACTCTCCGGGAAGTCAGAAGTACCCGCCGCCGTTCGGGTTGCTGTATCCGTCAACGGGGAACTTCATCGGTTTCGTGGGGAATGTCGGATCGCGTGCGCTCGTCCGTGAAGCGGTAGGATCATTTCGGCGGAACGAGAAGTTCCCGTCCGAGGGTGGTGCTCTGCCGGCCTTCATTCCCGGCATCGGCTTTTCGGACCACTGGTCGTTTTGGCAGGAGGGCTACCCGGCTTTGATGGTGACCGACACGGCGATGTTCCGCTATCCCTACTATCACGAAGCGGAGGACACCATCGACAAGGTTGACTTCGAGCGGACGGCCCGTGTGGTTCGGGGGCTCGAGAAGGTGGTGGCCGAGTTGGCTGGTGCGAACGTGGAAGAGAGTCTATGATAGCGCCCCGCCGTGGTCCGCAAGGTTGCGAAGACCGACATGCAGGTCATCTCTCTCCAATCCGGCAGTAACGGCAACTGCATCTATGTCGAAGCGGGCGGCGTCAGGCTGAATTGGCGGTTGCGTCGGGCTCGGGCGCCGGTGAAGCATGCAGCGCAACTAGGCCACAAGGCTGCTGCTCGGTAGGTCGAAAAGGTGGAACGTCCGCCTTATTCCCGTTCACCGCACCCCCGCGTGATACTCCTGCACACTCTTGAGCTCCCCGCGCCCGTCGCGGAAGGCGGCGATCCCCTTGGCGGCGGCCAGGGCGGCGGCCAGGGTGGTGATGTGGGGGACTTTGCGGCGAACGGCGGTCGTGCGAATGTAGGAGTCGTCCTGCTTGCTCGCTTTGCCGCTGGGGGTGTTGATCACGAGCTGGATTTCGCCGTCCGTGAGCGCGTCGACGATGTTCGGCCGCCCCTCGTGGAGCTTCAGTATCGGCTCGGACTCGATGCCCGCGTCGGCCAGGCAACGCCGCGTCCCCTCGGTGGCCTTGATCCGAAAGCCCAGCTCGGCGAAGCGCCGGCCCACCTCGACCACGGCCGGCTTGTCGGCGTCGGCCACGCTGATCAAGACGGTTCCCTCGGAGGGCAGTCGCGATTGGGCCCCCTGCTGGGCCTTGTAGAACGCCAGGCCGAACGACTCGGCCATGCCCAGCACCTCGCCGGTGCTCCGCATCTCCGGGCCCAGGAGCGGATCGACCCCGTGGTACATGTTGAAGGGGAACACGGCCTCTTTGACGCCGAAGTGCGGGATCGACTTGCGCCCCAGCCCCAGCTCCGAGAGCTTCTTGCCCAGCATGATCTGCGTGGCGATGCGGGCCATGGGGATGTTGCAGACCTTCGAGACCAGCGGCACGGTGCGGCTGGCGCGCGGGTTGGCCTCGAGCACGTAGACCGTGTCGTCGTGGATGGCGTACTGGATGTTCATCAGCCCGACCACGCCGAACTCGATGGCGATCTTGCGGTTGTACTGGTGGATGGTGTCGATGTGCTTGTGCGCGATGCTGATCGGCGGGATCACGCAGGCCGAGTCGCCCGAGTGGACCCCGGCCAGCTCGATGTGCTCCATCACGGCGGGCACGAAGGCGTCGCGCCCATCGGCAATGGCGTCGGCCTCGACCTCGATGGCGTTTTCGAGGAACTTGTCGATCAGCACGGGCCGCTCGGGCGAGACCTCGACCGCCGCGGCCAGGTAGCGCCGCAGCTCCTCCTCGTCGTGGACGATCTCCATGGCCCGCCCGCCCAGGACGAACGACGGGCGGACCATCAGCGGGTAGCCGATGTCGGCGGCCACGGCCAGGGCCTCTTCGATGGTGCTGGCCATGCCGGAGTCGGGCTGCGGGATGCCCAGGCGCCGCATCATCCCGCGGAAGCGGTCGCGGTCCTCGGCCAGCTCGATCGATTCGTGCGAGGTGCCCAGGATTTTCACCCCGGCCTCGGCCAGCTCGCGCGCGATGTTCAGGGGCGTCTGCCCGCCGAACTGCACGATCACCCCCTCGGGCTTCTCCTTCTCGTAGATCGACAGCACGTCCTCGACCGTCAGCGGCTCGAAGTAGAGCTTGTCCGAGGTGTCGTAGTCGGTCGAGACGGTCTCCGGGTTGCAGTTGACCATGATCGACTCGAGTCCCTCGTCGCGGATGGCGAACGCGGCGTGCACACAGCAATAGTCGAACTCGATACCCTGTCCGATGCGGTTCGGCCCGCCGCCGAGGACCATGATCTTGCGCCGGTCGGATGCCTCGGTGGTGTCCGGGGCGTTGTAGCTGGAGTAGTAGTAGGCGGCGTTCTCCACGCCGCTAACGGGCACGGCGTGCCAGCCCTCGACCACGCCGAGCGATTTGCGCTTTTCCCGAACTTCCTTCTCCGAAACGCCCAGCAGCTTGGCCAGGTAGCGGTCGGCGAAGCCGTCCTTCTTGGCCCGGGTCAGCAGCTCGTCGGGGGGCAGGCCGCCGCGGTGCTCGAGGATCTCCTCTTCCAGCTCGACCAGCTCCTTCATCTGTTCGATGAACCAGGGCTTGATGAACGTGCGCTCGTAGAGCGTTTGCACGTCGGCCCCCTTGCGGAGGGCTTCGTACATCAGGAACTGGCGCTCGCTGGATGGCTCGGCGAGCATGCGCACCAGCTCCTCGAGCGGCCGCTGGTGGAAATCCTTGGCGAAGCCCAGCCCGTAGCGCCCGATTTCCAGCGAGCGGATCGACTTTTGCAGGGCCTCCTTGTAGTTCTTGCCGATGCTCATCACCTCGCCCACGGCGAGCATCTGCGTGCCCAGCTTGTCCTCCAACCCCTGGAACTTCTCGAACGCCCACCGGGCGAACTTCACCACCACGTAATCACCCCAGGGCTCGTACTTCTCCAGCGTGCCCAGGCGCCAGTAGGGGATCTCGTCCATGGTGAGCCCGCCGGCCAAGAGCGACGAGACAAACGCGATCGGGAAGCCCGTGGCCTTCGACGCCAAGGCCGACGAGCGGGACGTGCGCGGGTTGATCTCGATGACCACAACGCGGCCGGTCTTCGGGTCGTGGGCGAACTGGATGTTCGTGCCGCCGATCACCTGGATCGCCTCGACGATATCGTAGGAGTGCTTCTGGAGCCGCTTCTGCAAGTCCTCGTCGATAGTGAGCATGGGGGCCGTGCAGTACGAGTCTCCGGTGTGGACGCCCATGGCGTCGACGTTCTCGATGAAGCAGACGGTGATCATCTGGTTCTTGGCGTCGCGCACCACTTCCAGCTCGAGTTCCTCCCAGCCGAGGACCGACTCCTCGACGAGCACCTGTCCCACGAGGCTGGCGGCCAGGCCGCGCTGGACCACGGTCCGGAACTCCTCCATGTTGAAGACCAGGCCGCCACCGGTGCCGCCCATCGTGTAGGCCGGACGGATGACCACCGGCAGGCCGATCTCCTCGAGGATCGCCTCGGCCTCTTCGAGCGAGCGGGCGATCTCGCTCTTGGGCATTTCGATGCCCAGCCGGTTCATCGTGTCTTTGAATGCCTGGCGGTCCTCGCCCCGCTCGATGGCGTCGACCTGCACGCCGATGACCCGGGTGCCGTGTTTTTCCAGCACGCCCGCCTTGTACAGCTCCGAGGAGAGGTTCAACCCCGACTGGCCGCCGAGGTTCGGCAACAAGGCGTCGGGCTTCTCCTTGGCCACGATGTCGGAGACGCTGTCCAGGGTGAGCGGCTCGATGTAGGTGATGTCGGCCATGCCGGGGTCGGTCATGATCGTGGCCGGGTTGGAATTCACGAGCACGATCTTGTAGCCCAGCTTGCGCAGGGCCTTGCACGCCTGCGTGCCGGAATAGTCGAACTCGCAGGCCTGCCCGATCACGATCGGGCCGGAACCGATGATCATTACCTTGTCGATGTCGGCGTGTTTGGGCACGGTAGCAGCTCCTGTCGGTTATACGTACTCGATGGTCGCCGGCGGCTTGGGGGTCATGTCGTACAGGCAGCGATTCACGTCCGGGATCGACGTGACCCGCTCGCAAATCCTGTGCAGCTTGTCCCACGGCAGGTCGCGGGACGTGGCCTCGCGGGCGTCGACGCTGTCCAGACAGCGGACCACGATGATCTGGCCGAACTCCCGCCGCCCCTCGCGGATGCCGGTCGCCTTGTCGTTTAGAAGCACCGCCATGTACTGAAACGCAGCGGTGTCGGCCAGCTCCTCCTCGACGATGGCCGTGGCCTGGCGCACCGTCTCAAGCCGCTCGGCGGTGACCTCGCCGACGATCCGCGTGGCCAGGGCCGGGCCGGGGAACGGGATCCGCTCCGAGACCTCCGGCTTGAAGCCCAGCACCCGAGCCACCTCGCGAACCCCGTCCTTGCGCAGCGTGGCCAGCGGCTCGAGCACCCGGTAGCCGTACTCCTTCTCCGGGTCGATGCCCAGTTGTGCCAGGATGTTGTGCTGCCGCTTGATGCCGTCGACCGTCTCCTCGATGTCGGTCAGTATCGTGCCGTGCAACAGGTGGGTCGCGCCGCTCTCGCGGACCAGCCGCCCGAAGACCGTCGAGTAGAAAGTGTGGGTGACCGCGTTTCGCTTCTCCTCCGGGTCGGTCAGGCCGGCCAGGGCCCCGAGGAACTCGGCCCGGGAGTCGACCAGCTCGACCGGGATGCCCATTTCGGCGAAGGTGGCCACGACCCGCTCGGGCTCCCCCTGGCGCATCAGGGCGTTGTCGATGAACACGGTCCTGAGCTTCTCGCCCAAGGCACGGTGCCCGAGCACGGTGACCACGGAGCTGTCGACCCCGCCGCTTAGGGCGTTGATGGCCGTCCCGTCGCCGACGGCCTGGCGAATGGCGGCAACTTGCTCCTCGACAAAGGCTTGGTAGTCCACGGCGGGTGTCCTTTCTTGCTGGATAGGGTGCAGTTCTTGCGAGGATCGGGGTTTTTGCGGAAAGATTTGTGGCGCCGTCCGCCAGTTTACCTTCGCTTATGCAGTCGGAAGCATAACTTATAGTGGCTGCGTGACAAGGTGCCGCGCCGATGGTTGGAGTTGAGGCTTCAGCCTGTCCTGGAAACGCCACTGCCCTTCCCGTGGGCGAAGCACTACATGGCCCGGATGGCCTGAAGGCTGTGCTCCAATGCCTCTTTCGGGGGGGTGTGCGGCGGATAGTTGCACCCAAGTTCGGCCCCAAGGTAGACTACAGGCCCACCGAAGCACCGCTCGTCGGCGATCGGGCCTTACGCGCTGCGGACGACGGCCTTCCCGGAAAGTCTCCCTCCGCGATGAGTCGCCGAGATTCGCTTGGCGAGGCTGCTTTGCCGCGCCTCCTTGCTTTACACGCAACCCGACATCGAGCCCTCCCAAAGGAGATAAAGAATGGACAGGCAGCCGAGAGTGAGGACTACCGCCCAACGCACGAGCCGACGTGCGTTCATCAAGACGGCCGGGGCCTGGGCCGCCGCACCGTGGGTGATTCCCGCCGCGGCATGGGGGTCCCAACTCCGGCCCGCCCCCAGCAACCGGATCACCACGGCGCTTATCGGCTCGGGCAGCCGGGGCCAGCAGATCATGGCCGGGGGCGACAAGGTGGTGGCCGTTTGCGACGTCGACGCGAAGCACCGGGCCGCGGCCAAGGCCGCGATCGACGCCAAGGCCGGCAACCGCGACTGTGCCGAGTACGGCGACTTCCGCGAGGTGCTCGCGCGCGACGACATCGACGCCGTGGTGATCGCCACGCCCGACCACTGGCACGTGCCGGTGGCCCTGGCCGCGGTGAAGGCCGGCAAGGCGGTGTACGTCGAGAAGCCGCTCTCGTATTGCATCGGCGAGGGACGGATCCTGGCCGACGCCGTGGCACGCTACGGCACGATCCTCCAGGTGGGCAGCCAGCAGCGCTCGCCCGAGTATGCCAACTTTACCCGGGCGGTCGAGATGGCCCGCAACGGGCGCCTCGGCGAGCTGAAGACCGCCAAAGTCCTGATCTATGCCCGCAGCGGCAAGGACAACCCCTGGACGCCGTACCGGGTGCCGCCGGAGCTGGACTACGAGATGTGGCTCGGGCCGGCACCCTACTCGCCCTACCACCCCGAGCGCCTGCACTATAAGTTCCGCTTCGTGAGCGATTTCTCCGGCGGCGACATCACCAACTGGGGGGCCCACCACCTGGACATCGCCCAGTGGGGCGTGGGGGCCAGCGAATCGGGGCCGGTCGAGGTCGTGGGGCGCGGCAAGCGGAACGTCCACGGGGTACACGACACGTTCTACGACATCGCGGTCGATTTCCTCTATGCCAACGGGGCGAAGGTCGAGCTCCGCAGCACCGAGGAGGGGGGCACCGGCTGGGTCCGCTTCGAGGGCAGCGAGGGCTGGGTCCAGGTCAGCCGCGAGGGGATCGACGCCGAGCCGAAGTCGCTGCTCGATTGGCGCATCGGTCCCGGCGACGAACGGGTCGTGCCCGAGCCGCTGGCAGGCGCCCACATGGGAATATGGCTCGAGTGCATCCGCACGCGAAACCGCCGGGCGCTGAACGTGCCGGCCGAAGTGGCCCACCGCTCGGCCACCGTCTGCCACTTGGCCAACATCGCCATGGAGCTGGAGCGTCCGCTGAAGTGGGACCCCGAGGCCGAAGAGTTCGTCGGCGACGACGACGCCAACCGGATGCGCTGGCGGGCGATGCGCGAGCCGTGGGAGATATGAAGGGATGAGTGACGAATGATGGGTGACGAATGACGAATGATGAATGATAGCCGCGGCCGGCAGCCCGCGGGGCGTTAACGTCGGCAACCCGCATTAGGTCATAGGACAGGCGAGCCGCCTGTCCCTACGTGAGGAGGACCGACCATGGTTCGAAGCAGAATGACGCGTCGTGCGTTTTGCCGGGGTGCCGCGGGTGCCCTGGCGGCCCCGTATGTCATCACCTCGACGGCCCTCGGTGCCGAAGGTCGCCCGCCGGCCAGCGAGCGGGTGGTGACCGGCTACCTGGGGGTCGGCCCGCGCGGGCTGTTGAACGTCCGCGAGCAGCTCTCCTGCCCCGATGCCCAGGTGGTGGCCGTGTGCGACGTGTGGAAACACGTGCGCGAACAGGCCAAGGGCGTGGTGGACGGGCACTATAAGAACGCCGACTGCAAGGCGTACGTCGATTTCCGCGAGATCCTCGCCCGGGACGACATCGACGCGGTGGGCATCGCCTCGCCCGACCACTGGCACGTGCCGATGAGCGTGATGGCGGCCAAGGCGGGCAAGGACGTTTGCGTGGAGAAGCCGCTGGGCGTGAGCGTCGAGCAGGACCAAATCTGCCGCGAGGTGATGAAACGGTACGACCGGGTGTTCCAGTACGGCACCGAGGCCCGGGCCCGGCCGGCCTGCCGGCTGGGGGCGGAGCTGGTGCGCAACGGGCGGATCGGGCAAGTCCGCGAGATCAAGGTCAAAGCCCCCAACAGCGTGCGCGGCGGCTCGAACGAGCCGAAGCCGGTGCCCGAGGGGCTCGACTACGACCTGTGGCTCGGCCCGGCCCCGTGGCGGCCGTACAGCGGTTGCCCGGACAACGGCGGGAGCTGGTTCCACGTCTACGACTACGCCCTGGGGTTCATCGCCGGCTGGGCGGCCCACCCGCTGGACCTCTTGGTGTGGGCCTGCGATACCCACAAGGCCGGCAACTGGGAGGTCGAGGGAACCGGCGTCATCCCCACCGAGGGCCGCAACGACGCGGTGATCGACTGGGACGTGAACATCCGGTTCGCCAGCGGCGTGAAGATGTCGTTCTGGGCCACCGGGCTTGCGAAGGATGAAGACCCCAAGCTGGCCAAGCTGGGCAATTACGCCCAGATCATCGGCGACGAGGGGTGGATTGCCATCTACTACGCCTCGATGATCTGCGACCCGCCGTCGATCGCCGAGTCGGCCTTGGGCCCCGACGCCGTGCGCCTGCCGGTCAGCAACGGCCAGGAGCGGAACTTCATCAAGTGCGTCAAGTCGCGCGAGACGCCGGTCTCGAACGTCGACGACGCCGTGCGGAGCGACACCATCAGCCACGTCTCGAACATCGCCATCCGCTGTGGCCGGAAGATCACATGGGACCCGGTCAAAGAAGAAATCATCGACGACGACGCGGCGACGCGGATGCTTTCGCGCGAGATGCGTCAGCCGTGGGAGATCTAGCTATCGCCAGAGAAGCCACCACTTAGCCGCCGCGGCCACGCGGCGGGATCCCAAGGAGATCCAACCCGTGACCGAAACCCGAACCACCCGACGCGATTTCTGCCGTCGCACCGCGTTGCTGTCGGCGGCGCCGTACGTGATCACCTCGACCGCCCTGGGCCAAGGCGAAAAGGAGCCGGCCAGCGAGCGGGTCACGTTCGGCGTGGTCGGGCTGGGCGATCGCGGCCCGACCCATCTCGGCATGGGCGGGGGGGCCGCCCAGCTTGTGGGCGTCAGCGATACGTGGACCGACCGCCGCGAGCGCGTCGCCGCCCAGAGGAAGGTGCCCGGCTACACCGACTTCCGTGAACTCATCGGGCGCGACGACGTCGACGCGGTCGTGCTGGCCGTGCCCGACCACTGGCACGTCCCCATGGCGATTCGGGCGGCCAAGGCGGGCAAGGACACCTACTGCGAGAAGGCCCTGGGAATCAGCGTCGAGCAGAACCAGAAGCTCCGCGAGGCAGTGAAGCGGTACGGCACCGTGTTTCAGTACGGCCCGCAGCGGCGCTCGGGCGGCAATTGGCGCCACGCCTGCGAGCTGGTGCGCAACGGCCGGATCGGCGAGGTTCGCGAGGTGCACGTCACGGCCGCGACCTTCGGGCCCTGCGCCCCGAAAGACCCCAAGCCCACGCCGCCGCCCGAGACGCTGGCTTACGACCTCTGGCTGGGTCCGGCCCCGGAGGAGCCGTACGTGCCGGGCCGGTGCCGGGCCCGGGGGTGGTACTGTATCTACGACTACTGCCTGGGGTGGATCTCGGCCTGGGGCTCGCACGTGCTGAGCATCGCCCAATGGGGTTTTGATACCCACAAGGCCGGCGTCACCGAGTACGAAGGGAGCGGCGAGCTGCCTACCAACCTCGGGCTCAACGACAACCTGGTGCGCTGGGACGTTCGCATGACGTGCGCCGGCGGCGTGAAGATGTCGCTGACGACCGGCACGAACACCGTGAAGTTCGTGGGCAGCGAGGGGACCGTCTGGGTCAGCGACCGCGGCCAGGGCGCCGAGCCCGAGTCGCTCTGGGGCTCGCAGATCGGTCCCGACGAGATCCACTTGAAGTCGGGCAGCCTGCACACCGACTTCGTCGAGTGCGTGAAGAGCCGGGCGACAACCGTCAGCCCGATCGACGACGCCGTCTACTCCGACATCATCAGCCACCTTGCCGACATCGCCATCCGCACCGGACGGAAGATCAAGTGGGACCCCGCCAAGGAGCAAATCCTCGGCGACGCCGAGGCCGCGCGCATGCTCTCCCGCCCCATGCGCGGGCCGTGGGAGGTTTAGCGGCTTGACGAGATAATGAGAAGAGTCATGGACAGGATAACAGGGTGTACAAGATGAAGCGTGTGTAGCGGGCGGGCTTGCCCGCCGCATGAGTCGATCCCCGGAGCTGCCGCCCTGGGCTATTATCAATCACCCTTCGAATCAAAGCCGCAACTTGAGGCGATCTCCTGTCGACCAAGCCAACTCGATACCCTATCCCGTCCATCCTGTTGTCCCGTCCAATAACCACTCAACGGAATCCCGTCCCGGCCACTTCACCCAAGGAGATCCCAGCCGTGACCGAAAGCCGAACCACCCGACGCGACTTCTGCCGCCGTGCCGCGTTTCTTAGCGCAGCCCCCTATTGCATCACCTCGGCCGCCCTGGGCCAGGGCGACACGCCCCCGGCCAGCGACCGGATCGCCGTGGGGTTCATCGGCTTAGGCGGCCACGGCATCGGGCGGAACCTCAACATGTTTCTGCACCAGGCCGACGCCGTGCCGGTCGCCCTGTGCGACGTCGATCCCCGGCGGATCGAGGCCGGCTTGAAGACCGTGCGCGACCGCCGCGGCGCGGACTTCACCTGCCCGACGACCCAGGACTGGCGCGAGGTGATCGCCCGCGACGATGTCGACGCCGTGATGATCTCCACCGCCGACCACTGGCACATGCCCATGTCGGTGGCCGCGGTTCGGGCCGGCAAGGACGTGATCTGCGAGAAACCGACCTACTCGATCGCCGAGGGCCGCGTGCTGGCCGACACGGTAAGACGCTACGGGGCCGTGTTCCAGACCTCGACCGAGGACCGCTCCGTGGACCTCTACCACCGCATGGCCGAGCTGGTGCGCAACGGGCGCCTGGGTAAGCTCCAGAAGATTTACGTGCATTTGCCCGGCGGACCCGGCGGGGCGGGCGATCCGAACCCCAAGCCGATCCCCGAGGGGTTCGATTACGACATGTGGCTCGGGCCCGCCCCATACCAACCGTTCCGCGAAGGCCTGCACATGTTCCACTGGCGGTGGAACCGCGACTACTCCGGCGGCAACCTGACCGACTGGGGGGCCCACCAGCTCGACACGGCCCAGTGGGCCAACGACACCGAGCGGACCGGGCCGATCGAGGTCGAGGGGACCGGCCGGCGGCACGAAAACGGGCTGTACGACGTGTACCACGAGTACCACCTGACGTACCGCTACGCCAACGGCGTGGAGCTTCACATCGACAGCGGCGGCACCGGCTTGAAGTTCGAGGGGACCGACGGCTGGGTCGGCAACAAGGGATGGCGCCAGCCGCTCGAGGCCAGCTCGCCGGACATCCTCAACACGGTGATCGGGCCCGACGAGCTGCACCTGTTCACGTGTCCGCAGGGAGAGCACCGCAACTTCCTCGATTGCGTCAAGAGCCGCAAAGACCCGTACTTCCCCGCCGAGGTGGGCCACCGCTGCTCGACCGTCGCCCACATCGGAAACATCGCCATGGACCTGGGGCGCAAGCTCCGCTGGGACCCGGACAAAGAGGAGTTCCCCGACGACGAAACGGCCAACCGCAAACGGGGCCGCGCCATGCGCGAGCCGTGGGGGATCTGACGGGAGATCAGAGGATGCACGCGATGGGGAGTTTCCTCGCTTAGCCGCCGCGCCCACGCGACGGCACCGCAGCATGGAAACAAAGCAGATCATGATGCAAAAGCACCGGACATATTTCAACCGCCGCCAATTCCTCCAAGCCGCCGCGGCCGGTGGGCTGGCGGCGATGCCGTTCGTTCTTCCAGCGTCGGTGTTGGGCAAGGATGGCGCGACCGCTCCGAGCGACCGGACCAACCTGGGCTTCATCGGCATCGGGGCAATGGGTCAGGGGCACGTCCACTGCTTTCTCGGGTATCCCGAAGCGCAGATCGTCGCCGTGTGCGACGTCGACCGCTGGCGCCGCGAACACGCCAAGACCAACGTCGAAGCCGCCTACGCCGCTGCATCCGACCGGAGCACCTTCCGCGGCTGCACCGCGTACAACGACCTCCGCGAACTCTTGGCCCGCGACGACGTCGACGCCGTGGTCATCGCTACCGGCGACAACTGGCACACTACGGCCAGCGTGCTGGCGGCCCAAGCCGGCAAGGACGTCTACTGCGAGAAGCCGATCTCCAAGACGATCCGCGAGGCCCGGGCCATGGTCCACACGGTCGAGCGATACGGCCGGGTGTTCCAGGCCGGCTTGCAGCAGCGGTCGACCCCGGAGTTCATCACCGCCTGCGACCTGGTCCGCCGCGGGGCGATCGGCAAGCTCCGGGTGGTCTACGTCGGCCACCCCGGCACGAACGATTACGTCAACCTCCCGCCCGAGCCCGTGCCCGAGGGGCTCGATTGGGAGCTATGGCAGGGCCCGGCCCCGTGGCGGTCGTTCAACGGGCGGTTCCACCGGTTCGGCTCGCCGCCCCGGGTCGTGCCCTGGGACTTCTGCCGCGACTTCGGCGGCGGGAACCTCACGAGCAACGCGGTGCACGCCTTCGACGTGGTCCAATGGGGGTTGGGCATGGACGCCTCCGGGCCGATCGAGATCATCCCGCCGGAGACCGGCGAAGTCCCCTCGCTCACCTACAAGTACCCCGGCGACGTGCTCTTGCAAGTCACCTGGCATCTCGACCCGGCCAAGCACCTCGTGCCCGAAGGATGGGACCCGCGGACACGGATCCAGAACTTCGGTGCATTGTTCGTCGGCGAAGGGGGCTGGATTCATGTCGGGCGCCAGGGCTACCTGAAGAGCTTCCCGGCAGACGTCGTCGCCCGCGCCGCCGAGTCGGCCGATCCGATGCGCCCGGTCACTAACCACCATCAGAACTGGCTCGACTGCATCCGCACCCGCGCCCGCCCAGCCTGCGACGTAGAAACCGGCTGCCGCTCGACCACGGTCTCCCACCTCGGCTGCATCGCCCACTGGACCGGCCGTTCGCTCAGGTGGGACCCGGCCGGCGAACAGTTCATCGACGACGACGAGGCCAACCGGCTTCGGGGCCGGGCGATGCGCGAACCGTGGAGGGTGTGAGCCGTCGTGAGATCGCACAACGCAACACGCCGCCAGTTCCTGCGACGCGCCGCAGCCGCCATGGCCGCGCCGTGGCTCGTCCCGTCGTCGGTGCTCGGGGCCGAGGGACGCACGCCGCCGGGGGGGCGGGTTGGGATGGGGTTCATTGGGTTGGGCGGGCAGGGGAGCGGGCACTTGGGCGGCGGGGCGTGGACGTATCTGCCGGGCGGGTATCTGGCCACCGAGGGCGTCCAGGTGCTCGGCGTGTGCGACGTGTGGCGCGATCGGCGCGAGCGAGCCCGGGACATGGTCAACGGGTATTACGCGAAGAAGACGGGCGCGGGGGCCTATCGTGCGTGCGAGGCGTACGTCGACTTCCGCGAGCTGCTCGCGCGCGACGACCTCGACGCCGTGTTGATTGCCACGCCCATCCATTGGCACGCCCTGATGACCATCCTGGCGGCCAAGGCGGGCAAGGACGTCTATTGCGAGAAGCCCACCGCGGTGACACTCGGCAAGAGCCGGGCCGTGGCCGAGACGGTGCGGCGCTACGGCCGGGTGTTCCAGGCCGGCACGCAGCAGCGGTCGGAGTACGGCGAGAAGTTCTACCGGGCCTGTGAGCTGGTGCGCAACGGGCGGATCGGCGAACCGAAGTGCGCCTACGCCTACTGCCCCGGTGGCTACTTCCAGGCCGACGCGGGCATGGGTCGTCCGGTCGAAGTGCCCGAGGGGTTCGACTGGGACTTGTGGCTTGGGCCGGCGCCCTGGCGCCCGTACGCGAACCAGGCCCACGCCCACCTGTTCGGCGACGGGGGGATCAACTGGGGGCAACACCACTACGACATCGTTCAGTGGGGCCTGGGCACCGACGACACCGGTCCTGTGGAGATCGGGTTCGAGGACGGTACGTTGGCGTACCGGTACGCCAACGGGGTGGTGGTTTACGGCGGGCCGTGCCCGGGCCAGCCGGTGGGGGGGAGCGGGGGCGCCTGTTTCGTGGGCAGCGAGGGCCGCATCGCCGTGGACCGCGAGCACCTCGTGGCCGAGCCGGCGAAGATCCTCGACGAGCCCCGGGGGCCGGACGACGTGCCGCTCTACCGCAGCACGAGCCACAGCCGGAACTTCCTCGACTGCGTGCGCACGCGGGAGCGGACGATTTGCGACGCCGAGACGGCCCATCGGGCGGCCAGCGTCATGCTACTGGGCGGCATCGCCATGCGCCTGGGCCGGACGCTCCGCTGGGACCCCGCCCGGGAGGTGTTCGAGGGCGACGACGAGGCCGACCGGCTGCGGAACTATGCCCTGCGCGAGCCCTGGAGGGCGTGAATCAGGCGGTTTTTGGAAAAACTGAAATTTGTTTCTGACAGGATGCCGGGATTGACCGGACTGCCGCGAGAAACGAGAGGGTTTGCTCGCACAACGCCGTTCGTCCTGTTATCCTGTCCAGACGAGACTTTGCGACAATCCGGTTGACTACACTGCCCACGGCTCGGAACCGTCGTTTAGCCGCGAGCCGAAGGCGAGCGCAGCAATCCAGGAAGAACCGCGCACGCCGTCGGCTTGCGGTTAAGCGAGGATGGGCCGTGGCCTAGGAAAGGAGAATCCGCCGTGAGAACTGAGAGACTTTCGCGTCGTGCGTTTGTGGGCCGGGCCGGGGCCGCCCTGGCCGTCCCGTACGTGATCTCTTCGTCCGCCCTGGGGGCCGAGGGCCGGCCCGCCGCCAGCGAGCGGATCGTGATGGGCACGATCGGCTGCGGCGGGCGCGGCATGAGCGACCTGGGCTCATTCCTGGGCAACGGCGACGTGCAGATGGTCGCCGTCTGCGATCTCCAGGCCGCGCGCCGCAACCTCGGCAAGAAGAAGGTCGACGACTACTACGGCTCGAAGGACTGCACCGCCTACATGGATATCTTCGAGATCCTCGGGCGCGACGACATCGACGCCATGCTCATCGCCACCGGCGACAACTGGCACACCATGGCCTCGATCCTGGCCGCCCGGGCCGGCAAGGACATGTACTGCGAGAAGCCGATGTCGGTCGCCGTGACCGAGGGCCGGGCGTTGTGCGACGCCATGGAGCGCTACGGCGTGATCTTTCAGTGCGGCACGCAGCGCCGCAGCGTGCCCCGGTTCCGCTTCGCGGTCGAGCTGGCGCAGACCGGCAAGCTGGGGGAGCTGAAGACGCTCTACGCCGAGAAGGCGCCCGGCGAGTGGTTCCACTACCACCCCTACGCCACGCTGCCGCCCGAGCCGGAGCCGCCCAAGGACGTCTGCGACTGGGACCGCTGGCTGGGCCCGGCCCCTTGGCGCCCGTACAACAAGACGTACCTCACGCGCCGGTTCTGGATGTGCAGCTTCGACTTCTCGGGCGGGGCCCTGACCGAATGGGGCAGCCACACGGCCGACCTCTGCCAGTGGGCCAACAACGCCGACGACACCACGCCGGTCGAGTTCGAGCACGCCGAGGGGACCATCGTGGCCCACTACGCCAACGGGGCGCGGCTGTTCTTCGAGGAGGGCAAGTGGCCGCTGCACGTGCGGTTTGTGGGCACCGAGGGGATGGTCTACGTCGACGACGACGGCAACATGGAGGCCGAGCCGAAGTCGCTCCTGGCCGAGCGGCGGTTCGGCAAGGGCTATCCGCAGGGGAACCACGTGCGCGACTTCCTCGATTGCGTGAAGTCGCGCCAGCGCCCGATCGCCCCGGCCGAAGGGGCCCATCGGGCCAACTCGACCTGTCAGGTGGCCAACATCTGCCTGCAGCTCGGCCGGACACTGAAGTACGACCCGGCCAAAGAGCAGTTTATCGGCGACCCCACTGCCGACCGGATGCTCAGCCGGCCGCAGCGCGAGCCGTGGCGGCTCTGAGGAGCTGAGTGTTGAGTGTTGAGTGTTGACTGTTGAGTGTTGAGTGTTGAGAGTGTAGCGGGCGGGCTTGCCCGTCGCGGGGCTGGCGGGTGGAGAGTGTGAAAGCCCCGCCACTGCGTGGCGGGGGCCCGGCGGCGTGAAACGTTAACCACCAATACGAAGCAATAGCACGAAGGAAGAACAACATGAACGCAGATTCTTCACGCTTCACGCGGCGCCGCTTTCTGAAGGCGACCGGGCTCGCGGTGGCGGCCCCGTACGTGGTTCCCGGCCGTGCATTGGGGGCCGAGGGCCCGCCCGCGGCCAGCGAGCGGGTGACCATCGGGATCATCGGCTGCGGCGGCCGGGGCAGCGGGGTCTTTGGCGGTCTGATCGGGGCCGGCGGTCAGCCCATCGCGGCCTGCGACGCCTGGAAAGACCGCCGCGAAAAATGGGCCGAGCGGATCAAGGGCACCCCCTATGCCGACTTCCGCGAGATGCTCGCCCGCGACGACCTCGACGCGGTGATGATCGGCTCGACCGACTGCTGGCACGTGCACCACACCGTGGCCGCGGCCAAGGCCGGCAAGGACATGTACACCGAGAAGCCGCTGGGCGTCTGTCTCTACGAGGACCTGGTCTGCCGCGAGACGGTGCGGCGCTACGACCGGATGTTCCAGTACGGCACGCAGCAGCGCAGCAGCCGCCACTGCCGCTACGGGTGCGAGCTGGTGCGAAGCGGCTACATCGGCGAGGTGAAGGAGCTGCTGGTGATCGCCCCGGACAGCGGCCCGGGCAACTCGAACGCCCCGCAGCCGGTGCCCGAGAACCTGGACTACGACATGTGGCTCGGCCCGGCCCCCTGGCAGCCCTACTGCGGCCAGGCCACGGGGGGGAACCAGTGGTGGCACGACTACGACTACGCGATCGGGTTCATCGCCGGCTGGGGGGCCCACCCGCTGGACATCCTCGTTTGGGGTTATGACACCCACAAGACGGGTCCCTGGGAAGTCGAGGGCAAGGCCCACATCCCGACCGAGGGGCGCAACGACGTGGTGATGCACTGGGACGTACACTTCGAGTTCGCCAACGGCGTGAAGATGGACTTCCGGCCCGGCGGGAATTATACCCAGTTCACCGGCACCGAGGGCTGGATCGGCATCTCCCGTGGCGGAATCAAGGCCGACCCGCCGTCGCTCTTGACGATCCAGCTCAAGCCGGAAGACGTGCACTTGCAGGAAAGCGGCAACCACGGCGGCAACTTCATCTCTGCGGTCAAGTCCCGCAAGGACCCGGTCAGCTTCATCGAGGACGCCGTCTACAGCGACATCATCAGCCACGTCTCCGACATTGCCATCCGCAGCGGGCGCAAGGTCGTCTGGGACCCGGTCAAGGAAGAGTTCGTCGGCGACGACGAGGCCAACCGGCGGATGAAGCGGGCATGGCGCGAGCCGTGGACGTTGTGAGGTACATCCGGTTATCCTGTCCAAGAAATCCGTGATCCCGTCCGACAAAGAGGAGGTGCCCGATATGTCAGAAAACAGCCGTCTCACCCGACGCACCCTCATGCGCCGCACTTCCGCTGTCGCGGCCGGGTCCCTGGTCGCCCCGTATTTCGTCCCCGGCAGTTCCCTAGGCGCCGAGGGGCGGCCGGCGGCCAGCGAGCGGATCACCATGGGGGCGGTCGGCGTCGGCGGGCGGGGCAGCGGCGACATGCGGTCCTTCCTGGGCTTCGGCGAGGTCCAGGTCCTGGCCGTGTGCGACGTCTTCAAGAGCCGCCAGCAGGGGGCCAAGCAGCACGTCGACGGGCACTACGGCAACTCCGATTGCGCCACCTACACCGACTTCCGCGAGTTGATCGCCCGCGACGACATCGACACGGTCATGTGCGGGACGCCCGACCACTGGCACGCCCTGGTGTCGATCACCGCCATGAAGGCCGGCAAGGACGTGTTCTGCGAGAAGCCGCTGTCGCTGACGATCAAGGAGGGCCGGGCGATGGTCGACGTGGCGCGGCGCTACGCCCGGGTTTTCTCCTGCGGCAGCCAGCGGGTGCTGGGCGACTACGGGCGCGAGGCCCGGCGGGTGCAGAGCGGCGAGCTGGGGCAGATCCACAAGGCCTACGCCACGCCCGGCGGCCCGCCGCGCCCCTGCAACCTGCCCGGCGAGCCGGTGCCCGACGACCTCGACTGGGACCTGTGGCTGGGCCCGGCCCCGTGGGCACCGTACCACCCGTTCCGGTGCGGCCGGGCCTACGGGCTTGGCGGAAAGGGTTTTCGCACCTGGTACGACTACTCCGGCGGCATGATGACCGACTGGGGCGGGCACAAGTTCGGCGGGGCGATGTTCGCCCTGGGGCTCGACGAGACCGGCCCCACCGAGATCGTCCCGCCCGACGGCAAGGACCAGCAGTGGCTGATGTACAGGTTCGCCTGCGGGGTCGAGCTATACGTCGGCGGCGGGGGGCCGAAGTACGAGCCGGCCAAGGGTAACGTGCCGGGCCTCACCTGGGAGCCGCCGACGCACCTTTTGAAGCGCGACTACAAGGGCAAGGGCGGACTGCCGGGCGACTTCCTCTACTGCGTGAAGACCCGCGAGAAGCCGTTCCGCGACGTCGAGTACGCCCACCGCGTGGCCACGGTCTGCCACCTGGGCAACATCGCCTACGACCTGAAGCGGCCGCTCAAATGGGACCCCGACAAGGAGGAATTCCCCGGCGACGACGAAGCGAACCGGCTCACCTGGCGGCCGATGCGCGAGCCGTGGAGACTTTAGAAAAAACTAAACACACCAACCTGAAGAACGGAGGGACGAGTAACGCCATGAACGTCAACAGATCACGTTTCACGCGGCGGCGGTTCTTGAAGGCGACGGCGGTCGCCGCGGCCGCGCCGTATGTCGTGCCCGGCAGCGCCTTGGGCGCCGACGACGCCACGGCCCCCAGCGAGCGGATCGTCATGGGGGGCATCGGCATCGGCAACATGGGCCGCGGCGACATGGGCAACTTCCTCGGGCGCGGCGACGTGCAGTACGTGGCCGTCTGCGATGTCAACAAAAAGGTCCGCGAGGGGGCCAAGGCCCGGGCCGACGGCCACTACCGCAACAGCGACTGCGCGGCCTACAACGACTACCGCGAGCTGTTGGCCCGCGACGACGTCAACGCCATCCACTGCGCCACGCCCGACCACTGGCACGCGATCATCGTGATCGAGGCTTGCCGCACGGGCAAGGACGTCTACTGCCAAAAGCCCGAGTCGCTCACGCTGAGCCAGGGCCCGCTGATGGTCAAGGCGGCGCGGCAATACGGTTGTGTCGTCTCTGGCGGCAGCCAGCGCGTGCTGCAGGACTACCGGGGCGTGGTCGACAAGTGCTGGGGCGGCGAGCTGGGCACCATCAAGTCGATCAACGTCAACGTGGGTCCGCTCTCGCAGCTCTGCTACCTGGAGGGCCAGCCGATCCCCGACGGGTTCGATTGGGACATGTGGCTGGGGCCCGCCCCTTGGGCCCCCTACCACCCGTACCGCTGCAGCGGCAGCTTCGCCATCAACGGCACGAGTTGGCGGTCGTTCAAGGACTACTCGGGCGGCGGGATGACCGACTGGGGAGCCCACCACTTCGGCGGAGCCACGTTCGCGGTGGACGTCCGCGATATGGATCCCGTCGAGGTCACTTATGTCAACGAGAACGGCAAAGAGTGGCTCGAGTATCGCTATCCCAACGGCCTGCTGCTGACACACAACAAGCCCGGCAAGGGCAACCTGGACGTCGAAGGCACACCGGGCGAGAAGCGCCCGCCCAAGGAGGTGCCCACCTACAAGGGCCAAGGCGGCATCTACGGCGACTTCATCCACTGCGTGAAGACCCGCGAGAAGCCGTTCAGGGACATCGAGTTTGCCTCGCACACGTTGTCCGTGTGCCACTTGGGCCTGATCGCTTACGAGCTGAAGCGGTCGTTGAAGTGGGATTCGGCCAAGCAGACGTTCCCGGACGACCCGGAGGCCAACCGGCTCGCGTGGCGGCCGATGCGCGAGCCGTGGAGGATCTAGATATACTTCCGCTCTCGTTCCCAAGCTCCAGCTTGGGAACGAGGCCGGCGGGGGTTCCCAAGCCGGAGCTTGGGAACCAGGACGGTTTCTGGTACAATCGAGTTTCTCAATCCATGCTCCAAAGAGAAAGGGAGGACGAGATGTCTGGACGAACGATGATCCTGGGGCTGGCCGTGGCGGCTTTGGTCGTCGGGTTCGCGGTGCCCATCCTGGCCGACGAGGCCCTGGACAAGGCCTTCGAGGCCCTCGCGACCTACGACTGGGGCAACGACCGCGGCGTGCTCAAGCCGATCGACGACGCCGTGGTCGCCTCACACGGCGACGCCGAGGCCCGCAAGGCCCTCGAAGGCCGGCTGGCCGAGGTGCTTGCGACCGACGCCCCCCGGGCGGCCAAGGACTACGTATGCCGCAAGCTGAGCCTGGTCGGCGGCGAGGGCTGCGTGCCCACGGTGGCCGGGCTGCTGACCAACGCGGAGCTTTCGCACATGGCCCGGTACGCCCTGGAGCGAATCCCCTGCGACTGCGCGGTCGACGCCATGCGCGACGCGATGGGCAAGGTCAAGGGCAAGCTGAAGGTCGGCATGATCAACTCGCTCGGCGTGCGGCGCGATGCCAAAGCCACCGGGGCCCTGATCGCGCTGTTGAAGGACTCCGACAAGGACGTTGCCGCCGCCGCGGCCGCGGCCCTGGGCAAGATCGGCTCGCAGGAGGCGGCCAAGGCCCTTCAGGCCCTGCCCGAGTCGCTCGCCGTGGACGACGCCCTGCTGGCCTGCGCCGAGCAGCTCCTGGCCGACGGCAAGAAGGCCGACGCCATGCTGATCTACTCGAAGCTGGCAAAGTCGGAGATCAAGCACGTCAAGCTGGCGGCGACGCGTGGCATGTTGGCCGCCACCGGCCAGAAGTAGTCCTCACCACAAAGCCGCGACCGGCGGTCGCGCTTCGGCGTGATCGCAACCGCCGATCGCGATGCGTTGCGCGGCGACCGGCGGGGTGTTGTTGCGCGGCCGGCGGCCGGACAGTGACAACACCGCGCGACCACCGGTCGCGGCTTCATAGCATTACCGCATTGGAACGTCGAAACCAGTCAGGAAAAACAGGAGGACCGTCGTTGAGAGTCACGTGGAAAGCAAGAACCGCCGTGTGCCTGGTGGTGCTCGGCGCGGTGTATTGGCTCGGCGGCTCGCCGGCCGCGGCGCAGGACGAGCCCAACGAGGCCCTGATCGAGATGGTCACCACGCTCGTGAGCGACGCGGACCGGGACATGCGGGCCCTGGGGCTTCAGCAGATTCGCGAGGAGGTGCCCGGTGAAGCGGCCACCAAGAAGTTCGCCGAGCTGCTGCCCAAGCTGGCGCCCGAGGGACAGGCCGAGTTGCTCGGCGCCCTGGGAGACCGGGGTGACGTGGCGGCCAAGCCGGCCGTGATGTCCATGCTCGACAGCGAGCAGCCGGCGGTCCGGGCGGCGGTGCTTTCGGCCCTGGGGGCCCTGGGCGGGCCCGGCGACGTGCCCCTGCTAGCCAAGGGCACCGCCGCCGGCTCGGACGCCGAGAAGGCGGCCGCCCGGCTGGCCCTGGTCCGGCTCCGCGGCGAGGGCGTCAACGAGGCCGTGGTCTCGGCCATCGACGGTGCCGGGCCGGAGGTCCACGCGGCGCTGTTGGGCGTGCTGGCTTCGCGGAACGCCAAGGAGGCCCTGCCCACGGTCGTAGTGAGCACCCAGGACCAGGCCGAGCCGGTTCGGCTGGCCGCGCTCTCGGCCCTTCGGTACCTGGCCGACGTCGACGATACGGCCAAGCTGCTCGACGTGCTCGGCGAAGTCCAAAGCGAGGCCGAGCGGCGCAAGGCCGAGCTGGCCCTGCTGGCGGTCTGCTCTCGCGGCGGCCAGCAGTGCGCCGAGCCGCTGGCGGCCGCCTACGAGACGGCCGACCCGGCCACGCGGATCGTGCTCTTGCACGCCCTGGCCCGGGCCGGCGGCGACAAGGCCGCGGCGACGATTACCAACAAGGGGCTGAACGATGACGACCGGGCCGTGCGCGACGAGGCGGTGCGCATGTTGTCGCGCTGGCCCGACCCGGACGCGATCGTCCCGCTGCTCCATCTCGCCGAATCGGCCGACGAGCTGCGCCACAAAGTGCTGGCGATCCGGGGCGTGGTCCGCTTGGCGTGTGCCGAGCAGCCGCCCGACGTGGACGTGATCGAGGTGGCGCTCGAGCTGGCCTCGCGTCCCGAGGAAAAGCGGCTGATCTTAGGTGCCCTGGGCAATATCGGCACGCCGGAGGCCCTGGCGCTGGTCACGCCGCTGCTTGCGGACGCGGCCGTTGCCGAGGAAGCGGCCCTTGCGGCGATTGCGATTGCCGAGAAAATAAAGGGAGACGCGCCGGCCCGGGCCCGCGAAGCCCTCGAAAAGGTGCTCACCGGCCCGGCCAGCCAGGCGACACGCAAGCGGGCCCAAGAGGTCCTTGATTCGATGTAGAATACGAAAAAGGGGACCTGGTTTATTTTGCCTTCAACGGCCCGAATGGTGCTTCGCACAAAATAGACCAGGTCCCTTTTCGTCGCCCCCAGACCCGAAACCTAGCGGAGAAAGAAGCAGTGAAGCGGTTCGTTCCTTGGCAGTTGGTTATCGTAGTGCTGATCTTGGGATCAATCGGCCTGGTGGCGGGTTGCCGCCCGAGCGTCGACAAGCCGGTGGTGGCGATCACCACGGTGCCTCCCCCCTCGTCGCTGCCGTCGCCGTCGGTGACGACCGGCTCGTTCGCGGTCAGCCGCGTCTCGCCCGCGGTCACCACGACCCCGGCGATCCTCACGCGGCTTCCGGACCAGCCGGCCGAGGAGCCCCAGCCCGGTCCGCCGCCCGAGGAGTTGGTCATTACGAACCCGGCGCCGCGGTCCGGCGGCGGCAGCGAGGAGCCCGCCCCGGGCGAGGTTCCCGGGATGGCGCCGATTCCGTTGGAGCTTCCGGCGCCGGCCTTCCGGGGCACGCCGGTTCCGCTGGACGAGCCGAACGTGGAGAAGCCCCGCGGGGCCCCGCGCCCGCCGTTCTATGCCCCCGAGGGCACGAAGAGCGTCGCCCGGGGCAAGCCCACCACGGCCAGCGACCCCCAGCCCGTGGCCGGCGAGATCGACTTCCTCACCGACGGCGACAAGGAGGCATCCGACTTCGGCTACCTGGAGCTCCGCCCGGGCACCGAGTGGGTCCAGGTCGACCTGGGCCGGAAGACGGTCGTCTACGCGATCGTGCTCTGGCACAACCACGCCGAGGCGCGGGTCTATCGCGACGTGGTCGTCCAGATAAGCGACGACCCCGATTTCCTCGAGGCCACGACCGTGTTCAACAACGACTACGACAACTCGTCGGGCCTCGGCGTGGGCCAGCAGATGGGCTACGTCGAGACCTCCGAGGGCAAGCTGATCGACTGCAAGGGCGTCGAGGGCCGCTACGTCCGCATCTACGGCCGGGGCAATAACATCGACGACAAGAACCACTACACGGAAGTGGAAGTCTTCGGCAAGCCGGCGGAGTAGACTTTTGGAGTGCGGCGATTCATCGCCGCTTTCGGGAATTGCCTGCGGGTACACGCCGTGTCAGGAACCGCCTCCCGGACCGAGCCCGGCGAGTCCCAGCATAACCGGCTGCCGGCGTCCGTCCTCTTCATTGCGCTTCTCCTAAGCGCGGTCGCCGGTGCGGCCGTGCTCCGCTTGGCCCGCCTCGACAACCGGCCCGTGCACTGCGACGAGGCCGTACACGGCGTGAAGTTCGGCCAACTGCTCGAAGGGGGGCACTACGTCTACAACCCCCGCGAGTTCCACGGGCCGGCGCTGAACTACCTCACGCTGCCGGTCGCCTGGGCCGCCTCGGCCCGAAAAATCACCGAGGTGACCGAGACCCAGCTCCGCTTGGTGCCGGCGCTGGCCGGCATCCTCCTGGTGGGGCTGCTGTGGCTCGTGCGCGAGGACCTGGGTTTCACCGCGGCGGTCGTAGCCGCCCTGCTGGCCGCCCTCTCACCGGCCATGGTCTTCTACAGCCGGTACTACATCCAGGAGATGCTGCTGGTCACGGCCACGTTCGCGGCCATGGCCGCCTGGTGGCGGCTCCGCCATAAAGCCGCGACCGGTGGTCGCGCCGAAACGGACGCTGTACCGCCCGGACCGGATTCGGAATCCGGCGCGACCGACGGTCGCGGCTTTGTGGCCGTCCCCTGGCTGATCGTGCTGGGCATCTCGATCGCCCTGATGCACGCCAGCAAGGAGACCTGCATCCTGGCGCTCTTCGCCATGGCCGTGGCAGCCGTCGCGGTGGAGCTGCCCGCGATCCGCCGGGCCGGGTTTCGGTGCGAGCCGCTCAAGCGGATCGGCGTTGCCGCGTCCATCGTCCTGCTCACCGCGGCGGTCGTCTCGGCGGCCTTCTTCTCCTCGTTCGGGAGCAACCCCGGGGGCGTGGGCGATTCGTACGCCGCGTTTTTGCACTACGCCGGCCGGGCGTCAGGCGAAGGGTCGGCCGGCCCCCAGGCGCAGCCCTGGGACTACTACTTCAGGGTGCTGTTCTTCAGCGACCGGCCCGGCGGTGTGAACTTCAACGAGCTGACCATCGCCGTCTTGGCCCTGGTCGGTCTGGCGGCCGCGGCGGTGGGCAATCCGCTTAGGCCCGAGCACCGGCCCGCCGCGCGGTTCTTGGCGGTCTACACGGTGCTCTTGACCGCGATCTACACGGCGATGCCCTACAAGACGCCCTGGTCGGCTATGGGGTTTTTCCACGGGATGATCCTGCTGGCCGGCGTGGGAGCGGCGGCGCTGTTGCACGCGGCGCGGTGGCGATGGCTCAAGGCGGCCGTGATCGCCGTGCTCGCGGTGAGCGCCGTCCACCTGGCGTGGCAGTCGTACCGGACGAACTTCGTGTTCGAGGCGAGCCCGGACAACCCCTACGCCCACACGCCCACGCACCCCAGTGCGCTGCGCCTTTGCGAGAAGGTCCGCGACGTCGCGGCCGTGCATCCCGACGGCCGGGCCATGCCCGTCCAGTTGATCTGCCCGGACCACGACTACTGGCCGCTGCCCTGGTACCTGCGCGGCATGACGCGCGTCGGCGGGTACAGCGGGATGCCCGAGGGCCCGGCCGCCCCGCTGATCGTCACGCGGCCCGAGCTGGTCGCGGCGGTGGTCAAGTACGCCTACCTGGAGCAGCCGCCGGGCCACCGCCACCTGATCGGCCCCTTTCCGCCGGAAGACGGTGGAGACTGGCTGCTCCGCCCCGGCGTCCCGGTGGAGGTCATGATCCGGCGGGAGCTGCTCGATGCGTACCGCTCAGCAGCGGCCACGGAAAAGCCGCCGCCGCAGGCGCCATAACGCCAGCGGCAGCTTGAACAGCTCGCGGGCAAGGCTCAAGTGCCCGCCGGGGACCTCGCTCCAGCTCACCGGCACCTCGACCACGCGATAGCCGAGCTGCCCGGCCAGCACCAGAAGCTCCAGGTCGAACAGGTAGCGCGACTCCTTGCTGCGGCGGAACAGCTCCCGGGCGGCCTTGCGGCGGAACATCTTGAAGCCGCACTGCGGGTCGCGGACCTTGACACCCAGCCACCACCGGGCCAGCGCGGCGAAGAACCGGCCCGCGAGCCCGCGCACCCACGAGCGGCGCCGCGTCTGGCCGTCGGCCGCCAGCAGGCGCGAGCCGACGGCCACGTCGGCCCCCGCGCGAATCGAGTCGGCCAGCCGGGCTTCCTCTTCGATGGGCGTGGCCCCGTCGGCGTCGGCGAACACGAGCCGCTCCCCGCTCGCGGCCAACATGCCGGTGCGCACGGCCGCCCCCTTGCCGCAGTTTTCCCGGTGGCGCATCACACGCAACGGCGGCCACTCCTCGGCCAGCGAGGCCAGCAGCTCGGGCAGCCGGTCGTTGCTGCCGTCGTCGACCACGATCACCTCGTAACGGCCCGGCTCCGCCGCGTCGAGATACCGGCGCACCGACGCCAAGAACGGCGGCAGCCGCTCCGCTTCGTTATAGGCCGGCAAGACGACGGAAAGCGTGGGGTCCATTCGCTTACGCCTCCTCGATCACCTCCAACCCCAGCGCCTTGCCGAACTCGGCCAGCGGCTCGGCCACGTCGCCGTAGACGGTGACCCGGTGCCAGCCGAACTGGTCCCACTGGTCGAAGAGCTTCTGCACGTCGCCCCGGACCTCGGCCGCCAGCTTGGTCCGGCAGCCGCGCTCGGTTTCCAGCGTGCCGGTCGACTTGGCGCGGTGGACGATCAACTGCTTGCGCCCGGCGCTGGTGCGAAACGACGTGGTCATGTAGCCGGGCGGCAGGAACGATTCGGCGCAGGCCCCGCGCGGGTCGCGGTTGTGCAGCGTGCGGATGCGGTAGCCGTTCGCCGCGCCCTCCGGGCCGAACGGCTTCGTGGTGGCCACGCAGTGGGCGTAGACGATCTGGTTCTTCGACGTGTCCAGGGCCGGGTCGGAGACGTAGCCCGGCCGCCCGGTGAGGATCCGGGCCATCATCATGCTCAGGGTGTCGTCGGGCATGGCCTCGCACACGCCCTGGCCGCCGTCGTTGAGGATTTGCATGAACCCCAGGCAGGGATAGGCCGGCAGCTTGCCCGCCGCGAATCCCCCAAGGCAGTTCATGGTCACGTTGTCGGTCCCGTGCTTCTTCAAGAGCTCGAGCGTGGCCAGGTAGACGGCGCCCGCCTTGTCGACGGCCTCGGGCGTGGGGACGCTGGGCTCGACGTACTCGCCCGGCGGCAGCTCCCCGGCCGCCTCGGACCACCGCGCGGCCCACTCGGCCGCCGCGTCGCGATCGACCTTTTCATAAAGTGCCCCCAGCTCGTCGAACTCGACGTAGCGGCCCTTTGCCCCCAGGAAGTCCTGCTCCTGGCCGGCCCGCCCGCGGCCCACGACCAAGAATCGCGACTCGCGAAACCGTTTGACACACTCGCCGATGGGCGTCAAAGCCACGGCGTCTTCGGCACACTTCAGCTCGCCCCGCTCCGGGAAGGTCTTGCGATAGACCTCGTCGCACTGCCGGGCGAACGACGCGGGCGTCGTGCCCGGCTGTCGCACCGTGGCGAACTGCCGGGCCACGGTGACCAGGTCGCCGAGCCGCGTGCTGCTCACCCCGGCCACGGGAATCCCGCGGCTCGACAGCTCGCCAAACCCGGTCAAGAACACCCCGGAGCCGCCCAGGAACTCGTCGGCCACCAGCGTGGGCTTGGCCAGCCCGGCGATCGCGACCAGCGTGCGGCGGAACGACCAGTGCAGTGTCATCACGTAGACCAGGTACCCGTCGACCTGGTCCTTAAGCGCAGCGGCCGCTTGCACGTCGGCCGGGTTTTCGATCGTGACCGGCACGAACTCGATCTCCGGGCAGCCTTCGCTGAGCGCGGCGAGGACCTCTTGCTGCCGGCCCTTGGTATCAAAGTTCGGGTAGGGCCAGATCTCGCGAATGTTGACGTTGGCCAGGAAGACCGCAGCGACGCGGACCTTCTTGCCCGGCTCGGCGGCCGTGCCGCTGAGCGAGCCGAGCCCGCCCAGCGTGGCCGCCGCGGCCGCCCCGCAGCCCTGCAAGAAATGCCGCCGCCCGACGGCGTGACCGCAACCATGACACATCGACTGAGCGTGGCACCGGCACATAGCGCGTCTCCTTGTGTGAAGCGGGAAAACCCGTCATGGACTTCTGCTGTGGGACGGATTGCCCAATCCGTCCCGGCCGAAAAAGGGACCTGGTTTGTTTTGCCGGAACGGCCCGAAGGGTGCTTCGCACAAAACAAACCAGGTCCCTTTTTCGGGCAATCCGTCCTACGACTTGCGCCGCCCGGCGCAAGCCCCCACAGCATATCACACAAAGAGGCGGTTGCCCAGAAGACGGGGAGATTCCTCAGCAGGCCGGCGACGCTGAGGACCGGAATGCGGAACGCTGATGATGACCCGACTGATCGGGTCCGGGGCGCGTGGATGCATCGAGGACCGCATGAATGCGGTCACTACAAACGGGTGGCCGGCGATCACTTCACCAGGGTCAGCTCCCGATTCGCGGCGATCTTGCGGAAGACCTCTTTCAGCTCCTCCTCGTAGTCGGCCACGCTCATGCCGCCGGGGATGTTGAAGTGGATGCCGCCGGTGATGTCGGCCACCTCCTGCATCAGGTCCTGGTCGGCGCCGGCCCCGAGGCTGATGGTGATCACGGGGAAGCCGTCCGCCGCACAATTCTCGGCTTCGAGACGGACCAGACCGCGGGGATCGTTCGCCGGCCGGTTGGCCAGGCCGTCGGTCAGCAGCACGACCATCTTCAGGGCGTTGTCCCGGCCGTTCGCTTCCAGCTCCTCGCGGGCGGTCTTCATTCCGGCCTTGATGTTCGTGTACGGCATGTAGTGGCCGGCCTGGTGCCGCCGCGAGGCCTGCTCGACCAACGACAGGTCGCGCGTCAGGGGCGTGGCCAACAAGGCCCCGCTGTTCGAGTAGGTGTAAACCGAAAGCCCCACGCGGTCGTCGGCCTTCACCAGGTTGACGTACTCCAGGAAAATCGAGATCGCGTCCTTGACGGCCGTGATCGGCTGTTCGCTGGTCTTCCACAAGTCGGGGGTCGCGTCGTACGAGTCCTGTCGGGCGAGCCAGTACTGCACCAGCGTCAGGTAGCCGTACTTCTTGCTGTATCCCGCCCGTGACACGTCCCTGTCGGTCTTGACGTAGGTGACGTAGTCTTCCCAGTTTCCCTGAGGGTAGGGATAGGGCACGTTGTTCAGTCCGAGCTTCGCCAAGACGGCCGACGTCGAGCCGCCCGAGATGGAGACCGGCTCCCACTGCATGGCGCCGTAGACCGGCGAGCCGAGCTCCTCGTAAATCTGCCGCTGGTTGGCCACGATCGCGTCGTGTCCGAGCTTGCCGATCTGCCGGAACTCGCTGTCGTCGTTCATCGAGCCGGAGCAATCGAGCACCAGGACGATGTCGCGCGGGCGGAACGTGGCCACGGCCTCGGCCTTGGCGTCGAAGCCGCCGAAGCCGAAGATGCGGCTGAAGAACACGGGGCGTTCCTCGGCCTGCGCCACGACCCGAACGGCCGTGAGGTTCTCAGTGGCAGGAGCGAAGGTGCGGGTTTCGAGGTCCCAGGTTCCCAACTCCACCTGGATGTCTTCGGTGGGTATCGCTTTCCCATTGACGGCATTGCGGAGCACGTATTCCTGGACCGCGGCCGCGACCTGATCGAGGTCGCCGTTGGCCAGGACTCCCGCCCCGGCCAGGGCGCCCGCGTCGACGCCGGTTTGCAACTGGGTGCGGGTGAGCATAATCATCCCGCCGTCGATGCCCAGGATGAGGATCCCCAACAGCGGCACGAGCAGGAAAAGGGACAGAAGAAGGACGGCGCCCTTGCGGCTGCGCAGCGGCGTGCATCGGAAGGCCGAAGGCCGTTGAGAGTGTGTCGAGGTCATGGATTTGCCCCCCTTTTCAATGCTGTAACAGCTTGGAAGCCGGGAGGTCGGACTCCGACGCATAGTGTCGTGTTGCCGAAATCCTGCAACGAAAAAGGGACCTGGTTTATTTTGTGCGAAGCACCCTTCGGGCCGTTCCGGCAAAATAAGCCAGGTCCCTTTTTCGTTGCGGAACATATTCAACACGACAATAGGAAAACGTCCGTCGCGAACCGCGGCAAGTCAGCCCAGGCCGGCCCGGTCGAACGCTTTGTGCGGATTCTGCGGCGCTGCGAAAACGGCGCGGGGGACCGCCGAGCGCGCCGGCCCGGCCGGGAGCGGCAGAAGACCGAATTTCCTCGGCCGAAAAGCAACGAAGCGAGTGACGAGGCGCATACCGCATGACAACCACCCTTGGGCAAGGTTGCACACTTCGGCAGCCCGGCTGGCTCCGCGCTCGGAGCCCCGTGGCTTTGCGCCCCGACCTCGCGATCGGTTTGCCTTTTCGGTTGTATTGGGGTCTGTCCCGGAAACGGGAAAAGCTGACGACCCAATGGAAACCTAAGTCAAGAACCGGCGGTTGTCAAACGGCAATAAGGCAGGACACCGCGGCCGTGCGCCCGGCCGCCGCCTGGGACGACCGCTGCCTCTACCTCGGCTGCCACGTGGCCGACAACACGCCCTGGGTCAACGGCGCCACGGACCCGGCCATGCTCTACCTGGGCGGAGACACGGTCGACTTCCAAATGGGCACCGACCCTAACGCGCCGCGGCAACGCAGCGAGGCCGCGACACCCCAAGCTACCCCAGGTCCCCGGAAGACCCGTTTTCCCCGTGCGCCCCGGGCGGTTGTTGCCCGGGGCTCGGGCGATTATCATAGACTCTTGTGGATTCCGTGGTTCCCCCCCTGAAGTGCCTGCCTGTGTCGTGATTGGCGATACGGCGGCGCTGGTTCGGTACGCCGAATCCGGCCGAGGGCTTCCCATGGAAGCAAGACTCACCGTTATCGGCGGCAAGACCAACAAGGCCGCGGTCGCGCTTCGGCTTCCCACCACCATCGGGCGGAGCCGCGAGGCCGGCATCACCGTGGCCCACCCGATGATCAGCCGCCAGCACTGCGAGCTTTCCGAGTCGGGCGGGCTGATCCTGCTCAGGGACCTGGGCAGCCTCAATGGCACGCTGGTCGCCGGCCAGAAGGTCCAGGAGACGGTGCTCAAGCCGCAGGACGAGTTCACCGTGGGCCCGCTCACGTTTCGGGTAGAGTACGAGTACGACGGCGATCTGAGCGACGTGCCCCCGCCCACCCTGGCCGAGGAGCCCGAGGAACCGGCCGAGGCGGAGCTCGAGATCCCCGATTTTGCGGCGGCCGAGGCCGAAGAAGCCGCGAAGGCCGTTGCCGAACCCGCGGCCGACGAAGTTGCCGAGGACGAGGCGCCCGTCTTTGCCGACGTGGACGAAACACCCCTGGTGCCCGAGGAAGAAGAGCCGGCGCTGGTCGCGCCCGGGGACGAAGAGCCAGCGGCGGCCCTTGCGCCCGTCGCACCGGTCGAGCAAGGGACCGAGGAAGAGATCGAGGAGGTCGACGCCTTCGACGAAGCGATTCAGGAAGTGACGACTACCGAGGCGGGCGAGGCCGAGCCACAGCCCGCAGCCCCGGCCGAGCCGCCTCCGGCCGAGGCGGCCCCCGAGATCATCCTCGAGCCGGAGCCCGAACCTCAACCGGCCGCCGAGGAGGAGCCGGGGCCGGTTGACCTCGACGCGATCGAGGAGGTCCCCGACTTGAGCTTTATGGACGAGGAGGAGTCTGCCGCTTCCGGACTTCAGCCGGACCAGGCGACCGCGGCCCCGGCCGAGGAGCTTACGGTGCAGGCCGAGGAGTTCCCGGCGGCGGAGGAACTTCCGGTGGCGTTGGAAGAGGGCGAGCCGCCGGCCGCGGTGGAGGAGGAAGCGTTCGTTGAGGTGGAGGTAGTCGAAGAGGAGGAGCCGGAGCCGTCGCCTCCGCCGGGCGTTTCTGCTCCCGAGGCCCGACCCGCCGCTGCCCAGCCCGAGCCGCCGCAGCCCCCCACTCCACCAAAGGCACCGGCGCCCGGCGCGCCCGATTTCTCGGCGCTCACCCAGGCCGACGACGAGTCTGACTCGGACGAGACGGGCGACGCGGCGCTGAACGACTTTCTCAAGGGCCTGTCCTGACGAACGTGAACGTGTAGGACGAACGCCTGCCCCCGATCTAGCTGGCGTCCTCGTTCAGGGGGGTTCCCATGCAGGCATTCGAGAGCCGATGGGCAGCGCGATGGCTGCTCTTCTTGGGCGTCGCGGGGATGCTGACCGCGTCGGCCGTGGGCCAGCCGGCATTCGATCGGATCGACAGCCTGGAATGGATGGCCGCCGATTCGAAGATCGTTGTGCGGGCCGTGGTTGTCGACGTGACGCGCGAGCCGGCCGATACCGATTGGGAGTTTTGGGACACCGTGACGGTGAAGGTGCTCGAAACGCTCAAGGGCACGCCCGGGGCGACCGTCACGTTCCGCGTCAAGACCTTCAGGTTGGGCGAGGACCCGCCCGCAAGGTGGAAGCAGCAGCGGCTGGAGCTGTTGTTGTTTCTGGTGGAAAGCAAGCTTCTCCGGGAGCAGGACGCCAACTACGCCCGGCACGAGCTGGCCCCGCGCCCGGATTGGAGGCGGTCCTGCATTGAGCTGGGCAAGCGGACGACGCCGGAGGTGCTGACGATGGACCTCGGGGCGCTCACCGACCCGAAAGCGGTCCTCGAGCGAACGCGGGCGGCGATTGCCGCAACGGCGAAGGCCGGTCACGTGGGCAAGCACGTTGTCCGCCGGCCCCTGAGCGGCTTTGGCGGCGTACACGTCTACTTGGCCGTTCCTGCCGATCATCGCCTGGAAACGGCGGCCCGGCGTTGGATCGAGTCGCCCGACGACTTCATGCCGAAAACGGACGAGCCGGGGTCGGCACGGGTTGACGATTCGAGCTGGGAGTACAACGCCTGGTGGCCGATGACGAGCAACGGCCTGAGGGCGGAAGGCATCAAGGCACTGCGGCACTTCAAGTCGGACGAAAACGTCGCGATCACGAAGGGTCTGCTCGACGATCCGGCCAGCTATTGTCATACCGTCGAGGAAGGGGAGTGGACGGCCATTCGACGCCGCGAGTACTTCATTCGGCAGGAGGCGTTCACGACGCTGAAGCAGTGGTCCGTCGAGGTCGGCCAACCGGTGCTCGGCGAGGAGCTGTTTCGGAAGGTGACCGACCCCAAGGAGCGCGCGGCGATCACCCGGATCAAAGCGCTCGACGGCGACGTCACATACTACGAGATCGAGGGTCCGGGCCCCGGCGCCGGGCGATATCGAACGGTCAGGTACGTTGACCTCCACTGAAGTGCGATAGACGACCTCTCACCTCTGGCGGCGTTAGAACACGTCGAGATGCTCTTCCTCAACCGTGCGGAAGCCAGCGACCTCACGCCGCTGGCGAAGCTGAAGAGCTTGAAGCACCTCGACGTCTCCTATACGCCCGTGAGTGACTTGTCGCCGCTGGCGGAGGTGGAACGCTTGGGGTTTCTGAACCTGGAGAACACCCGGGTCCGCGTCGGCGACCTGTCGCCGTTGAAGGGGCTGAAGCACCTCTGGTCGGTGAACCTCTGGGGTACGTCGATCGACGCCGACGAGGTAAGGCGGTTCGAGGAAGGCTTGCGCGCTCGGGCGACTTCTCCCAAGTGACGCCGGCGAGCTCCCCGAGCCGAACTCCCGCGGTGCCGCTTTCCACTGGCATCCCGTGCGCAGCACGTAGAAGATGCCATCCATTACCTTCCGCAAGTCCAGCCGCGGCCGACCGTCTCGCCGCGACTTGCGATACTTCGGCAAAAAGCCCTCCATTCGCTTCCACAAGCCATCAGGGATTCTCCAACCGGGACAATTTGACTCCTCCGGCATAGCAAAACCTCCGTGAGAAAAACTCGTTTGCGTCCCTCCGGAGATTGCCACGTATACATGCGAACACTGGTTCTGGGATGAGTTCTTAATGTCACCGACAGCGTGATGAAGAACCTGGCACCGGTCCCGAGCACGGCCTGTGGCTTTCTTGCTGCGCCGCAGCGCGTCGGAGCTTCTGAGAGGCGGAGCCCCCGGCCGAACCCCGCCTCGCCCCGATATGTCCTGTTCGCTAGAATGGATGGTTTCGCGGCCAATCTGCCGGGGCCGGCCTTGGATCGACCGCCGCCACTGCCGCCGTGCTCGGAGCCCAACGCACCATGCGACGCATTCTCGTGACCAGCGCCTTGCCCTACGCCAACGGCCACATCCACATCGGTCACCTGGTCGAGTACCTGCAGACCGACATCTGGGTGCGGTTCCAGAAGCTGCGGGGCCACCGGTGCATCTACCTCTGTGCCGACGACACCCACGGCACGGCGATCATGCTCCGCGCCCGCGACGAGGGGATCACCGAGGAGGAGCTGATCGCCAAGATGCAGCGGGCCCACGTCGAGGATTTTTCGGGCTTCCGCATCGAGTTCGACAACTACGGCAGCACCCACAGCCCGGAGAACCGCGAGCTGTGCGAGGAGATCTGGCAGTCGATCCGCGCGGCGGGGATGGTCCACGAAGAGGAGGTCGAGCAGCTCTACGACGTCGAGCACGGGATGTTCCTGGCCGACCGGCAGGTCCGCGGCACGTGTCCCCGCTGCGGGGCGACCGATCAGCCGGGCGACAACTGCTCGGCCTGCGGGGCCCACTACAGCCCGACCGAGGTGCTCGACCCGGTGAGCGTGGTCTCGGGCACCACGCCGGAAGTGCGCCGGCACCCGCACCTGTTCATCAACATCGAGAAGCTGCACGGTTTCCTCGACTCGTGGACCCAGGGGGGCGAGCACCTCCAGCCGGAGATCGCCAATTACTTGAAAGGCCACTTCCTCCACGAGCCGCTGCGCGATTGGGACGTCTCGCGACCCGCCCCGTACTTCGGGTTCGAGATCCCCGACTCGCCGGGCAACTACTGGTACGTCTGGTTCGACGCTCCGATCGGCTACATGGCCTCGACCATGGCGTGGTGCAAACGTACCGGCGAGGACTTCGACGCCTGGTGGGCCTCCGACGACACGGAGATCCACCACTTCATCGGCAAGGACATCACCTACTTCCACACGCTGTTCTGGCCGGCGATGCTCGAGGTCTCCCGCTACTGCCTGCCGACGAGAATCCGCATCCACGGGTTCCTCACCGTCGACGGCGAGAAGATGTCGAAGAGCAAGGGGACGTTCGTCCGGGCGAGCACCTACCTGAAGCACCTCGATCCGGCCTACCTGCGATACTACTACGCCGCCAAGCTCACCAGCCGGGTCGACGACATCGACCTGAACCTCGACGAGTTCGTCACCAAAGTGAACTCCGACATGGTCGGCAACGTGGTGAACCTGGCCAGCCGCACCGCCCGGTTCGCCGCCGCCACCGGACTGTCGGAAACCTACCCCGAGGACGGCGGGCTGTTCGCCCAAGCCGCCCGCGACGGGACCGAAATCGCTGCGGCCTACGAGAGCTGCGACTATGCCCGGGCAGTTCGCACCATCCTGGTGGCCGGCGACCGGGCCAACAAGTACGTCGAGGACAACGCCCCCTGGGAGCTGAAGAAGGACCCCGCCAAGACCGATCGGCTCCGCGACGTCTGCACCGTGGGCCTGAACCTCTTCCGACAACTCGCCGTGTACCTGGCCCCCGTCCTGCCGCGTCTGGCCGAGCAGACCGGCGAATTGTTGGGCGAGCCGATCACGAGCTGGGAGCAGTCGCAGACGCCGCTCACCGGCGCGAAGGTGGGCAAGTTCAAACACATGATGAAGCGGGTCGATCGCAAGGCCGTCGACAAGATGATCGCCGCCAGCGCCGAGCCCGAGGTGGTCGCTCCCGAAGCCCAAGTCGCACCGGGCGCCGGCGCGCCGCCGGGGGGCCCGGCGAAAGCGTTCGACGACCCCGGCGACGCTTTGGAGAAGGAGCCGCTGGAGCCCGAATGCACCATCGACGACTTCGCCCGCGTCGACTTGCGCGTGGCCCGCATCGTCGAAGCGTCCGACGTGCCCGAGGCCGCCAAGCTCCTGAAGCTCGAGCTCAGCCTCGGCGGCGGCGTGACGCGCACCGTGTTCGCCGGCATCAAGGGCGTCTACCAGCCCGAACAGCTCGTCGGCCGCCTGGTCATCTGCGTAGCCAACCTCAAGCCCCGCAAGATGAAGTTCGGCACCAGCGAAGGCATGATCTGCGCCTCCGGCACGGGCGGCAAGGAAATCTACCTGCTGGCCCCCGACGAAGGGGCGAAGCCGGGACAGCGGGTGCATTGACGCGGGACGGCCGTGATTTGATGCGGCACCTCTCGTCGGCGTACAATGGTACGGAGGGGCTTATTCCTCTCGTTTCGGAGGGCCGTTCCGTGGCGTCGCAAGAGGTGATCCGCGTGTCAGTGGACGCGACGATCGAGAATCTCGTAGACGTCTGGGATGCGGAACGGGGCCGGATCGCGGCGGAGGACGTGCCGCGGGTGAGGATTCGCGAGGCCCTCGTCGATACGCGCGTGATGGGGTTGGCGCTGCCGACCGGGCTGATCCGGCAACTCGGGCTCCAGAAGCGGTCCGAGAGGCGCGTCACCACCAGCGACGGCGACGCCACCGCCCAGGGGTAAGGAGAGTTCGTCCGCGTCTATCTTCCCTCTGCTTTGCTCCCTCCTCTCTTGTGTCTCCGCACCCCTCCGTTCGCGCCGCCCCCGCTTGACCCGCCGCCGGGATTGGGCCATCATGGCGGGACTCTCCATATTCCAGCAGGAACCAGCAAGGAAACGCCATGCCGCTTACCGCCCGGGACGCCGCCGAGCAGTTTGCCCAGCGTTTTGGCGGGCCGCCGAGTTTGGTCGTGCGGGCGCCGGGGCGGGTGAACTTGATCGGCGAGCACACCGACTACAACGACGGGTTCGTGCTGCCGCTGGCCATCGACCGGGCGATCTGGATCGCGCTGAGGCCCCGGGACGACCGCCGCGTCGTGGTCCACTCGGTGGAGAACGACCAGACGGCCGAGTTCTCGCTCGACGGGCTGAAGCACACCGACGACGGCTGGCCGGAGTATCTGAAGGGCACGGCCTGGAGCCTTCAGGACGCGGGGCACGCGCTCGGCGCCTGGGAGGGGGTGCTGCTGGGCGACGTGCCGATCGGGGCCGGGCTTTCCTCGTCGGCCGCCCTGGAGATGGCCACTGCCCGGGCCTTCGCTGCCGCGGGCAACCTCGACTGGGATCCCACCGCCATGGCCAAGCTGGGCCAGCGGGCCGAAAACCAATGGGTCGGAATGCGGTGCGGAATCATGGACCAGCTTATCTCGGCGACCGGGCGGGCGGGCCACGCCGTGCTGATCGACTGCCGCTCGCTGGCGATCCGGCCGGTGCCCCTGCCCGAGGGGCTGGCCGTGGTGGTGCTCGACACCTCGACGCGCCGCGGGCTTGTGGATTCTGCCTATAACGAGCGGCGCTCACAGTGCGAGTCGGCGGCCGAGTTCTTCCAAGTGCCGGCCCTCAGGGACGTGGACTTCGAGCGGTTCGTCGAGAGCGCCGGCGGTCTGGACGAGACTACGCGGCGTCGGGCCATGCACGTGGTGACCGAGAACGACCGCACGGTCCAGGCCGCCGAGGCCATGCGCCGCGGCGACGCCCGGGCCCTGGGCACCCTGATGAACAAGAGCCACGAGAGCCTGCGCGACGACTACGAGGTATCGAGCGACGCCCTGAACGCGATGGTCGAGGCGGCCCTGGCCCACGAGGCGTGCTACGGGGCGCGCATGACCGGGGCCGGGTTCGGCGGGTGCGCTGTGGCCGTGGTCGACGCCGAGCAGGGCGACGAGTTCGCCGCCGCCACCGCCATGCGATACGCCAAGCAAACCGGCCACGAGCCGGCCATCTACGTCTGCCGGGCGACCGACGGGGCCGGGGTGGTTGAGGTGGAGTAGCTTTTGGAGTGCGGCGATTCATCGCCGCTTTCGAAGTCGCGGCAACAGTCGCGACGCGAATCCCCAGTGCCTTGTCGCGAATCTCGGCGCCTATCGAGATGCCCCGAAAAGCGGCGACAAGTCGCCGCACTCCAAAAGCCCGCGTCCTACGGTGCGATGACGCGCCCCTCGCGGAGTTCCAGTCGAGTGCTCGTGACGCGCCCGAGGAACTCGCGGTCGTGCGAGACGACCAGCATGGCCTGATCCAGCCCGGCGAGGACCTCGACCAGGCGGGCTTCGGCCTCGGGGTCGAGCCCCGAGGTGGGCTCGTCGAGCAAGAGCACCTCGGGCTGCATGGTCAGCACGGTGGCCAGGGCCACCAGGCGTTTCTCGCCGCCCGAGAGCTTGTAGGTGATTCGCCCCTGGTAGCCCGCCAGACCCAGCGAGTGCAGGGTGCGTTCGACGATCCCGCGGACCTCCTCGCGGGGCTTGCCCAGGTTCAGGGGCCCGAAGGCCACGTCTTCGGCCACGGTGGGGCAGAAGAGCTGGTCGTCGGCCGCCTGGAAGAGCAGGCCCACGCGCCCGCGCACCTCATGGAAGTCGGCCTCGGTTACCCGGGGTCGGCCCAGAACCTCGACCCGCCCGGCCGCCGGTTTCAAGAGCCCCACAATCAGGTGCAGGAGCGTGGTCTTGCCGCTTCCGGTGGGGCCGACCAGGGCCGCCCGCTCGCCGGGTTGCAGCGCCAGGCTGCACTTGCGCAGCACGGGCGGTCGGCCGTCGTAGGCGAAGTCGACGTCGACCAGCTCGACCAGCGGCCTGTTCATACCCACTCCGCGTAAACCAGCGCCGCGAGGACGGCCGCCGAGGCGATTGCAAACGGCAGGTCGCCCCACGAATAATGGAAGTGGTCCAGCAGGTAGAACCGACCGCGAAACCCCCGGCACTTCATAGCCGCCACGATCCGCTCGGAACGGTCGAAGCTCCGCACGAGCAACATGCCGACCAGGTAGCCGTAGGTTCGGTAGGTGTGGCGGTTCATCCGGGGGCGAAACCCCCTAACCCGCATCGCCCAGCGGAGGCGCTGCGACTCGCGCTTCAACACGTCGAGGTAGCGTACCGTGAAGAGCAGCAGGTGGGTGAGCTTCTCCGGCACGCGGAGGTGGCTCATGGCGTGGCCGAGCGTCGTGGCGTCCATCGAGCCCAGCAGGGCCACCAGCGTCAGCACGACGGCGTTGCCCTTCAGGATGACGTTGGCGGCCAGCAGAAACCCATCGTGCGAAGCCGCAAGCGGGCCGATGCGCGAAACGACATCGCCCGGCGTGGAAAACGGCAGGACGACCGCCGCCAGCAGGAGTAGCACGTTGAGCGGCACGAGTCGCCGCAGGGCAGCCCGCAGCGGCAGGCCGGAGAAGGCAAACGCCATCGCCGCCACACCTACCGCCGTGGCCAGTACCCCGGGCCGATCAGCCACCGCCACGACCACCGACGCGGCCACGGCGGCGAGGATCCGCAGCCGGGGGTCGACCCGCGCAATCAAACCGCGGAAACCGGGGACGTCGGCCGTGGTGGAGGATCGAGTGAGCATCACGGACTCGCCTCTCGATCCGTGGCCTCCGCCGCCTGTTTCCGCCGCACGCCGAGGAAGTAGAACGCGATGCCGGCCAGCCCCAGGATGTAGCCGATTCCACCCAGCACGTCGCGCAGGCGCGTGCGATTCTCGTATTGCGTAAGCTGCTCTTGCAGCGCGGCGACGTCGGCGCGCAGGGCGCGTAGCTCCGCGGAGCGTTCGGCGGCGGCGTGTTGCGAGGAGTTCGACTCCAGCGACGCGACGGGCGGAACGTGTTGTGAAGGCTCGGCCTGTGGGTGCGGCGGACCGGCGGCCTCGCCCCGCGGCGGCAAGTCGGCGGGAAGCTGCTCCGCCTGCAGCGGGAATTCCGCCCCGTGCCCGTCGAGCGTCTCGACCACGAGCCGGTAGTCACAGCGGAAGTTGGCCGTCAGGGTGAACTCGCCCTGGTCGTCCGTCGTGGTTCGGGCCAGCTCGGCGCCCTGCGGGTCGAAGGCGGTCACCGCAAGGCCCTGGGCCGGCGCGCCGCCGAGGAAGTAAGCCTTGCCGTGGATCGTGGCCCCCTCGGCGCTGGCGAAGACGATCAGCTTGTGCGCCGCCGCGGGCGCGGCCAACGCGACAATCAACGCGAGCGCCACAAACGATCTTCCGATCCAGTTAGCCATGAGCCGTCTCCTGCCGCACCGGGGGCAACGGCCGGGCATCGAGCAACTCCGGGCGGACCTTGCGCAACAGCACCACCACGCTGGCGGTGACCAGCCCCTCGATGGCCGCGGGCAGCAGATGCGCCACGACGATCACGCCTGCGAAGACCTCGTACGACTTGCCCGCGGCAAACAGGGCCGTGGCGGCCAACAGGGCGCCGAGCATCACGGCCGCGGCCCCCGCGGCGAACCCTCCGCCGAACACCACCGGCTCGAAGCGGCTGCGCACCGTCGGACCGAACAGGTAGTAGCAGGCCACCGCCGGCCCGGCCATAACCAGGGTATTGACCCCTAGGACCATCAGCCCTCCCACCGAGAAGAAGGCGGCTTGCAGGGCCAGGGCCACCAGCACGGCCGGGAACGCCGCCCAGCCGAGCACCAGTCCCATCAGCCCGGTCAGCACGAAGTGCCACTTTGCCGGGCCGAGCTGCAAGTGGATGAGCGAGACCACGAAGAAGGCGGCGGTGAGCACCGCGACCTGGGGGACCCGCTCGTAGTCGGTCTTGCGCAGCCCGACGGCCGTCCCCGCGGCGGCCAGCAGCCCCCCGGCCACGAGAATTTCGCGCCCGTGCTGCGTACCGGCGAGGATGGCTTCTTCGAGGTGCATGGTGGCCGTCTTGGTTCGTCACAAGTGGCCCGGAAGCAACTTCCTCATTCCCCCCCGGCCCTGTGCCGGGGGAGAATGGTTTGGAAACTACGGTTGGTCGCCAAACCCCCTTCCCCCGGCACAGGGCGGGGGGGGAACAGGTGACACACTTCTTCGCTCGCCGCTCACTTCTCTCCGATGTCCACACAGCGGACCCAGATCAGCCCGCCCAGCTCGACGTCGGCCGGCTCCCCTTCGGGGTTCTTCATCTTCTCGTCGCCGTCGACCAAGGCGGCGAAGCCCCACCAGCCGGCCCGGGGCATGGTGTACGAAAACACCCCATCCTGGTCGGCCTTGATCACCTGGGTGATGAAGGCGTCGTTGGGTATTTTCACCCGGCCCCCGGCGTTGTAGTACTCGACCTCGATCTCGGCAAACGGCACCGGCTCGCCGTCCCGCCGGACGATGCCGCGGAAGGTGTTGCCGGTCCACAGGCCGTAGGGCCGCACCAGGGGCTCGATCTCCACCGGCAACCCGACCAGCGCGTCCCATCCCTCGCCGGCCCCCATCACGTCGACCACCACCTTGGTGTAGTGGACGATCATCTTCCCCTCGGCCGGCTCCCAATAGGGGGCGGGCTCGATGTAAAAGACGTAGTCGCCCGGGGCCTTGGGCCGGATGCTCGCCGTAAAGGCCCGCCTGCCGTCGACCGGCTTCTCCTTTAGCGCCGGCAGCAGGTCGTGCTTCTCACCCCCCAGAAAGACGCCGAATTGGCGCGGCTGCCCCATGGGCATGGCCGGACCCCCTTCCATCGGGTGGGTAAAGACGATCTCCAGCTCGACCGCCGAGCCGTCCACCAGCGGGACCACGTCGCGCGAGGGGATCAGGACCTGGAAATGGGCCTTGGCGGGCGCCGAGAGCAGCCCGACTGCGATGATGACCGTCAACAGGACGCAAGGGGGCCTTTTCATGCGGGCTGGTCTCCGGGGCAGGACTGGGAGGCGGGTCTCCGCAGCGGGTGTTACCAACGCCGTCATTGTAACACCGGGCGGGGGACCTGTCGAGGAGCCGTATTTCACTCCGGCTCGGCGCTGGCCATGACCAGCTCGCCCTTGTAAATCCCCTTCATGCCCCGAAGCTGGGCGGCGATCTGCTTGAGCCGCTCGGCCGGGCCGCGGAGCACGATCACCTCCAGGCACAAGTCGTGTGTGAGGTGCGTGTGCATCGTGGAGATGACCAGGTCGACGTGGTCGTGCTGGAGCTGAGTGAGCCGCTCGCCGAGCTGGGCCCGGTGGTGGTCGTAGACCAGGGTGAGCGTGCCGGCCGCGTCCTGGCATTTCGACTCCCAGGAGCGGCGCGTCAACGTGTCGCGGATGAGCTGGCGGACCGCCTCGCTGCGTGTGACGAACTGCTCCTGTTGGCAGTAGCGGTCGAACTGCTCCAACAGATCATCTTCCAGCGAGACCGAGAAGCGGACGATTTCGGACATGGGAGTGGGCAGTGGGAAGTGGGAAGTGCACAATATCCGGCAGTGTAGCGGGCGGGCTTGCCCGCGGCGAGCCCCCGAGGGCTCCCGCGGGCTTCCGCCCGCGGCTATCAACACTCCCCACTCCTCACTCCCCACTCCGCTCTCCCTCTCACGCCGCTTTGGCCAGCGGCGCCCCGTCGAGGTGGACGACCACGGTCCGCACCCGGCCGTCGCGTTCGACGAGCAGCTCGACGGGCCCGGAGAGCGTGCGCACGAGCCGGACAAACTCCGCTTCATCGGCCAGCTCGCGCCCGGCAATGCGGTAGATGCGATCGCCGGGGCGGAGTCCGGCCTCGGCCGCGGCGGTCCGCGGGATCACGTGGGTGAGGATGATCCCGCCCGGGTCGGCCTCGTCGGTCCGCCAGGTAACGCCCAGCCGGACCGGCTCGTGGTCCAGCTCGACCTCGAGCCGCAACGGCTTGTCCTGCCCCTCCCGGAGCAGCGAGAGCGTGGCCGGGCTCCGGGCGGTCATCACGGCGGCGCGGAGGTCCTCCCCGTCGCGGACCTCTTGCCCGGCGAAGCGGACGATCCGGTCGCCCGGTTCGATCCCTGCCCGAGCCGCCGGCGAGCCGAGCGTGACCCGGCTGAGCAGGACCCCCTCGCGCTGGCCCCGGCCCGGGCGCCAGGCCACGCCCAGCCGGTCGGCCAGCTTGGGTCGCCGGCGCAGCACCTGCCCCCGCGTGCCGTTGTGCTCCTCGCGGGCTTGGGTGCGGAAG
>Ga0180438_10001405_pt1 | contig 42864 bp, 73 predicted proteins | sample SS_ome_12_FD_132455 | JGI IMG/M metagenome (GOLD analysis project Ga0180438, IMG submission 132455) | Hypersaline lake sediment archaeal communities from the Salton Sea, California, USA - SS_3_D_2 metaG | ecosystem: Environmental > Aquatic > Non-marine Saline and Alkaline > Hypersaline >...
ATCCTGCCTATGCTGCTCTAAGCGTTTCGGGTGAAAGCCATAGCTTGCCATAACAGCCTTCACTAAGACATGGTTATCAGTTTTTTCTCCATCCCGAAACAAGCAATCCATAAAGACTTCGTTACCCATCACCCCCTTCCCTTACTGCCCTCTCCACCTCCCGCAACAGCGCCTCGACCTGTTCAAGCGTCGCACACTTACAGAAGTCGGCAACGCCATCGAGGATCTGTACACGGGCTTTGTTACGGAAGTAGGCTAACAACGCCTCTTTCTCCACCAGCCAATGATGCCCGCCATTCCGTTTGCTCGGTATTTCCCCGCGTTCCCGTGGATTGGCTATAGACTGGCGCTGTTTGCCAGTCAGTCTGCAAGCAGCACTCATCGTTATCCATTCCATGATTACCTCCTTCAGTCATAATACACCTCTTACAAATACCTGGGAGACTCACCAACAGCATCCATTATCTTCCTGCATAATTCCACAGCCGCTTCATTCTGTGGCGTAATATAGTCATTCTCTGCCATCGCCTTGATCATATCCAGCATCAAGCTGACGACGTAGGCTTGCAGGAGCGGATGATCCCTTATCATCTCTGCTCCCACATGCTTGCCCAAACAGCGGCGACTATTCACAAAGCTTGATATTTGCTTGTATAGTTCCTCTGCTTCGTGTGGCATATTTTACCTCCTTTTAATACCCCTCGTACATAGCACTTTGCCTTCTTCTGGTTCAGTGTAGAACGTCTCATAACCATGATATGTACAGTTGTGGCATTCCAATATGCGTACATTGCCGTAGTATGGACACTTTACTATCCATTTATTGAATGACTTAATTACCCTATATTCTGGCATCCTTTCACCCTCCTATCATCCTCACCAGCGTCTCACACGCCAATGCTTCGCCAGCGTGTTCCTCCGCCAGCGTCCAGTATCCATGCCCTACACACCATGCCCGCTGTCCATTCGCCCGCATCTCCCTGGCTTCCAACTCACGACGAAGCTGCTTCCAGCCCGTGAAGACGTGATAAACGCCAAAGACTACTGACTTCAGGCGTTTACGGTTGACAGCGAATATAGAATATGTTATGATATTTAGAATGCCCTCGTGATAGAGGGCATCCCGCTTGGTGGTACATTTACTGAGCTTGACCAGGTGGCAACTCTTGATGGCTGCCAATTCATCCAAGAGTTGCCGCCTGGTTGTTATCTTGAGTATCATGATCCTTTCCTTTCCTCCCAGGCGGCTTAGCCTATCTTTTTGTTAAAGCCGCCCGACTCTCAAATTCCATGTAAATTCTGTCCTCTCCATCACCCGCAGCTTGCCTCCACTGCGGGTCATCGGCTTTGAAATTGCAGGCAGCACAGGCCTTTTTCGCCTGCTCTGTTCTCCCTGCTTGCCCTACCTTTAAGATTCCCCTGGTGTTGTGTTCGGAATATTCCGAACACGACCAGGCTCCTGCAACGTTTCCAAAATTTCCAAACCCCATCTCATTCCTCCTTGCGGCTTCTACCGCTTGTGGCCGCGTCAAGCTGACCGCCGCGCATAAGTAGCATAAGTGGTGGGTATTTACTCAGTTTGCCTAGGCGCCTCAGCAAAAGGGTGGTTGCTTCTGGCGCAGTGTCCCAGACCCACACTTCGACATCATCTTGAAATTTTTCCGGTATATGAACATGATGCCACCTTTCGGTGGCTTCTGCATCCGATAGGTTTGCCCAAGGGCCGCGATTGTATACCACTTCATCCAGTGGTACTCCGCGATCCTTTAACATTTCATCCAGGCATGACCAAGGAAGAGTACCCCATTGGTCACACCACTGGGAATCGCTGAATTCCCCCAGGTATTCAGTTTCAATTTCTTCCCCTGGGGGTGGAATATAAGCACAATACTTTCCGCCTCCACTGCCCATCCAGTATATCAACATTTCCATACCTCCATCGCGGCTCCTGCCGCCTATTGCCGCCCGCACCCTAGCAGGCGGCGTTTGTTGTTACCGGCTTTGCACATTGCGCACCGGCTCAGCCCCCTCGCGGGGGCCTCGGGCTATAGAATCTTGTAATGTGTCTCAAATGTGCCTATCGACTTCAGATACTTGCCATCGAACACAACCGCACCGCGCCGAAACGCGGCCTGAAGGTCATCCTGAAACTCAAAAGCAGTATCAGGATCCTGACGCTCCTTGTCATAGTTGCGTCCCGAAATGTGTGTGGCTTGCTCAAAGAAGCTGTCAAGTTCCTCTGCACACGCATCACAGTATGTACCTTCTTCAATTTTTTTCTCACATATTGCACATTCTACCTTTTTCATTTCCCTATCCCCTTTCTGTCCAGCGTCAACTGACCTCTGCATACTGGACTATCGCGTGAAGTCGGTCAGCTTGCGGCTTGTGAGCCGCTCTAACTTAGTTGCTTGACTACCTCTGACGCCACACCCTCTGGGATTTCCCCTGCCTCCGCTTTCTCCCATAGTCTCCCCGCCGCTTCCCACTTGCGGAGGGTGTATGGGGCGAAGAGCTGTAAAACCATTTCTTCGTATTCTGTATGCTCTACAACGCCTTTAATATCGTACCATTCTCCCTCTGTTACCGATTTCCTGTTTACCGCCATATTCTGACGGCACAACACTGACATGGGTACATGCTCCCCACGTTCCAGTTTTCGCCCCGTCTCCCTTATTTCATATCGTTCAAATCCCTGCATTTCCCTATCTCCTTCCTGTCTACTGCATTTCGGCACAAATGTCTTGAATTCAGTTTTGGCTTTCATCCTCTATCTCCTTTCCTGTTACTACCTGCCCGAACATCTGTTCGCGCTTACCGGCTCCACCAGTAGTAACGTCTGCCGGTTGCTCAAGCCATCATCGCGTCGCTACCGCTCGGCTCAAGCTGTGTCATAGCATCGGTCTGCTCTCGCTCCGTGATACTTGCTATGTGTGTAAGATATGTCGCTTTATGCGTGAGACATAGAACTGAGCTTTATTGCCCTTCTGTTCACCAGTATGTCTCATATCAGTATCGCTTGAATCTCAGGTTTAAGCCTGTTTAGCGTTGACCTTAGTATAGCTGCTTTCGCTCTTTCGTCTGCCATTCAGAACTGCTATCGGTCATGGCTCAGGATTTCAAGTAACCCTGTTTGCTTCTCTTTCATTTCTGTTTTCAATTAACTTCTTTCTCTTGCCTTCTATACATAAGTATATCACAACTCTTTACGATTGTCAAGGCTTTTTCAAAAAAAGTGACATAAACATGACGGCGAAGCCTATGCCACAAAGTCAATGATAGTAAGGGTTTGCGGTATATGCTGTGACATTAGTGACATTTTTATTTCGTCAAACGCCGTCACAATGTCGCACTATACTGAAATAAAAATGGCATAGATGTCAGTAACTATGAGGGTTTATGACACTTTGACAGACATACTTGACAAAATAGTAGCGGTGTGATATAATTCATAATGTGAAAATTGAATATGGTTTGTCGGGCCGGAAGTTATGGGTTATCATTTTGAATGACGTTGTTGCGGGTTCAAGTCCCGTCGTCCTTCGGGGCGTAGCTCAATTGGTAGAGCACGTAAACATCCATAGCAAATACTCGCCCGACTTAATTCTACTGGGCCGGATGAGGTCGGTTATCATTGCATAAATGATTGCGGCGTTCAAATCCCGCCCACCCTTCGGGGTGGTAGCTTAATGGTAAAGCATATCGACTTCTTTAGACTTGCCCGGTTCAAGTCAGCGGGCAGGATGAGATGGGTTATCAACTGTGAATTGAATCTTCCCATTTCAATTACTTGCCCGCTTTTTTCATTCCAGAAAGGAGACATCATGAAATCGCATCTTTCCTCTTTTTCTACACGCCAAACGCCGCAAACTGAACCAATTCCTGGACGCACCGATATGAGCGAAAACAATGCTGGTGGATATGCCTGGGAGATAGACGACTGGCAGATGTTCCGCCGCTTTCTCACATTAGGCACAGAGGGCGGCACATACTATGTATCAGAGCGCAAGCTGGCTAAAGACGCCTGCGAAGCCACCATGCGCTGTATTGAGCAAGATGGCCTGCGCGCTGTCAATGAGATAGTCGAGATCAGCGACAAGGGGCGGGCAGCAAACAACGACTATGCTATCTTTGCCCTCGCTATGTGTTCCGCCGCTGACGACTTGGCGACGCGAAAGGCAGCACTAAAAGCATTGCTTAAAGTCTGCCGTATCGGAACGCACCTGTTCCACTTCGCCCAGTTTGTCGAGCAGTTTCGTGGCTGGGGGCGCGGGCTTCGGACTGCTGTTGCGAAGTGGTATAATGATATGGATATAGACAGGCTTGCGTATCAGGTAGTGAAGTACCAGCAACGGGATGGCTGGTCTCACAGGGATATGCTGCGGTTGGCGAAGCCTGTGCCGAAGACGCAGGAACGAGATACTATCTTCTCATGGGCTGTGGGAAAAACAACATTTGATTACGAGTTGGGTGATGATTGTCCCGCCAAACTGTTGCAGGTATATGATACAGTCAAAGCTTGCAGCGATAAGCATACTATTCTGACTATGATAGACAAATACAGGCTTACCCGCGAGATGATCCCAACCCAATGGCTCACTGATCCCGATGTCTGGAACGCCTTGCTTCAGAATATGCCACTCACAGCCATGATCCGCAACCTGGGCAATATGAGCAAGGTCGGTTTGCTTATAGAGAGTAAGCTTGATACTATAGAGAAAGTCACGTCAGCCCTCACGAAAGAACGGATACACAAGGCAAGAGTGCATCCGCTGTCTATCCTTGCCGCACAGAGTACCTACGCCCAGGGACACGGCTTCAGGGGAAGCGGGTCGTGGAATCCTGTCGGTGATGTGATAGACGCGCTGGACGGTGCTTTCTATGATGCCTTTGAGAATGTGGAAGCATCGGGAAAGCGGATATGTATAGGATTAGATATAAGCGGCTCTATGTCTTATGGGAGTATCAACGGCATCCCTTCCCTAACCCCACGCGTGGGAGCCTGCGCCATGTCGATGGTGACGTATAAGATTGAGCCGAAAGTTGCTGTAATGGCATTCTGTGACAGGTTCGTTCCTATCAATATGTTAAGACATCAGCGACTAGACGACCTGGTTACACATACAGTAAGGTTGCCTATGGGTGGAACTGATTGTGCCTTGCCAATAGTAGGGGCATTAGTGCATAAGTTGGAATTCGATGCCTTTATCATCTACACTGACAGTGAGACGTGGTTCGGTGACATTCATCCCAAGCAAGCACTGGACAAATACAGGCAGCAGTTTAACTTAGATGCGAAGCTGATAGTTGTTGCGATGACAGGGAACCAGTTTAGCATAGCCGATCCTCGTGACGCTGGAATGTTGGATGTAGTAGGTTTCAGCACCGCATCGCCGCAAATGATAAGCCAGTTTATAGCAGGTGCGATATGAAAGCTAGTAAATACTGCGCTAACTGTCCCTTGCTTATTCGGGATGCTGGCAGTGATACAAGTGCTTGGTGTCCCAAACACAGCAAGAAGATACAATTTGCAAAGAATCAGCACTTATTGGCTGTGGCAACAACGTTGAGGAAGAGGATACCAGAAAAATGTGATAATGACAAATGACAGACAAATGGCACTAAATGTCGTCACTATGTCAGAGGTATATTATGGATGAATGGCTAACATTAGATGATATGGCAGCAGAGATAGGGAAGTCGGCGCGTACCGTCTATCGCTGGGTTGAAGAGGGGAAGCTTGAAGTGAAGGATGAAGGCGGGATCAAGCTGTTTCGGCTGGTAGAGGAAGCGGGAGAGATTATGCCGGCTATGAGCCGAAAGCAATTGCAGGCGGAGAACGAGCAGTTGAAAGCAGAGATAGATACACTAAAAGAAACAATCAAAGCTAAAGATAGACAGCTTGTGTCAGAGCGTGAACGGCATGACACACTCATGCTGGAGGGAATCGGTGGGCTTAAACGGCAGATGGAGTTAGTGCTGCGGGCACTTTATCAGCAACCATTCTGGCGCAAGCTATTCAAGCGCAAGCAACTACCGCCGCCAGAGGATGAGCTGGATATGGAGGGAGAGAAATGAAAGAACACATCTTGACAATGCTTAACGGCTTCATAAACCTGCTGGAACGCCCGGTGATGTGCCTCATAGGAATAGCTGACGCATTGATCCCTATCGTCACCTTGGGCTTCAGGGATTCACGATGGATGCTAAAATACCAGACATGGAGTTTGGATGACAGAACGCCTTTTGCAAAAGCACGTCGCCTGTGTCATGGGAATCCCTATCATAGAGATATGACTAATTGGGATGAGAAGGATACTAACTGAAAGGAGAAAAGGCTATGGGAGATCTACATATATCACTCAGAAGACTGGAACGGATCATAGACGCAGTTAGGCAGGAGACGAGGGTAACAGCCTTGCCCCATCTGCTAAAAGCAAGCGTAGACAGTGCAACAACCACGCTGAACCAGGGCGTAGTACTGTCGCAGATGGAACGCAGGGGAGAGGATGTGAAGAAGGCTTTGGAGAGGGAGGAAGTGGAGGTATGAATAATTCAGAAAACAATATATGTGGTTGTTGTGATACCTGTGGAAACTATAGAAGACGAGGTAGAACATATTGGTGCATAGCCAGAAAAAAAATTGTTGGTTTATATAGAAAATGTAAATTATGGGAGCCGCCGAATTACGAGGAGGTCAAAGATGAAAGCGAAACGGAAGGATAAGAAGAAGCCCGAAGAGGTAGAGTATAAGCAATCAGCGGCATCCATAGACGACGCCCGGTCTGCCAGGATCCGGGCAGCGATAGAGAGATACATGGAGAAAGGGGATAATAGATATGGGTCTCTATAACATGCTCTTTGGCGAGAATCCGAATGCTGACACACTACGGAAAATGCTTGGTTTATTGGATGATGCTGATTTTTCAGTTTATAGCTGGTGGCCGCCCTATCCGTTACGGTGCGAGGAAGGGGAGATTTGTATATGGTCTCCCGCTTTCTACCAGGGATTTGAATGCTTGACGGATGCAGAGAAGCAAGCATTTATCCAGAATTGCATAGTGAATCATGTCTGGATAACAGGCAGATATAGGGATATTTGTTTATCGAAATGGAAGGGTGAGTGTGTTATCTGTGTCACAACTCGAAATGGTGGTGCAAATAGGACGGCTTACTATTACATTTATGATATTCTCAAGCATCATCCAAATTATCTCGGTGATGAGGATGATGACTTTGATAATACCTATGCCTATATTTATTTTTCTGTTCCCAAGGAGGATGAAGGTGAAACTCGAAGATCAAGTCTGCTTACTGGAACTGGCAAAGAAGCTGAAGGAACTGGGTGTGAAGCAGGATAGCGTATTCTACTGGGTTATCACTATGACAACTAACTATCATTTGAGCTATACGGGCGGGGATAAAAGTCTATTGCCGCTGGAGCGCAACGATTTCTATTCTGCCTTCACCGTCGCTGAACTGGGGGAGATACTGTTGGCTACTGCAAAAGATGACGAACAGTTGCAGATACTATATGACAGGATGTTCACTTTGCGCTTGAATCAAAAGCATGAGACTGAGGCGGATGACAGGGCGTGGATGCTGGTATACATGATAGAGAATGGGGAAACAGATGTCGAGAAACTGGCAGAAACGGGGGTAACGGCGGGATAGACTAATAGGACGGTGGAAGCTGCTGATACTGACGGAGAATAGCGATTGAGGAGGTGAGGAAATGACTGAAGAACGGCTCACAGCAATAGTAGACGAGATAGAAGCGAGAATACGGGAGATCGGTACTATTACCAAAAGAGAGCAAAGATACTTCGGAAACGGACAACTAGACGCTTACAACGCCTGCCTGCGATTACTGAGCGGGACAAACTCGGATAGCGAAACGGTAACGAGGGTTGCGTGTGTGAGAGCGGAAGGGGATGACGGGATATGGCATAGTAATCCTTGTCATGAATGCCCTAACACAGCCAGGTATCGGCTGGAAGATGGAACGCTATCCTGTGTAGACGACTGTGATGCATTGGAGGAATACAAGAAGGGTAAGAGAACAAGACGGGTAAGAGAGTAGATGAATCTTGACAAAGGCAGAAAGGAGAATGGCATGTGGGCTAATATAATCAAGCGTCTATTCTTCAGACGGCATAGGCATCAGCTTAAAGATGCGAAAAGCGAAGAGATAATAGACCGTCCGCCCAAAACGTTGGCATGGTGGGATAGCATCATGGAGGGTAAGAAACTGGCAGAACGAAGCAAGGGTAAAGAGGATGAATCTTGACAAAGGGGCGTGAATGTGGTATAATGTATGATGCAGGGCGATAGCTCTGCACCTACATTGAATGCAAGCAGTAGGCCGCTGCTTCGCACCCGCTTCAATAACCTGAGTCAGATAAGGCGGTGATGCTCCTAAGCGCATTGCCGCCCTGACTCGTGCTTAGGAGGTTACAGATGCAAGACTGCAAGATCATAGAATGTCATACCTCACCTATTCCTGATGATATTTTCAAAACAGCGTATAAGGAAATCAAATCACCATCTGCCAAAGTTATTCTGACTTATATAGCGCGGAAAACGCTAGGTTATCAAAAGCTATGGGATGAAATAGCCAGTTCGCAATATTGCAAGGATTTGGGTATGTCACGCTCTACTGTAGTAAGTTCCCTGAAGTTGCTGGAAGCAGAAGGATGGATAGAAGTCGTCTATTTCTGTAGTGAATGTCGGTATAAGATAGGGTTTCAAAAACCGTGTCCTTATTGTTTACATGCTGAATATCCAAGTAAAGCCTATAGTTTGAGAATGGCTGATGAGGTTGTGCAATTTTTATACAACAAAGTATTCAAGGGTCGTATGAATATCGCGCAACCCTGGCGCGAATATAACACAACCTCGTCCAAAAAGGTTGCGCGATATTTAGACGAACAAGAAAGTTCTGAAGAAAAAACAATACAAGAAAGATTTGTTGCTTCGCAAGTAGAAGAAGAAACCAAGCAAACGCCATTGAGAAATTTCCAGCGATATGAGCAGAATGGCAGGGAAAAAGCTGTTAAGTTACAGAAAGAATATGGAGTGTTACCAGATAAAGTATTGTTGGATTACTGGTTGAAAAATGATTACGCAGAATTGATTGAGCATTATACCAATCAAGGTATAAAGTCAAGAAAACGAGAAGTTATCAAGATCCCTTCTACAGTCAAAGAAGCACACGGATTATACATAGCAGCAGGATAGGACTGATGCCCAACTTCGGGAGGTGATTATATGGAACAGGTAGGCGGTAAAGAAGTCGTAAAAGTTGCAGTAGTGTGGGTAACATCGTGTGATGATTGTCCATACAGATCGCATACAATATGCGGATACCACATGACACTAGGGAAGAACATCAGGGAATACAGGAAAAAGGGGGTTCCTGATTGGTGTTACTTGGATGACCCACCAGATATTTAAGATAGCAGCGGATGAAAGGAGCGGTGAAGATGCAAGGTAAAGGAACGTCTGAGTATAGGGCAAATGAAGCATTAAGGAAACTGAACGATGCTTTTGACTATATGGAATTTGGTTTTAGTACATGGCATAATGCACGAAGAAGTGGGCGGACATTGTATTATCTGTATTGCGTTGAACCTGAGTCAGTTGACAAATATAGAACTACCTACCGCTTGCTTCCCGATGGTGGCCCATCAAAGCACAAAATAGGGGATGCTATGACAATTCAAGAGTTGGAGGCAGCCGTTCAGGTGTGCAGAAGTATCAAGGCTTCTGAAAATGCTTGGCAAGCACTTGAGGCTAAATGAGCGGATGAAAGGAGCGGTGAAGATGCAAAGAGTAGGTTCATTGAGAAACATACTGACCGAAGACGAAATAGATGAACTCCTACCTATTGTAACAAATCATCCAGATATACAAGGCAAAATATACTATATCAGATATGCACAAGTGATTTTCGTGGATAAAGACGATAATATTTACTATAGTGAGGCAGAACTACCAGAACACAGCGAGTTTATGCGGGTATTTCTGTTAGAGTGACAGACTGGGGTTGATACGCCGAACTTTGGGGGGGATGTTTGTGATTGTTACAGTTTATCCTCAATATAGCACAGGTCTTCGTATAGAAAAGCCACCCAAGCATGTAGGGGGCTTGGATATGGCAAGCGACATGAAGTGCGTTTTGATACAAGACGGTAGAACTGTATTAGAGCTTTTTGATGTGCGCCTGATCAATATGGGTGCTATCGGGTTTACATTGGCAGGGAAGGAACGTGACATCAGCAGGACGAATACTTACTATCATCAGGAGTGGTGGGTGATACCTTGCCTGAATGAAAGGAATGGTGAGGATGATAGAATACACAGGCTATAAAATAGTGCGCTGTGTGGATGGTAAGCTGCTATCATACAGTTTGCCGCCACGATTAGCCACCGAGTATGTTGTAGGCGAAGCGGCAAAGCGTAGAGAAGGCTGGGGGCCGTTGAGTGTCATTAGTTGCTTATATGGAGCAATGGGTTTCTGGCGGGTATCTGGGGGTAAGCTTTTTGAGTGTACTTATATTCCATCTGATGAGGGAAACTACTATATGCCGCTAGACGTGCTAGGGAATCGACATTATCCATTTATGATCAGGGCAAGCAATAGTGGCATTGCCGTTTGTTCCAGGCATATACCATTTTCTGATTATGCAGAGAAATTGACATTGACTAGAGAGATTTTTGGCTTGAAATTTGTCAATGGCGAGGGATTGCCTGATTATGTCAATGTAGAGTAAGCAGCGGATAAAAGGAGTAGGGGATGAAGGGTTATGAAGTATCGGTGAGTCAAGCACATGAGCTAATTGGTGGCATATTGAATTGCTTGGCCGGCGATGTAACAGAATGCACTATTCAAGTCCAAGGAGCAAAAATCGTGCTAATGGGGCGCAGCCACACACAAGAGAGTATCTTAATTGGGATGCAAGCTACAGAGGGAGTTATACATGATAGCAGCATAGATATAGATAAAGGTGTTAGTGATATTTAGCAATGATGAAAGGAGTGGGAATGAACAGGTTAGATGAATTGATAGAAGATTTAGAGGCTAGGGGGATATAATATGCTATTCAGGTTAAATGAGCCACTACGCAGCCAACTAATACACAAACTGGATCTCTTGCTGTATGACATAATATTCGCCATCAACGGAGGTATTTCTGCCGATCCTGATGCTGGTTTCTGGGCGGCAGATAAGTATGCCAAATGGCGGGGAAAGCCGAACCTGGGGAGGTCGAAGGATGGACATTGAAATGACCGGTCTCAGAGCAAATCTAATACTGATATACCACATCCTCAAAGAGATGCTGCTACATCCGGGGAAGGCATCTGTTTTGAGGATAGTGGACGGGAAGGTAGTGGGGGTAAGGAGGAGGTGAATGATATGGAAAAACAACTTCATGAAGCTTGCCTTATGTCTACAACGGTCTGGGAGAAATTGAAAGAATATCTTGACGAACCACAAGACGATAAACCATATATTATGCCCTGCTGCTATAGATATTTTGGCATTGCCGTCTATACTCTAGCTGATAAATATGCTGTGCAAGTTCCAGAGTTAGGTCTGCGAAATGTAGTTTTTGGCAGTCGGGTAGCTATACTTACATTGAGGGCGAAAGCCCTGTATCTGGCAGGAGGTGAATGATATGATCTGTGTCGATGATCTAAAGCCGTCACGTTGGCGCTACAAGAGAAGTTGCCATCTATTCTCGATGGATAGCCCAGAAGAAACCTTACATCTATTTGCCGCAAAACTAGGACTGAAGCGCAGTTGGTTCCAGGATGATCCACGTCTCCCACACTATGACCTGTCGCCAAGGAAGCGAAAGCGGGCGGTGGAATTAGGTGCAATAGAAGTAACTAGCAACTATGTGAAGGATGCTATCAAGAACAACCAAAAACTGTACACAGAGGGATACTGTAAGCAAATAGCGGTTGGGGAAAATAACATGCTCCCTCGATGTTCGGGTAGTGAATGCTGGGCATGGACGCAATGGAAGCAAGAAGACAGGAGGTAAATGATATGGGCTGGGATATAAGCGGCTCTCTGGAAGTCAGTCATGGCAAAGGATTCATTAAGCTGATGGATTTATTCTTTCTAGCGAGGGAATATTCCCTGTTCGGCGACATATTCGGCGTCAAGGGCAGGGGTAAGGAACATGCCCTGGCGTTTAATAGAGGGATGCCAGACGAAGCTGCACTAGAGACGATAAACAAATACAGATTAGCCGTATTAGATAATAAAACCACATGCTATCTGACCTGGATACTACAAAGTGAACTGAGTAATTTTGTGCAAGAAATAGAACGCAATAACTGGCTTGATAGCGACGGTCTTGGTATAGACTGGTCATGGAAGTTCTTGTTTGATTCAATGTCAGCACTGGCAGACGTTTACGGGGGGAGTAATGTGCGTCTGGTAGTGTGGTTTGATTTTTAGGGGGGGTAAATGAATGGTAAAGTCCAATCTGTGTCTGGTCTTAGACAACGTAAACGGTTTTTCGTATAGTATAGACCTTGCTGGTCAGACAGGAACGGTTGAAGCTGTAGGCAAATTACTTGCTTCCAGTCTATCAGGGCAAGCACTTGAAGGCGTGACTATGACATCAACATTCCCTGTCTCTTTTTTACAGATAGCAAGGTTGGGCTTCTTTATACGACATGGTGTCTTTCTGGAACGTCCATATATTTCGCTGGCGTAGCTCAACTGGTAGAGCGGCTGATTTGTGATCAGCGGGTAGCAGGTTCGATTCCTGCCGCCAGCTTCAAGGAAAAGAGATAGCAGGAGGTGAATGATAAAGCAAGCCTATGGAGCAAACTCAACCTCCCAATGCCCATCTACCCTCACCATCCGCAGCTTATACCCGCTATAGCTATCATGCCACACCTGCCACATCTCGTCAAACTGAACGTCTGAGATGCGGTGCGTGTTGTGGTTGGGGTATCCTCGTATTACATCGCTATCCTGATATATGAAGAAAGTCCAGTGTGACATTGAGAGTTTCATATTACCTCATAGTCACCAGAGATTTTCTGGCAATACCAAACTTCAGTTAACTCCAATCTCCATTTCTGCCCCATCATCCTATCTGCTCTATCGCAAAAGCAATCATAGCACCAAACACCATCAGAATTAGGTATAACTAATAACCATAAATTATCAGGCACATGGAAATCGTGGACGTTTCTTCCGCAGTCTCTACATCTAGCACAATCCTCAATGAGCGGATATGTAATTAACAGGTGTCTATTTAGCCATTGAAGCAAGTTCCACCAGTAAATTCTTATACATTTGACGGTATAATTCATATCCTACCCACTCCATCCTTTCACAGTTTTGCCTGCTTTATAAGAACTGCCGCCTTCGCGATCTTACTGTCCATTTGTAATACTATCTCATCACCAAGAACATTGCGCAGAGATTGATGAAGTTGGTTCAGGTGCTTGATTTGCTTCTCTTTGAATTTCTCACCCAATCCAGCTTTACGGAGTTCATTTTGTGCCCATGTTTGGATTATATCAGCAAGTTCGCCGGTTCCCATCTTCCCATATACAGCGATCTGCATTAGATATGCTTCTGGAATTTCTACAGTAAGTTTAGCCATTTCTGCCTCCATTTGGATATATCATAACTGCGCTTTCATCCCCGCCCATACGGAGATGACAGTGCCATTCCTGCCCGGTGCTTGGGAACTATCTATGAAGAACCGCCCCGCTTGCATCCCAAAACACACCTCGCTTTTGCTGCTGGATTCAGAGAAGGCTATACGAAAATATCCATCCTCGCCCCATCCATCACCCCAACTATTCTTGACTATGAATCCCCGATTATCCCATCCTACTATGCACACGGCATGACCACCACGCAGATCACCCCATACGTACTTATATATGCCGCCAGTGTAGTAGAAAAAGTCCTGGTAGACATAGAAGGCGCAGGTGACAGGATGTTCGTATGTCCTTTCCTTCAGCCATGTGACGCTGTATGAAATCCTACTCCAGCTATCTACCGATACCAACTCAGGATCAAGACAGGCTTCTTCACATGGCAGATCCCTTCCCGCATACGGAAAGCAATCTTCAGGTGGCACACCGACATCTCTTATGAAGTTATAGGCTGGATACATATAGCCGCCGCTGCATCCGAAGTTGTTGGGATCGCAGGACACCTGGTACTGCTCGGATAAGTCGAGGTCGGGATCAGGTATACCTTCGCTGATCATCTTCACTGACTCCAGTTGTGCGACGCATCCAAACGCCCAGCAGGACCCACACCCTCCCTGGCTCTTTACTGGCGTTACCCAGCTCTGACCCTCCACGTCCCGCCAGTCCCACCGTTGCGGCAGTTTGGGCTTCTTGCCTGGTGCGGCGTTGGCTGTGTCTACGTGGTCTATGATGACGCTGCAAAGTTGCCGCTGTTCATGTTCAGAAAGGCGGGAGATGGATGTTTCACCTGCACGCCACTTAGCACCCTTTTGCTTGATGGCTTTCTCTACTTTGTCGAGGGATGCTAGACTGATAGATGATATTGAAAAAAGTATTACTATTATCGTAATGAGTTTCATGGTATCTCCTAGTTTGCTGCTTCTGCGAACATATCTGGTTGCGTATCTTTTGCTGTCTCTTTTGCGTATTTTACATGTAGTTCTGCTGTTGTTACTGACTCCGGGTCAATGTCACATCCTATGAAGTGTCGCCCCAGTAGCACTGCTGATACTGCTGTTGTGCCAGAGCCAAGGAACGGGTCTAGCACCACGTCGCCGGGTCTGCTGCCCATTGTGATGAGGTAGGACATGAGCTTGACTGGTTTTACGGTGGGATGGGTATTCTTGCGGGGAAACGAAATGTGCCGTCCCGTTTTGGCTCGATGTTCTGGATTCTGGTGAATTTCCAGTGAATTTCCCCGACCGTCTTTATAATACATTTCCCTATCGGGCAACGTATCCAGACCCGCATTCTTCTCTTTCTTGCTCGCCTTCGGCACAAGCAGAAAAGGGAACGTCTTCAGCACTGATTCTGGGAGATGTTCTTCTGCCCATTTGTCCAGGCTGAAGTATCGGGAGAAGGAGCCGGAGTCGCCTATGTATGTTCTGTCAGTCTTAGTCCCGCCCATCCCTGTTTCTTCCCATGCGCTACCTTGGGTACGTTTATTAGATTTGCCGCATGTCCTCTCCACCCCATCATTCAGCACGTCGTCTGATATGAGGAGGTGGGAGGGGAAGCGGCCGTTATATCCCGGTTGAAATACACCTTCCTGACATTGACCATATATATCACTGGCTTTTATCTTGTAGGGCTTGCCAGCTTTATCTGTATATTTTCTTTGATACATTTGTTGATCGGCATTGCTTATTGGTATCCTCACATCCTCCAACCACGAGATCCCCTTCCCACTATCCAGCGCATGAGTAATCGAGCTTGTCACGTCACTATCCTTAAATGCCCTTGACCACAGCACCACGTCCCTGTTGACAGTCACTTCATCCCGCAACTCAGGATGCAACGCCAACCTGCGCTCTATCACGTCACCATCCTTCAGCGTATAGCCTGCTACTGCCAGTTCCTTCGCCCACTTGCGGGTCAGCTTGCCGATGTTGCCCTTGCTGTTCTCATATGGTTCTCTGACCTCAGTGCGCTGCGTATACCAATAGTCGTACCTGCCGCCGAGGATGCGGTATACATCGCTGCGCTTGTGCTTGGTGATGAAGGGCTTGCGGCAGACCAGGATAACCTCAACTGCAGGCTTAGGCTCGAAATTGGCATAACTGCCATCGAGGGTTTTGGCTTCGGGGGAGGCGGGGGTGGTCAAGTATGCCTCTTTACCTTGTGAATTACCAAATTGAGCTGCTTGGCTATATTTATAAAATGGTGATCCGGAATCAGGATTATCCGGATATACTGTTTGCTTAAATCCTATAACCTCCCTCTCCATTCCCAATCTACGATCCACCATTTTACTCATATTAGCCGCTTTCGGAAAGCCCTGAGCAAACGTATGGTACAACGGCGAGAACGACACCTCAAACCCGGCCTCTTGCAGGTTGACTATCATCCTTGCCTGGCAGTCTTGACGGGATATACACATGATGAAGGCAAATGCACCGGGCTTCAGGACGCGCAGGCATTCACGCCAGATGTCAACAGAAGGAACAGCCTTATCCCAGTCCTTGCCCATGAAGGCGATGCCATAAGGTGGGTCTGTCAATAAAAGGTCAACCGATTCATCAGGCATATCCCGCATCATATCAAGGCAATCTGCGTTGATAACGGTATCTATATGCTCGTCAAGCCAATCCACTCATATACCTCCGCATCTTCACGGTACACGACTTCTCTGCCCGCATGGTATCCATCTTCAACGGTATCTCACCCTCACGCGGCGGCCTGCTCTTCGCCTGCCTGCAATGTCGTTCCAGTTCTCCTACATAGTACGGCAGACCAAGCTCCCGAAGCCGCTGGCACAATGCATCACGCTGGAAATCCTGATATGCGAAGTCAACGCGCCAGTCCTTGTCCATTATGTATGCTATGATGTATTTCATTTGGCTTTTCCCTTTGCCTTTACAGCCGTTATTGCTTTCTTCAAAGCCGACCCAAATAGCCAGTCCTGGTTATTCTTTACTTCCCCCCAAAGTACGTTGTTATATGCAGCAAAGTAATCATGCTCATCGGCATAGTTAGCGCCGCAGTTAATCTTCACGAATTCGCACAACTCATGGAATAGCAATGATTGAAGCTGCGATATTGACAGGTCTATATCCAGAATTATATGAGAACGCCCTACATTGCAGAGTCCCAGAGCAACAAAGCCATCCAGTGTCGTCAGCCTGTCTTCTTCATCTGTGATATATACCGCAACGTCATGACCCATTATTTTAATGATGCCTATTTGTTTGAACATATCTAACCCTCAAAATTCTGTATCTGTCGTCTCTTCAGCTTCTCCAGCCTTCTATCATCCCCATCCTTCTTGTACCAGTACAGTTCCCAACAATTCTCACAGTCCCGACAATACGGGCTTACTGGTGATCCGCAACTAAGGACGTAGGGGCTGCTCTCGTATTCCTTCCAGATAGCCCGCCAGATGTCATGCTTCAGACACCAATAGGGGTTTTTGACGTGGTAGCGGTACTCGTAGGCATCAGGCTCCAGCACCAGTGACTCAGTGTAAAAGCGCATATCAGTAAGCACAACAGGCACACCTAACATGCTATAGTGATTCACTGTGTCAAGCAGCAAATCCTCATTCCAACTTGTTATCTTCACTCGCACAAACATGAGATTATCCACTGCGGATATGGCATAGAACCAGTCGGTGAAGTTGCGTGGATTCACCGTGACGACAACTGGTTCGGGGAAGTCCAGGTAGAGATCCGGGCGGGATGTGTTGAAGAAGCGATGGTCATAGCATTCTGTTGACTTTATGACGTAGTTGCGGTGGTGGTTGCTATCGCCACCACTGTTGACCCTGACGACTTTACCTTTAGCGTATTCTATAGGCGGGAATACTGGCTGGTCTAGCGGCATGTAGAATGCGCCAGGACGGTTGTAGTAGCAATCAGGGCAGTTGTTAGGGCAGGGGCCGGGGAGTGGTACGCAGTCACAAAGTCGGCTGCCTGCTTGTTTTGGGTTTGGTTTCCATATCATATCAGTCTCCTTCAAACATAGTAGTTCATCCTGCTTTTTCTCTCAACGCACCCAACACCTGTGCTGCCATCTCTATCCCCAGTATAATCTGTCCCTGCTTCGTCTGGTCAGAGCCGTGAACCAACACCACAGGCACTTCCAGATTATCCCTCTTGGCATCGTTTCCTAACGTGCTGGCAAACTTGTCAAAGTTCTTTCTTGCGCCAGTTCGCATCATATAGCGCAACCGCTCACCTATTACCTCGATGCTTTGTGCTGTTATATGCTCATGTGCTACAGCTATTATGTCAGCTTCCTGCTCATGGAAAAGCGCGCGCCTTACGCATGGATGACACCCATTGAACTGGCTATACCCGGTCGCCTTGTGATGGTACACACCGCAATACTTAGCCCCGCCTGTGCATTCCAGGTAGAACTTCGTGCCGCCGCCTGCATAAACTGTGTCAGTCTCCTTCGCCGCCTGCGCCATGAAGTCATAGTCTGCAGCGTCGTTTGTCCATCGCTCATGACAGCCCTGAATAACTAGAATGAGCTTGTTAGCTATCTGTTTCGCTACCCTTATAGCGCATTCCCGCTGCATAAAAGGCGGGACTATTTGCTCAGACTTGATGCCGCTGTGTGGTGATGCAGGAATAGCGCCGTCTGTCATGTCACCGCCATGAGCGCAGTATAGACCGGGCGTTGTCTCTATTATCTCTGCCTCTTTGAGGATGGTGAGAGTCTGGGTCCAGATATTACCGATGTGCTGGTCTGACCAGAATACGATCCCGAACCAGCCAGACTCGTCTATGGGTATGGTAGGGCGGCGATTGATGCCGATAGCTTTCTGGAGGATGGGCTGTTGCTCTGCGACCAGGTGAAGGTAGCGGTCTATCTCTTCCTTGGTGAGTCGTGTCGTCTCCTGCTGCATTACCTGTTTCTGCGGCTTCCTGTGCTTCAATTGCCCCCAGATGCTACTATTTGTATAGTGATATTCATTTTGTAGATTATTCAGCATATCCGCTATCTTCTGGTCGGACATGCCGCTGTCTCTACCTTCGATGCATTGTGCTATTACTTCATCTGACCATTTGCTCATCACGTTTCCTTTCGCTATTTCAGAAGTTCTAGCAGCTTCGGGATAATGCCTGCGCCAGCACTTGTACTTCCTACCATGATCACAGCCAATATCACGTAAAATTTCATATTGAGTTTGCCGTTGCCATTCTTTTTTAAGGCAACCTGAATATCATCCAGCTTCCCATTTATGCTGTCAAATTTATCGTCCATTCGCTTCATTATCTGGTCAAACACATCCTGTCTCACGTATTTGCCATTCAAATCCTCAGCCATTCAATCGCCACTTTCCTAGCCGCTAGATTTTATCCAATTCTTCTATAGCTGCCTGATGTGCCGCTATCTCGGCTTCTGCTATAGCTATCCAGTCTACTCTTACCATTGTCGCTCCATCGTTGAGCGTTACGTTATCGCACGTCATACCCTGCGCCCTCACAAGCTGATCCTGCATGAACTTGAGTTGCCATTCCAACGCGCGCTTGGTTGCAACTGCTATATCTTTATCTTTTATCGGTCTGAGTAACATTTGAAACATCTTTATTACCTCACATTATGAAAATACGGGGAATCCAGGCTGATAAAGACAGAGTACCTACCCAATCAACGAGGATTTCAAAATTAAGATCACCCACTACCAATACAGGACTGCTCCGATGCGTAACAGTATTATCACCTAGTTGGCCGTATGTATTTCTACCCCAGGCATATATATCACCATCAACAGACAATCCAAGTGAGTGGATATACCCAGCGGCTATTTGACTAAAACTAATACCACCCGCTATTTCTACGGGTGTGCTTCTGGAAGTCAGGCTATTATCTCCCAATTGACCGTATGTATTATCCCCCCAGGCATATACCTTATTGTCTGATGTTAGCCCCATGCTGTGACTATATCCGGCAGCTACTTGAACAAATTCATGATCACCTAAAACTAGACTAGGAGAGCTTCGGTTCGTAGTAGTATTGTCACCTAATCGACCTGAACCGTTGTTTCCCCAAGCGTAAGGAGCACCATCAGGCGTTAATGCTAAGGTATGGCTGTGTCCACCTACTATTTGGGCAAATTGGAATCCGCCAACTACTGCAACCGGGCTGCTGTAATCTGTAGTATTATTAGTACCTAACTGTCCATAATAATTCCGGCCCCAAGCATAAGCTACATTATCCGATGTTACACCTACTGAATGGACATACCCTGCGGCTATTTGTGCAAAGTTGAAATCTCCTACTATAGAAACCGGACTGGTTCGATTGTCCTTGGTGTTATCGCCTAATTGTCCATAGCTATTAAGACCCCATGCGTAGCCATAATTATTTGTTGTAATACCTAATGAGTGATCTAATCCTCCCATTATTTGAATATATTGGAAGCCGCCAACAACTGCAACAGGGCTACTACGTTGCGTAGTAGTGCCATCTCCCAATTTCCCGAAACCATTATCCCCCCACGCATAGCCATCGCCATTAATACTTACCCCAAGGGTATGGTCGAAACCCATCGCTAATCTGCTAAATTGGAAGCCGCCAACAACTGCAACCGGACTGCTTCGATTGTCCTTGGTATTATCGCCCAATTGCCCAACATCATTTAATCCCCATGAATATGCAGCATCGGTATCTGTTATGGCTAATGAATGTTGTGATAATGGCACTTCTATGCTCCTACAATTTTCTTAGTTATTTTGACAATATTGCTTATATCTGGCAAATATTCTAGTATTCTGGACTTGGTGAATTCACCGCTTGACCCATGCACTGTAGTCGGTCTGCTGTCAAATTCCTGACATGCCAGCTTCTTGTAGAAGCATCGTGTCTTGTAGTTCTGCGAACCATGCCGCCAGGGGAGAAGATGGTCGGGATGCTTGCACGTCGGGATCAGGAAGATCCAGTTGTCGAATGCGCCCGCTATGTGAATCGGGCTGCTGTCATTTGAAATAACTATCTTTGCATTCGCTATCAAGGCTATCAACGCCCCCAGGTCAAGCCTGTCCCGTGTATCTATCATACCTTCCCTTGTCTCTATATCAGCCAGACCCACTACCTCGCACTCATCAAAACCAATAAGGCAAACAGGCAGTCCAGCGTTATGTAAACCGTCGATCAGCGATTGCCACCAACCAGCGGGAAACGTCTTGCTCTGCCAGTGCCTTCCAGGATGTACCAGCACAAGCTCATTCAGGTTGCGGATGCCTATCACCTCTATCGCCCTTGATACGTCATCGAGGGAATAGGTCAACTGCACGCGCTTGTCATTCACTGGCAATGTCTGACGCATCAGAGCCATAGCGCAGTAATCTATTGTGTGACAGAGCAGGTTCGAGACAAAAGCCCACATAGGCTTATCCGGCCCTGGCAGGGAAAGCATAGAATAGTATGGCGTGTCGGGCTTCCGCCTGAACTCACCGTGTTTGAATACAGGTAAGCCAAGATGCTGGAAGATACGCGGGAAGTGTGTCACTACATTTATATCATCATCAGTGTAAATATTCTCTTTGATAAAGCGTATTGCTGGTTCGGCGCATACCTGGTCGCCTAAGCCACCCTGAACGTCAATCAGTATGTGATGCTGATACTCATATTCGGGTGAATCCATTTCCCATCTGGCTATATCCTGGGGTATGAGGTTCTGGACGAATGGCATACCCATACGCCCTTCCAGCCCTGCGTAATGGATGATATATGAAGCAAAGCGGTCTTCGCCTGTGAACCTGTCCATACACGACATCCTATTGAACTGATATTCCAGGTCAAACATATCTATTTTCTCTTTAGCTATCATCATATTGAGATAACTCTGCTCGTGAAAGTGGGAGACTTCCTTTTCTGGCTTTCGGAACAGCCTGTTATGCCGCGCTGATATGACCATGACCCCGCTGTTATAATACTTCCCGTTCCAGTCAGGCAGCGTTTCACCGTATTCATTGCAGATATCGTGCAGTGCTATCATTCGTCCACCCGTAAACTGCGCTTCGTTAAACATGCCTAGCTTGAACTTCGGAACTATCTCAAACAGATCAGGGCAATCATCTCTCACTATCAGATCTGTGTCCAAATAGATGATGCGGTCATACTGGTTCAATAACTGGCATATCTGGAACTTCTCCCAGTGTGGTGTACTGCTATTAGATTCATCTATCACTATGAAGTCTGCGCCGATATGGTCAGCGTATCGCTTCAGTGTCGGATGCGTATACTCAGCTATCTTCTGATATGCCTCCCCGACTGCAATAGTCAGTACCAGCTTCCTCTCCTTCATTGTCTGCCCCTAGCTATACCGCTTGAAGGTTAGAAATAGCATCAGACCCTTTGATCCGGTTCCAGCGCCATCTATATCCACGCGTATTTCGTCACCCGTAGCGACAGTATTATTATCTGTATCTACAGCCGTTGTTGTTGTATGCTTTGCGCTTGCAGCTATATCTATCGTACTGCTTAACATGTCCACAGTATCAGTATAGTTGTGTATCATCACACTTACTGTTCCGCTGCTGGAGGCTGTAAATACATGGGCCTCTGCACATACCAGTTTCATCCCATTCAGGTATGAAGGTATGGCTTCATAAGTAGCACCGTCGCCGGCGGAAAGAGCACCATCATGAGCATAGACCTTGATAGCATATATCTTGCTCTGAACGTGATGGGCATAAGGGTCATCTTCGTGCGCTCGCCTGCCTACTTCTGGATATCTTCGCCTCATATCAGTCTCCCGCTCAGGTAGATAAGCCCCTTGTTGACATCTATACCGTCTATCTCCTCTATCCTCAAACTAGCTGTGCTAATATCCAGCAAGCTATCCGTAACCCGCACGTCGCCGCCTATATACGCTGTATAGCCATATAGCGTAGAAGTGAGATATATATGCTCTATAGGCGCATCATGCAATGCAAGGTAGCCCGTGCAGAAGTTGGATGCGCTGGTAGACGTGGCGTGCCACACGGTCTTATTCTCGAAGTATACGGCTTTCTTGCCGTAGTCGTCCTGGCTGGATACACTGGAAGATGAAGTCAGTCCCGCCCAGAAGCCTGTGTCAGTATCATATCCGTAGCCAGCACCCACTGTATTTGCCAGTGATTCCTCTTCTATGTCCCTACTGATAGCCAGACAGTTTGACCGGGTGAAGAGCCTGTCATTGCTGTAGAAGCTCCACTGGAAGTCGAACTTGCCATCGCCATTTACCCAGATCAGAGAATTAGTCAGGTCAGCTATTAACTGCAATAACTCCCTGATGCTGGCCCCTGCCGATCGCGCCGCCAGCTTAAACGACTGGCTGTTCATGCTAGTACGCCAGTTAGTCCAGCTAGTGTAGTCTATATCCGGGTTGCCTGTGGTAGTGCCACTGTTCAATTCGCCATAATTAGTATTAGTCAATATATCCCAGACTAGCGATGCAGGGCCGGTTGCTGCAAATGTCACGGGCGCTGTGCCGTAGCCTATCGGCTTCTCCAGCATAGTCGCCATCCTGTCCCTGCATTGCAGTGTAACAGTACCATCTGTATTGAATATCGCCTTTTCCAATGTTCCCTTAAATAGCGATTCATATTCTGACAAGCCGGGGAAATACAGTTCCACCTGTGCATAGTTGCCTAGCTTCGTCGGTGTAGATGACAGGATGTTAAAGGTCTGATCGGTATTTACCACATCAATATTGACATTGCCCGCCGTTACCTCTGTATCCCTGCTAATCTGCCCTATCTTTAGCACATAGTCACTATAATTCACGTCGTCAAACTTGAACCGCACCCTGGGCTTTGCGTATGTCGCATCCGCTAATGCCTTGAAGCTTGCACTGGCAGCCATCTACGCCTCCCTCAGTATCAGCGTACCCGTATACTTGCATGTCGCCCACTCGCTCTCGCGCCAGCCGCCTTCGGGCATGATCTGAAGCGGGAATCTCTCGCCCATGATCTTCACGGTGATGCTCGTTGATGCCGCATTTATCATGTCGGGAAAGTATTTGATGGTGCTTCCTGCCTTAAACCAGTTTTTGATCGTGCCTGCGTTATTCTGGCTCATATTGTTGATCGTGACGCTTTTCAGGTACTTATCAGCAAAGTCATATTGATAGACAGTCTTATCCAGTGTCAGATGCGTTACCCTTCCCTGGTCCTCTGGCTCCAGGTATGCACCTTCCCTGGCAAGCGGGGAGAAATTGACCTCGGTTGCCCCTTTCTTTAGCTTCATCACGTCTGCCATTTACATCATTCCTCAGTATATCCTGCTGCTATGCCCTGAGCGTTCTACATCACGCAAGGCGGGCAGTATCTTTGTTCTGACCACCGTTTCCACGTCACCCCTGCTCATGTGCATTATGTCGGCGTTGGGAAAGACTATCTCCACTTTCATGTTGTCCACCACTGTCTGTCGCGCGGGGGCTTGCACTGAACCGGGGGGGGCTGCGCCTGGTGCGTATGTGATAGTCGGAACTGATGGCTCAGGAAATGCCAGGTTCATCGCCGTGTCCTTGAACTTCAGGACGCTGGACGGCACGCCTATACCGGATGCAAATGAGGATTGCACCGCTGCCGCTGCCGCTTTTAGTTCATCTGGAATAGTTGATACGGGCATGGCTGGTGGAAGTGGCGGGATGTTGAAGTCCATCCTGCCGTACTTGCCCAATTCCCTCGGAATGCCGCCTGTCAATGACTCCAGCACAGACGCAAGCTCGGTCTTGGTCATCTGCTGCGCCTGGCCGCCGATGAAGACGTTACACATCTCTTCTGTGCTGGCGTTTAGCTCGTCTATGCCCGCCTTGATGCCGCCCTGGGTAGTCGCCATGTGCTTGCTGAAAAATATTATCTGATCTCTTAGCGATGCTATGTCATTAGCATACTGCTCAGTCAAAGTCCTCTCAAGATTATCAATAGCCGCTTCAGACTTGCCCATGAACCGCAGCATCTCTCTGGATTCCTCGGTAATCTTCACACTTGCAGGTGTCACTTGCGCATAATGCCTTGGGCCGCCGCCAGCGACCGCACTTGCAAGGCCGCCGATAACCTCAAGCGATCCGAGTATGACCCCCATCTGGCTAATGCTGGTCAGGAAATTACCTGATGCCAAACTCAGATCCTTCGCTGCTTTCTTTGTGGCCTTTGCTGCCGCCGCTTCCTCTTTCGCCGCATAGCCCATGATCCGCCCTAGCTCATCGGTACTGGTTGTTGTAGTAGTGCCTTTTCCTACAAATACAGCAGCAAGCGCATCGAAAGCTTTGTCAGCTATCAACTCAGCTAACTTCCGTCGCGCTATGTCCTTCAGGTCTGCCCAAAACGCCTTCCACGTATCTCTGAAACTGTCCATGCCTGACATCAAGCCCGTCAGCATATCCTCAAAGGCGTACTGCACGCTGCGAAGCTCATTTCGCACGTAATCATACTGTTCTTCCCATGCCTTGATATTGACTTGCTTCGCTTTCTCAGTAGCATCGACTTCAGCTTTTTTAGCGTCTGATATGGCTTCTTGTATCTTTTCTTGCAGTGATTTCAGCCGTTTCAGTTCATCTGCATCTGCTTTCTCTTTCTTCTTTGCCGTAGCGTCTATGAGCTTGCCTATAGCGTCAGACATGTCCTGCCATGCTTCATAACTGGCTTTGGTATTCTTTGCTGCAACTTCTTTCACATACTCGAAGAGTTTGCCCCTGAGTATCATCGCGTCTTTGAAAGTATCTTGGCGTTTAGCGAAGGCTTTGTCTATATCGGCAAAGAGTTTTTCTGCCTCTGCCTTATCCTTAGCCATCTGGCGGGTATCTACAAAGCGCAGTTCGCCTTCAGGCCCTTTGACGAAAGCGCCCCATTTGAAAGTAGCTAGTTCCTTTTGCAAGCCTTCCGCTATCTTGCCTACAGCCTCGGCCTGCTTCTTTGCCGCCTCTTCAGGACGCGTTTCAGCAAAACCCTTCATCATGGCAGAAATGCCCGCTATAGTTGGCGGCGGTGGTGCTATGCCCTCTTTGAGTAGACTCTTCAACGCGGCTGAAGTATCAACCACGACTTCGCCAAACGTCCGCATTGCGCCTGTATCGGTTTCAAGCTTCACGCCCAGATCGGCAAATGAGAGGTTGGCGGCGGTCAGAATATCCTGAAGGTCGGATAGCGAACCTGTAACAGCTTCAGTAGGGGGCTTTATATCTTTTGTGGATTCAGCAGTGCCAGCAAGCGCAGCGTTATATGTATTAATGCTGGCTATCATACCCTGGTACTTTTTATCGGCAGCAGCATACTCGGCTAAGGCGGCCTCCAGTTTGCTCCTGACACTTTCCAGCCCTGTTTCCCAGTGCTTGGTCATCTTCTGCCCGACGGCTGTTTCTGCCATGCGCTTATAGTGCGCTTCAGTCTCCCTCAGCTTCCATATCTTCTCGCCTATTGCCCGCATGTCCTTTTCAGTTGCGGCTATAGATACGTCAGATGCCCTGACTATGGCATAGGTATAGTCCTCCTGGGCTGTTTTGAGTTTTCCCAGTGCAGCCGCAAGCTCGTCATATTCCGCTTGTACTTTCCTGAGATCCTTTTCCACAAAAGCGACTACTGACCCGGCCTCGCTCTTGCTGATGCCGAAGATTCCACCATCGGCTTTAGCGTAGACCTCCATAACTTTTGTGTATCTCTCGTGAAGATCCCATATCTTTTTTGATAGCCGTGCCAGGGATTTTTCTGCTTTATCTATCTTTACGTCTATCTCTATCTCTGACAGGTTTTGCAGATTGCTATATGTATCAACTAACTCCTGCGTGACTCTTTTGGCATCTTCGCCTTTGCTAACATAGAGTGCTAATGCTGTACCCAATATGGTCAGCGCACCGGCCGCTGCAACTACGGGATGTGCTGATAGCCAGATCAGTGCTGCACCTGCGGCTTTGATGGCAGGCACTAGCGTAGAAGAAAGACCGACAGCGAGAACGCTCGCTGCTTTGGCTACGCTCAGAAGCGTAGGAGCCATTATCATCAGTACGCCGCCCGCTGCCAGCATAGGACCCAGCACAGCCGCCATCTTCATCAGCGCGTTGGTTAGCGTCGGATGCGCCTTCGCCCAGTTCGCCATCGCATCTACGATAGACTTGACCCGCTTGACCAGATCCGTCAGAAGTGGCAGGAAGTGTGTTCCTACTGTGATTTGAAGTTCCTCGAAGGCTGAACGTAGGATAGTCAACTGTCCCTGGAAGGTACTGACCTGCCGCTCTGCCATTTCCGTGGCTTTGCTGGTTCCCGTTATCTTCTCCCGCAGAACATCTATAGAAGCTGCACCCTGCGAGACAAGAGCTAACATTGACGGCCCTGCTCGTGTGCCAAATAAAGCCATTGCCTGCGCCGTGGTCATATTAGCGTCGCCCAGGTCGCGAATAATCTCAATGAACGGGCGCAGATTACCACTCGCATCAGTGACAGTTAGCTGCATCTCTTTCAGGGCGTTCTTCACGTCTTTGGTGGGCTTGCTCAGCTTAGCCATCGCCATGCGGAGGGAGGTTCCAGCCATAGAAGCGGGTATACCTGCATCGTAGATTTTCCCAAGTATAGCGGCTGTTTCTTCCAGCGTCATTCCCACGGACTTAGCGACCGGGCCGACGTAGGACATACTGGCAGTCAACTTGTCCATCGTTGCCATACTTGAACTGATGGTCGCACTGAATATGTTGCTTACGCGTTCTGCCTCTGAAGCATCAAGGGCATACTGTTTAAGTGTTGAGGCAACTGTAGCTGTAGCTTCATCTAGGCCCGATGCAGTAGCGGCAGCTAAATCCAACGTTCCCTTCAGTGACTTCATAATCTCTTCGGTAGCCATACCTGCGGAAGCAAGGTGGTACATCGCACCGGCAGCTTCACGCGCAGAGAATACAGTCTGACGTGCCATCTCACGGGCATAGTTGCCAAGTTGTTTCTGTTGCTTGGATATTTGGTCAGTAGTTCCGCCAAGGACTGAACTCGTATTTGCCATTTGCTGCTCAAAACCGGCCGCGGTCTTGATACTGAGGGCAAGGGCACCAGTGATAGCCCCCCCCATTGCCGTAGCCGCTATGCCGGCAACGCGGAGTTGACTACTGAAGCCCTTAACTGTCTGTTCCATCTTGCCGATGGCGGTTTCCGTTTGCCTACGGGCAGACTGTAAGCCCGTTTTGAGTTTAGATGTTGAAGCTGATACCTCGACAAATGCTTCAGCTAAAAGAATCTTGACCACCTACTTGAAAATAAAAAAGAGGAGACAGCAGGTATACTGCATGTCTCCTCTTTTACAAACTATTATATTTTACCTAAATGTTATTGAATATGATTGACTAGAAATCAGCACTATTATTGCCGTTAAGAATATCCTGTATTTTCGTGATCGTTACTTGAGGTTGAGGAAATATTCTATGGCCACGCTCATTCCTCTTTGTCCTCAGTATTCCTTTGTCCGCCCATTTCCTTATAGTAGAGGTGCTGATGTCAACATATTCAGCAATGTAACTAATAGTAACTGGCATTTCCATGTCTACTGGAGTTGGATCAAAGCCAGGCAAAAGGAATTGGTGATCTCTCTTAAGAAACTGAAGCCTAGTCTTATCTTTTTTAGCGTGACAATCCAAACAGAACGTGATTCCATTCCCAACATCCCATAAAGCTTGACAAACGAGTGCTTGATCTATAGTCGTAATATGAAGTTCCTTCAAAATCTTAGCCAGCTTGACTTTATGGTGTGCCTCCAAATAGCCGCCGCGCTTATGACAGCACTGACATGTAAAATCGTCCTTCTCGAAAACATTCACGCGCCATTCTGCATATAGGACACTAGCACGAATGCTATTAGTAAGGCTAGTTTTACCGCCTTGCCACTGTGGATGATTAGAACCCCTGACTGCTGATTTTATACCTTTATTTGCAGGCACATGTCCTATATTTACTCTTCTTATATTTTCCCTCTGTTGAGGTTTAGCCATGCCCTTTTTGGCCCATTTGCTGAGTTTCTGCCTGACTTCAGGTTTAGCACACCAGAGTTTTCTGGCCTGACTGTAGCTTCTTACAGGAATGCTATACTCTTGTAGCCTAGTTCTGATCGTGACAGGATCAACCTTGAAATATTTACCGCATTCACGCAATGTACACTTCTGCTGAATATACAATTTTTCTAGCAATTCGCGGGGAATCATTTTCTTGGGCAGTTTCGATGCTCTCCGTTCAATGCTATATTTATCTAAGTAATATCTTATTCCACTCGCAGATCGCCTAAGCTTTTGGGCACATTGTGCTATAGTCAAGCACTCATCTACATATAATTCCTGCAATAACACTTTATCTATGGCTTTTTCTATTTTCCTGTGTGGCATCTGCTTAATCCCTCTTGTGCGCTTGTATCCACTGTCTCAATTCATCCTCAAAGAACCGCCAATGTCCTTCAACTTTATAAGCTGGAATCTTATTGAGCGCAAGCCACTTATAAAGTGTCGGTTTACTCACTTGAAGGAATTCTGCTGCTTGTACTAATGTCAGAATTTTCCCGTTCTGTGCCATCTTAACCTCCTTGCATTATAATTGAAAATAACTAGATAATATCAATTATAAATAATTATAAACAATTATAACACAAAAGAGGTCAAAAGTCAATCATATTCAATTATCAAAGAACACCTGAATCACAGGACAGGCACGGAAAAGAGGAGACTTGAACCGCACCCGTCCCGTGATTTCAGTCTTTATCCATCTTCATATCTGCCTCGATGGACAATTCTATCTGTATCTTATATTTCTCGTTGAACTCTTCTATAGCTTCATACATGGCGCAAATCTTCTCTTCTAAGCCTTTTATATCGGCGGTGAATTCCTCGATACTGCCACCTATAAGCTGTTTCATGAGTGGCGTTATATCTACAGATAAGCGGCATGTATGGTCGTCTGCGGTTATATACGGCTCAGATGTGCTGTTATAGTCACCACTACCTTGATAGCGTATATAAGAAAAATCCTTAGTCTCAGTTGGCCTGTAAAAAGGTGTCATCTATATCACCACCTATCCGGCTGGTACTTGGGCGGCTTGATGCCGAATGTCTCAGCAGTCTTGACTATACGATCCATTTCCCTGTCGCCTTCGTCTGCTGAATCCACACCGTACTCGTACTCTTCCTTCCCGCCTGCCTGCGGGTTCAGAATCCGCTCTACTTTAGCGATGCCAGCAACGTACATATCATACTGGTACAGGGTCAACGCCCCTATCTGTTGGGGCATAAACCCGTAATACTTGGTCAGGAGGGGAAAGACAAGCCTCCAGTTTACTTTGCGCTTGCCACCCCTTCTGCGTCCGGGGGGCCGGCTTCAGCTACCCCCGTAACCTCATTAATCTGCTCGATAACGGATTCATCTATCAGATCGCCCATGTCCTTGAGTTTCAGGTTCTTGTGGTTCCTGCGTAGCGCAAGCCACCAGGTATACCTCGCCACCTGTAGCTTATCGCCAATCTCGTCTATATCTGCGTCAAGCGTAGCCAGCAGAGCCTCAGCTTCCTTCTCCGCAGGCAGCTTGAGCTTCCTGATCTGCTCTTGTCTGTGCGATTTGATGAACTCCTCTAACTCGGCGTAGTCATTCACTGTAAGCGGGCTGAAGGTATATTCCTTGCCCTTGATGGTAATGGTCTTGGGCATTCCCACAGCATCGCCCAGGTTATCTGTTTTTGGCATATTCATGCTCCTTTCCCCTATCTTATGTCGGCCAGGCGGTTGTCGCCGTTGCCGATGTTATGGTTCCCGTTCCTTGAAGCGTCAACGGTTGTGCTACTACTGTGTCAACAGGTGCGCTGGTATCCAGCCCTGTCGTAATCACGTAGCCATGATAGTAATAGCAGGTGGTTGTTGCCGGCGCACTGTTATACTTCACGAAAAAGGCGACGTACTTCTTTGCGCCAGTCCATGACCCCAGCAGGTCAGTGGATGCCCACCAGTGTGTACAGGTGGCATTGAAGCTGGTCAGACCTGCTATATAATGCCTGCCGGGTGTTGATGCGCCTACGTCGGTAAAGTCCGTCGTCTCAAGCTCCACGGCTTCCAGATTCAGGTCTATGCCGTTGAAGCCCAGAAGCTGCTCATAGGGCAGTGCTTGGGAGACGGTTACAGTCGCCCCCGCCGCTTCAGCAGTCAGCGTTTCCCCTGCATCCAGCGTCAGCGTGGCGGGTAATGCTGTCCCTATGAGGAACGTATCGTTATTACCCGCCTGCGCTGCGCCTGAGACAGTCACATAGTCGCCAGCCTCAGCACCGCTAAAGCCCGCTGCGCTGTCAAGGATCGTGTCCGGGTTTGTATCGGCAAAGGAGATAGTCGCCGCCTTCGTGTAAAACTTACGGGCGTATACCGCTCCTGTCATTCCTGCGACGTGTGCCATTAGCGATCACCCCTTATGCCGGCTTTGTTATAGAACCAGTTGCCACGAAGCTGACTGTGGTTTCGTGAAGCCCGTCCACGGGCACTGTTTCGCCTTTGCCTGTGATCAGGGCTGTCATGGTATAAGCCTTACCTGACGAGATGGTAAGCGTCAACGCCACTGTAGTTCCTACTGATGCGGTATTGCTTGCCGCGTCGCCACGGACGACAAACGTTCCGCTGCCGCCTGTGAGTCCTGCAATATATTCCCTCTGCCCTGAGCTGCCATAGTCGGTCGTCTCCAAAGCGTCAGCAGTCCAGTCAAGAGACCAGTTATATGCTCCTGTGGCAAAGTTAGTGGCGGTAACGCCTCCAGTCTTGCCTGATACGTGAGCCATTAGTATTTCAACTCCTCAGTCGTTGGCTCCTTTCGCTGTTGTTTATTGAAGTTCTCCAGTATCGCACCTAGTACCTGGTTTACGTTATTCTTGAATCCTTCATTATCCGGGTCCATCTTCGCCGCTATCCCGAAGTGTAAAAGTGCATTGCCGGGGTCGTTGACGTAGAAGTACGCGCAGCCCATATTGTTATATGCCGTAGCTTCCCCGCCCCAGGTATCTAGGATCAGCACGGGCTTCTGCGGCATGGCTTCCAGTTGCCGTTTGTACTTCAAATATGAGTCGTATGCAGCTATAGCCTCGCCGTGATGTCCCAGTGCCGAATGTATCAGCGCCTTGTGATACCAGCCGTCTATCATGAGCGGGTGCTTCGTTACAAGCAAGTCAACAGCCATGAGTGCCTCCATCGGCTTCTCCTGCTTCACCAGTCCGAACACGTAGTCTATCATCGACAACTGCTCGGTCTGGCTGGATGGCGTGATCTCTCCTGCTTCCATCATGGCAAACATCCTATCTGCCGTCTCTACCAGCTCATCCCATTTATACTGCGCCCGGAAGTTGCGCAAGAGGTTCTGGTAGAAGAAGCCCAGTTGCTTATCTCCTATGGGTGTTTCTTCGATGGAGATTTTCAGAAGCCGCTCTGTGCGCTCGTACTTCTTCTGCATGGTGGCTTTATCAAGGTTATAGCCATAGTGATGCAGCTTCACGGGGATGGACGGGGCTACTATGCCGTCGTAATGTGGCTGATTGTGGACGCGGCATTTGAACTCTATATGTCCGTTCCTGAACAGTCTCTCCGAAGCGTGCCAGGAAACGCCATCTGCCAGGTAGTTCAGGAACTCCAGCTTGAAGGCATGAACCCATTTTTCGTCTACAATTTTTCTACTGCAATGGGGACATCTGACTGCACCTATCTGTGCTCTCTGCGCCTTCTGGATGGTGGTCATGAGTACGGGTATATCATCTTTTTCCAGCTTCTCATCAGCGTCTATCTGCAATATCCAGTCGCCTGTTGCGTGACTGATGGCCTGGTTACGTGCGACGCTGAACGAGTCCTCCCAGGGATGCTCAAATAGCTTGACCTTTTCATATCCCTGAGCGATCTCCATTGTCCTGTCAGTGCTGCCCGTATCTACTACGATAATCTCATCCGCTATGTCCTTAACACTATCAAGACACCCCGCAAGCATGGCCTCTTCATTCTTCACTATCATGCAGACAGAAAGCTTTAGCCGCTCCGCCGTAGCACCGCCCTCATGCGTATTTGCATCTATCGCCTGCATTACGTCCGTAGGCGATATGGCAAGCATACAGTCAAACTGATGGCAGTATTGCCAGCGGGCGGTATATTGACACGGTGAACATTCCAGTTGTCGTGTCAGTAATACCACATTCCTGCCCAGTTGCTTGTTCTTCTTTACCAGCGTAGGGCCGAACAATACAAATGTATTGCATCCCATAGCGGCGGCAATGTGTGCTGGCCCTGAGTCGTTCCCTACAAAGACGTTGCACTGCCCCAGCAAGCCCGCTGTCTGGGGGATGGTGTACTTCCCCAGGCAGTTGATTACCCCATCCGGCCAGTCGCCTGGATTGAATGCTTCTGCCTCGGACTTCCCGCCTATCAAACATACGTCAAAGCCCTTCGCTATCAGCATCTTTGCCAGAGCGGGGTAATACGGCCATCGCTTACGTTGCCAGGCTTGAAGCGGCAGGCAGGTGTCGGACAACGCCGCCAGGGGCTTATCATGCTTGATATGGACATCCTCAGACATGCAGAAAGTGTCGGGTAGATCCCCCTCGTATTCCAGATAGCATGCCATGTCCAGGTGATATTCTGCCTCGTGCTTTTCTATATCCTCGTAGTCTATCTCTATTACCTCATTGCACTTGCTTCCCAGCCTGTCACGGTATTCTGTCTTGTACTTGCCAGACCAGATGGAGAGAAAGCCTATATCGTACCTGCGTTGTCCTAGCCTTGATATGGCGCGCTCTATCACATCCCATCCCCTGATCACGCTTGCCGCTGGCTCTTTGCACAGGACGGTGATATTGCACTCTGGACGCGCCTGCTTCATTGCCTGTAGCGCAGGCGTCATCATGACCATGTTGCCTATGCCTTCTGTCATTACTACGAGAATATCCACTGTATGCCCTTTCAAGCGGTCAGGGAAACAAAAAAAACGAGTGCAGTCTGCTTCTCCTGACCCGTTTTTGTGTTGATATGAAGTTGTGTTAGATGCTATCTATACGAAAATCCAGTCACCACTGCCTATTTTCCCCTTAGAAAATTCAGAAATGACAGGGCGTAGGGAGTCCTCACTTAGTTCAACATATACCTTATGATCCCATACAGCTACATCCTTTATTAGAACGCCAGGAATACTGCATTCCCAGTGATAACCGATAACAGGGCTAAAAGGCATTCCATTTTCAAATTCGGCTACTTTCTCGATATAAAAAGTGTCTACCTCTATCTGTTGCAAATTCTTCGGCGGTAGAGATTGGATTCGCTTGGCTTTTGCACTTGCAGCGTTTAGCATATTAGCAACTCGGTCGAATAGTTCTTCGCAACCTGGTTTGATTTCCACATCTACGCTTGACATATTGTTCTCCTTTATCTGGCTGGGCAGGCAGGAATCGAACCTGCATTTGTCGGCTTAACAGGCCGATGCCTTACCGTTTGGCGACTGCCCAATCTACGTTATCTATACGCTTGCCGTTCTTATAAACGGGACTGTTATACTACTTCTTGTTTTCCATGTCTCTTATAACTGGTATTATATGCTGTCTTACTATTCCTTCTACGCTTTCTTTACTCAAATGCGGTAGGTTGCATTCCAATCTGTCTCTATCCATGCGTTTCCAGAGTTCATCTATGGTGTTCTCCAATACACCTACCCGCTTCTCTAGCTCATCTAGTCTCTTCTTTCGTATCAGCATGACTTCTCCTTTTCAAAAGTGCCTCTTCCCCGTATCTACCATGCTCACGTCCACCTTCTCAGGCTTCAAGCCAATGAAGTCAAACAGTTGTTTTGCTTCCATCTCTGGCTCTTTCAGGAACCGCTCATACAGAATCGTATACATATCCAGCCCGTCTGTGGCTTCTGCCGCCTGCATGTATGCCTGATCCCACTCCATCAGCGCATACGGGACATTGAATACCTGCGTCCGCTGAACGTAGCTAAATGCCCGCCTGAAGGGATTGCGTATGACATTGACTAGCTTCGGCTCTACCTGCAACTTATCACGCAGCGCAGGCAGCAGATAGAATGCCTTGGGGTACTTCAGAACCACACATTCACTGTCAGTCGGTAGTGACACGAAGAACGCCTTGAATAGCTTGTCTAGTGATTTCTTGTCTATCTCGGTGTCGATGTTTAGTGCATTGCGGCATAAGCTACGGAACGTGATGTTCTCATACAAATCATAGTGTTGTGACTCCCTGTATTCCTCTGGCGGCTCTGTCAGTATCTCACCCATCCATGCGCCATTAGCATGGCATACGTGGGCAATCATGGATGTGCCGCTAAATGATGCGCCGATTATGAGTGTCAGGGACATCCCTATCTCCTTTCTTCATTTCAACAAATCGCTTCCAGTTAGCTTTGATTAGCGGGTCTTCCAGAAAATCCAGAAGCCAGAGCCATCGCTGATCTACTACTCGATGGCGAACATCTGTGTCTGGCCGGAATGTACGGCTTCTGCCTAATAGTAGTCTCGCTATAGCCTCATGATCTCGCACTCTTTGGCTACCTGCTGTTCTTTGATACAGATCAGGGCCTTCTATGACAATAGCGATCTGATCAACCTTTGGCTCTATAGCTATCCTTAGAATTCTATATTCCTCTGCTAGATGGAGTAGTTGTGCTAAGTCATCGTAGTTTAGTAGCACCTCTATATTGCTCTGATAGGGTTTACCATCAAAGTCTATGGGGTAATCTTCCAAGTTGCGTTGTGAACTGTTACTATATCGTTCTATATCTTCCATCCCTATCTCCTTTCATACCCAAACTTCGCCATAGTGTCGCCACATATCCGCCAGAAGCTATCCTTCAGATGCATGTCCCACTTGTCATACACAGGCAAGCTATGTTTGATAGTGGCATTCCTGACGGGCTTCTTTTTCCACGTCTCTTTATCTACGTCTACCCCGATCTGCCGTGTGAACCAATAGACCGCCTCCCAGTTGCCGATCATATCCTCAAACTTCAGCACATCCTCCACCCTGTCTGCCAGATACTCATTCACCATCTGCCAGTGCCAGCATATTCTCTCAAACCGTGTCATAGACAGCCAGTCGTAGAAACACAGATCGCCAGGTTTCGGCTCTATCATACAGGTCATGTGTCCGAACTTATATGTATTACGGGAATAGCCCGACCGTACCACGTCCCTGCCGTCACGGATTATCTGGTAGACGGGGTAGCCCGCTTGCCTGAGTGCATCGGCATGAAAGCGCAGATAGCCGTTGACTTCGCCGTAGTTCAGGCCAGTGTTCAGATGCGTGGCTATCCACTCCCTGCGCTTCTCAATATACGCCGTAGCTGCCATCTCTGAGCAGTATGCCTGTATACATGCCTGGCCCTCGTTGCCGTGTGGTTCATGGTAGACGGCAGCTTGTGGGTCGGTATTGAGCAAGGCTGCAAGAGTGGTTGTTCCTGACCTGCCTGTACCTGTTATAAAGAATGCGTGTGGCATTACCAATACTTCCTCAATATCTGCGACTCTATCATACACACCGCATCAAGCGGCTTCATCATATCTGTATCTATTACCAGTGATGCGTTGCCGGGTATTTGATACGGTCGCTCCTTCGTCGGTTGGCTTCGGATGGCTGATACGAGATATATCCACACGGGACATATCATCTTATCTATCTTCGATCGCGTGTCCTTGAATGGTGCTATCACCGACACTATGACAAGCTTGCCCTGCGCTTCCATGACCTTCGCCAGCCTCGCTACTCGCAGGTTGTGTTCCTCCCGCTCTTCCTTACTGAAGCCCGCTCCGAGTGAGATGCTTGCGCGCATGTCATCACCGTCAAGCAATATACCGTTGTTACGGTATGCCAGTTGCTTGCCGATGGTGGTCTTGCCTGCGCCACTGTTAGCTGTTAGCCAGATTATCATAACCCACCTTTCACTATCAATTCTTTGAGCATTACTTCGCATTCACGACACATCGGTATAGTTTCGCCCTCTACCTCTATACTGCGATCACCTATCTCCCATGTACCTCTGTTACATATTCCACACATACCATCCCCGACAATAGGAGTATAGACACCTCCATCAGCATCCTTGATAGCCAGTGGACACTGCAAGCAAGGATTGGGGCGTAGAGAAAGAACCCTCATTATTTTGCCTAGTTGCTGTTTACATTCCTCAAGCTTCATAACTTCCCCTTTCTATAAGTGTCTCTAGTCAATATCTATATAGTGGAATAATGGCTTTATGTGATGAGTTACAATCTCATACGGCTCAACTACAGGGAAATCTTTACTCTCAAAATACAGCCTAACCATCGCCCGATCCGTATCCCAAGCGATATGAATTAACTTGGCATCAGCAGGCAAACTACTTTCGACCTTTACGTGTATTTCTCTATCCTTGAACAATTCACACAGGGCATCGAAAGTAATTAGCATATATGCCAGTCTGCGTCGTGATTCTATTATATTATCAGATAGCGCCAATCCGTCCTTCGTCTCGATTTTCACAGCTTCCCCTTTCTTCTCAACACTTCCCGCGTCTTCGTACCTGATATATCCTCAACATCCACGTCATACCGCTGTACCTTATACCCGACCTTGCGCCCTATCCTCACTTCCAGGTCACACCAGTAGTCGGGGATAACAGCTATAGCGTACCTGTCTTTGTACTTGCCCAGTGCGTTCTTTATCATCCGCCTACGTTGCTTGACTGTGTATGGATTCTCACGGGGATCTCCCGCCCGCGTGTCCCTGATCCCGACTACGAGAAAATTCCCCTCCCTTATCACGTCGGTCAGAAGCTTGATATGTCCCTTGTGAAGCGGCTGCCAGCGTCCTATGCAGAGAACTGTTTTCATTCGCTGTCCCTGCTCTCCTTCCATATAAGCCAATTGACTAAAGGCGGCCCTGTAGATTTCTTGCCCTGAAGTTTGGGCTGCGTTTTGAATGCCCATTCCTCTTGACCATCATAGATTTTGCGCTCTAGCCACCAGTCCTGTCCGACTATCATTAGATCTCCGTTGACTTCTTCCCTACCGAGTCCGTCATCATACCGCCTGTTCGCTACTTTAGTAAAGGCATCCCACGTTGTATGCCATTCGCTATTCCCTACCCATAGAACTTCAGAGGGATGTTTGCCATGCTCCATCAGCGCATCTACCGTTTCATCCAGCAAGTTTATCATGCTTTCTCTCCTTTTCATTTCCTCTTATCAAAAAATCGCTGTACCCTCATGCCACAGACAAAAGCAGCTAATAGGAAAACAAAATATAGAAAGTATGTCTCTATCATGACCTCGCCTTGTAGAACCTCACCCTGTATCTAACGCTATACTGCCAGACATCTTCTTCCCGTATTAAATTCTGCCATTCTCTCGCCATGACAACCTGCGTATAACCGCTGATGGATAGCGTACACAAATCATACACTGTCTTCAGCTTGGTGTAGCAGTCCTGGACAGTAGCATCAGAACGTCCATCGTGATAGATGCTGAACTGTATCAGCATGTTCTCCCATTCGGTGTCAAACGTGTATTCCGTCACGTCAGAAGGCATGGAATAGACGGCGAATGGGTAGCTTGCATCCTGCTTGGCTTCTATCCTGTGCAGGCCGCCTGATAGCGCGCTTGACAGAGTGCTGTTTGCCGTGTATTTTGCCTGTATAGCGTCGAATAGTGCGTCCATTATCCTGCCAGTCTTTCAATGTATGCGCCAAGTGTAGCCCTGCGTATTTCATGCGCCTTTGCTGTGTCCAGCTTGATATTATGGAACATCTCTTTTATCGCCGGAAAGTTGGCTTCTAAAGCTGGTACATGATGCGGCTGTGCGGGACTGCGGCTACTCCCCAATTCGACAAAGGGGTCATAGATGACATTACTGCCTTCCCGCATCTTCAGTTCTACCTCATCAACCTCATAAGTTATCTTGCTTTTGAGATTGCCTGTCTTTACAGGGCATAACTCTTTTGCCGTTCCCTGTATCAATGCCCCTGCTCTGTGCAGGTTTCCGACTGTAACTGCTTGCGTTGCTGCTTCAACATTTGCTCCATACCAACGAACGGGCATTCTCTCACCTTCTCAAATACGACGATCCCCTGTCTCGGCGAATCTTCATTCCTTGCTATCTCCTTCAGTATCTTGCTGTCAGTCTCCATTATCACCGCTACGGCTCGCCTGACGCCATGTGGGTACATTACCCCACCACACCAATCGTGAAACGCTATCCGCCCACCTACGCGCACAAACGGGGCGAAGTAGTGGTAGTCCACCAACACCCATCGCATGATGCCAGAACCGTCGATGCACAGATAGTCGATAGGCTCTATGCCTGCACGTAGCCACGGTGACTCTGCCTGGACGCACTCCACGTACTCTTCTATGCCAAGCCGTTTCAGGTTATCAAACCACGACTGGCGGGGGTTAGGTTCCACAGTAATCAATCTGCCATCATTCTCTTTAGCTACCGTTCCCAGAAGCGACGTGGACGTACCAGCCCCGCCGCCTATCTCCAATATGCACTTCGCCTTTATCTCGCTTGCTGTGTCATAGAGTATGCGCCCCTCTTCCAGCCTCATGGATTTGTTACAGTGGATCCGGATGTCCTGTATTTCTGCATCTGTCATGGCTTCTCCTTTTCAGTTACCCAACCAGCTTCCTACTGCCCTCACCGGCCTTGCTGCATACACCCCGTTCTCGTCCGGCAAATCCAGCCTATCGCTCATCTTCTCAAACACGATAAGCCCCTGCTTCTCTGCCTCACTGATCGCCACCTCCTTCAGGTCATCGGTTTCAAGTATCGCCCCTACCGCCCGCTTTACACCATCTGGTGAATGCCGCCCGCCACACCAGTCGTGGAAAGCGATCCTCCCGCCTACCCTGACAAACTTGCTGAAGAAATGGTAGTCAGCAAGCACCCACCTCATGCGCCCATTGCCGTCTACGAATAGATAGTCCAGACTCACCATCCTGGCGTCGATATTCACCCACGGCGATTCGGCTTCTACCAGCTTCGCATATTCAGCCAGCCCTAAATCAGCCAGGTTCGCCTTCCAGTCACTTCGCGGGCTTATCTCCACTGTAAGCAGCAAACCGTTGTTCTCCATAGCTACAGTCGCCAGAATAGCCGATGAACACGCAGCCCCGCCACCTATTTCCAGCAGCCTCTTTGCGCCGATGTCTGTTGCCGTCTGGTAGAGTATCCGGGCTTCTTCAGGGCGAAGATAATGGTCACATTTGTTGACTATTTGTGCTATATATTCAGATGTCATTTGTATTCCTCAGATAATGCAGTAAGTCCTTTATCAAGCGATATGGATATCTCAAGGAGACCCAACTCAACTGCCTGACAAAGAGAGATAAAAATAGTCGAGTTCTATGGGTATAGTAATCATCTGCATTTTTCCCCTGAAGTAATAGCAAGATACGCCCGTCCTGGCAGTGAATATGTCCGTATGTTTTACCATGTCCACAGCAGCTTCCCCGCATATCTATTCCTGCTCGTTGTAATGCCTGTACTATATCGGCTATGCAGAAATCTATCTTTTTGTATTTCCATTCTACTGCGCCTGTAGATGATAGATCTGTCGGTATTTTAACTAATACTTGCTTATCTGTACCCCATTTACACATTATCGCTTCTTCTCCACGTATATCTCGTAGTGGTGTCCAGGTATGCCCTCAAACTCGTTGACGCGGATAATGTCGTAGTTGGTAGAGTTGTATGTGATGATATTTTCTTCGCTTTCCTCTATACTGGCATAGTACGCTGCCCCGAACTGGTCATAGTCCGCTATTATCCTGTACCTGCCTACCGTAGTCTGCTTCTCGAACAGGCTATTCTCGTACAGCGTCAAGGGAGCCATAGTAGACCCCTTGAATGTGCAGACAGTGGCTATGGTCAATGTAGCAGACCCGCCCGCATCCTGCGTCTCTGTAACTGATTTGAGTGTGTATGATACTTTCTTTCCTGGGATCATAGCGTTATATTCACATACCTATCCACGATGTTAAGCACTTCCGGCGGGATCGTCCTGTCCACATTCCCGCTGGCGCTCTGCGTCCCGCTGGCATAGCGCACCCGGACGTGTCCTAAGCTGTATTCCTCTATGCCGTAGGCGGCGTTATCTTTCTTGTCATACCACGTCTTCACAAGAATACATACGGCAAGCCGGAGATCCGCTGGTGCTATACTATATCCGGCGGTGTACTTGACGTAGATGTTGTTATGTCCACGCGTAAATCCGCCCGCGTGGTATATCTCTCCCCTGTCTTTATATACCTTGATGCCCTGTAGCGGCTCGCCGCCGATGTAGAGGTATTCATAATCAGCCGTACCCCCGCCGAACTCGTTGGCAAGCTCGTAGAAGTTCTCCATCAACAGCATGGTACTGTAGTTGTTGTAGTCCGTGTCATATACAGCCGCCGCCCAGCCATCGCCTGATATGGTGGCGTTGCTGGTGAAGGCAGCTACCAGCGTTGATAGCGTGGTGTAGGTGCTGAAGGAAAGCGAACTTGTACTTACGTTATCGCCATCATCAACAACCAACTTGAGGTAAGACGGCGTGTCATCCTCGAACACAACAGCGGCGTATGCGTTGCTGGCATCTGTGCTGGTGTTCTTTATCTTAATGCCTTCCTCCACGTCCTTCGTTACCCTCTGCACCTGCGTAATGGGATAATCGTCAAGCAGCAGGCATGTATCGCCATCACCATCGTAGAGCTTGTAATATGTGGTGCTGGTGAAGGTGCGCTCCGTCCTGTTCTGTATCCACTTCTCAGCCCCGTCATGCAAGTTGGGTATATCCAGACTATCGGGAGCGCCAGGCACTATCTGATCAGAGGTAATAGTCTGAGCCGCTGTATGGTCTTTGTTGAAGCCAAAGGTATCAGCGGCGTCGGAGCCAGAATTGGTTAGCGCCACGGTGTTTCCTGATCCTGCGTCGATGGTGAACTTTGCTGTGCTGTCGCTGTAGCTGACTGACCACGTGATAGTTGAACCGCTGATCGTGCCGTTCGCTGTCATGGCTGTCTGGAGTGCCGTCGCTAGTTCGCTTGCCGAGTAGTCACCGTCAGGCACGTCTATGCTCTCCGGCCCTCCTATACTGCTAGTCAGTACCAGCACGTCGTTTCCAGATGCTATGCTGAACCTGCCGAATACGAATTCCAATACTTTTCCCAGATCTACAATATCTGCCAATTCACATCATCCTATATATGAGTGCGGGGGGCGAGTGAAAGGAGAGAAAGCCCCGCCCCCGTTGTGCCAGTGACCATCACCGGCACGTCTGTATGCGCATTGTGCGCGTAGTAATCTATTTGATGGGCGCATAAGGTTCTCTCTGTAGCCAGTGCGCCTCTTCTGGCGTCAATGCCCTGTCCCATATCCGTATATCGTCAATCTTGCCGTCCAGGTAGTCCAGTGTTCTTGCTGCGCTGGTAGCGTCCGCCGTGTCCAGCTTCACCAGGCTGAAGTCGTCAAACCACCCGCTCTGTGAAGCCGCGCCTGATACGGCTGAAAGCACCAATGTCGTGTCGGTAGTAAGAAAAGTATAACTGAATTTAGTCCACGTGTTTGTCGATGTCGTTGCGTCAATAGTCGCCGTAGCTGCTGTGCCTAGAGTCACGTCAACATCCTGGTTGTCATTCTTTGAGAAGAATGTGATTGTATAGTAGCTTGCGTCCTCTACGGTGATGTTCTGAGTAACACCCTCGTTTTCCTCTGCGCTGGCGAGGTAGATGCTGGACGTGTCGCTGTGATAATCTGCTGTATCAGTCTGTGTTTCATCCGCATCCGGGCTGCCTGTGTCTGACCAGCCAGATGGCAAGCCGTTTCCATCTGCGGCTTCGCAATCGCCGCCTGCGACGGCGTTCTGCCTCAACTCAAACTGGTCAAGATAGATAGTGGCATCATTCTCACCAGCCCCCGCGCCAGTCACCCGCACGTTATAGTTATGCGCGCCGTCCTGATCGGCAGTGAAGCAGATGGTACTCTCTTGCCAACCATTCTCGAAGTATGGGGTTGAAGCGTATATACCATCATAATTATCTGCCAGGTATATGTACGTCCCATCGCCCCAGACGCCCCAGCCAAACCCGCCGTCGTCGATGTGACCCACGTTGGTAAACGTCGTGCCGTTGAAGGTGTAGGCGCGCAGACCATCGGAGTGGTTCGCCAGGTATATGTACGTCCCATCGCCCCACACGCCCCAGCCAT
>Ga0180438_10001406_pt1 | contig 42862 bp, 40 predicted proteins | sample SS_ome_12_FD_132455 | JGI IMG/M metagenome (GOLD analysis project Ga0180438, IMG submission 132455) | Hypersaline lake sediment archaeal communities from the Salton Sea, California, USA - SS_3_D_2 metaG | ecosystem: Environmental > Aquatic > Non-marine Saline and Alkaline > Hypersaline >...
AAGAGTACATCTTTGAAGCTTCCCTCCTCACCCAGCTCATATGAGCTGGCCTCGTCGTTCATCTCCAAATCTGTATTCTTAAAAGAACTTCTTATGAGGAGATTTGGTGGCAATCACGGGTAATAGTGCAGGTAGGCCTCAAAAATACTCCGACCTATCAATAGAAACCATATGCATGGTTCGTTTCTTTTTTCACCTTTCGTTGCGAACAACTGAAGGGTTCATTAGCTCAATTTTTGAGCTAATGAACCTAGAGCTTCCAGTACCTTCATATACCCAGATTTCTAGGAGAATGAGAGGGCTTGACCTAGATTGCTCTCGACTATCCAATCTAAGACCAACGGATATCGTGGTTGATGCTACGGGAGTCAAAATCTATGGTGATGGGGAGTGGCATCGAAAAATACACGGGATCTCAAAAAGGAAAAAATGGAAAAAAATGACCCTTGGAGTATGCCCTAAGACCCATGAAATCCTGTTCAATATAACAGCAGATGACAGCCTAGGAGATATAAGCCTTTTTAAGACAGCTTTCGAGTGCCTGCCTAGTTCGGTAAAAACAGTCATTATGGACGGAGCTGGAGATACCCATGATATGTATGATTTAGCGGAGGAGCAACCAGTAAAACTGATTGCTCCTCCGCGGAAAAGATCGGTTTACAGGATAGGGGCTGATAGAACGAGAAGAGATGAGTACGTAAAAGAGATCCGAAAAAACAGGGAATAACGAAGAAGCCATGAGGGAATGGAAGAAAAAGCATGGGTATCATAAAAGGTCTCTAGCAGAGACTGAAATATCGAGGTTCAAGGGAATACTCGGATCAAAGCTAAAAAGCCGAGGTCTGATGAATCACTACAATGAAATGCTTCTTAAATGTCTAATATTAAATAAATTAAGCAAAAATGGACTGCCACAAAGAACATAAGGGGTGTAGGCAGAAGCCCCCTATCACTCTGTTTTAGGGATTATGCAACAACGCCCGAAATTGTCTCATTTATTTTGTTCTTCATCTTCCTTAGCACATTTTATTGCTACTTGCTTTGCTTCATCCAATGCTTTGAAAAAACCATCTAAAGAGAAAATTCTCTTGGGATATCCTTCCATAGAAGAGACAATTTCAATTTCAATTTTGTCTATGCCCTTCTCGTAGTTAATCTCAGCAACAATCTGGTCATCGTAACAGACAAGAATAACCATTCCTTCGAGATCAACATCCCCTAAAATTTTCGTGGAAAACCCTTTATTAACGTCCATACTCGATAAATCCTCTGAAAGTTCCGTCCTCTCTAAAATATGCTCCTCTACCACTTTGCGAATAGATTTCTATTCCACCCCTGTTATTTTTTAAAATGATTCTCTTAGGATCGCTCACAATCTCCTTCAAAAACGCCTCTCCCTGTTGATTTATTTGAGCTGGCGTACCTAGAGGCTTCGGAAAAAGGCTTCCCTTTCTGTACCCATGTTTCATTAACGATCTTCCTGCTCTAGTAAATCCAGCTCTATCAAGCATTTTCCCTGCTTCAATTAGCTGACCTGTATTGGAGAACAATTTTGGAATTCCGTTAGGAAGAGGTAGAATCCCCTGAGCAATATCGTGAGCAAATGGAATCTCATTATTCGTAGGGAGAAAACACTCTGTTTGATCCGTTGAGAACACCCTGTCGATAGCCTGATGCCCCTTCTCCACTAAACTTGCGTAGTTCTCACTCGGAGCAGTTTCATTAGGGACTAAATACTCAGGAAGAAAATGCTCACCGATGCTTTTTACTTCTTCCGCGAGCTGAGGAACCGTGGCAGCAAGTTCTGAGACATCTTTAAGAGCATCATGCGCTAAAAAAGCCCCAAGCTCTCTGATCTTTTCTCCAAAAGAAGGGTCATTTTCAAAGTGTGTACAACTCGATTCCATTGCACTTCTGTCTTCAATGAGAAACTCTTTGAACGATGCAACATGTTCATCTACCGCTCCCTTTAATAGCGGCACATCATGGCTTGCTGCAACCGTAGACATGGATTCCTCGGGAGGAGGCAAAGATGAGGACGGTTCCTTCTCTTTTTTTTCTGGCTGAGCTGCAACAGCCGCCCCTGCGCCTGCAGCTGCTGTAGAAACTGCGGCAGCAGATGAAACGGCTACGACCGCCACAACAACGACTGTCGCAGCAACGACCACTGCTGCTCCAATAATGATCTCTTTTTTATGCTTCTTAACGAAGTCTTTCGTCTTTTTCCATTTCTTCTTCAGCCAGCCTGTCTGATAGATCAATTCCCCTTCACCAATATAAATAGCGGGAATCACAAGATAGGAGTGACCTCCCTCTAAATACGCTTCCATATAGAGGTTGTCTTCTCCTTCGAGGAGCTCTTCAATATCGCCTTCTAAGGCAAAGTCCCCACCCTCTTCTAGGTCCCCCTCTTTTGCGAGAAGGGCAAGGAAGTGATTCAATCTCTCAAGATCTTGAGGACTGAGCCTCTCTTCTATTTCATCTTCTTCAAGCTCATCAAGAAGGTTGAGAATTTCATCAAATGAAAGACCACTTGCCTCCGATTCATTGTTTTCTTCTAAGCTTATGGTTCGAGCAGAAAAACTCGTTATTGGATGAGCACTTTGAGGATACAGTAGTAGCGAGGGCGTTGTAATGAGAAGCAGTGTGAGAACAAACGTTCTGAAAAAAGCCATAACATCTCGAGAGTCAGTAAAAAAATCACTCTCGATTCAAACAGCGCTACGGATAAATGTCAAAAAATATCTTGTGAAGTTTTATGAAAATCCTTTATAAAGCCCGCTGAACTGTATTTAAGAGGAGTTAAAGATGGTTGTAAGTTTGGCAACAATTGCCGCAGGAGCAGGTGTTACAACTGGTGTATGTAGTCTTGCTCATTATGCATACCAAGCTAAAAAAACTAAGGCAAATTCGAGGTATACCAAGCAAGTCGCATACGGGCGGCATACCAACGAAAATCCTCTAGGGAAAGTTGCTTTACCCTAATGGATATTGAGCCCTCTAAAAGCTGAATCCATAAGTTAGCGAGAATACGGGAAAATTCATCCATTCTGACCAATTTATTATGTAGAGAGGATACATAACTTCTACTTGGAAAAACCTCTTTTTTCTTTCACGATTTAAGAACTCTTTTCCAACAATGATGTTTGGTGCTGCATAATAGCCCCCACTACCCATCTTTGTGCCAAACACTATTCCTACCAAGCCTCCAATTCCAAAATAGTATTGGGAATTCGGTGTTTGGTTGAAATACCGGAATCCATTCAGCTGGAATTGGACAGAGTTCGCTACGATAAGAACGGCTGATTGCAGCCCGAGATCGATTGCAAAATTCTCTCCCGTACTAATACGGCGCTCAACTCCCAGATTAAAGGCAGGTACAGGAAGAGGCCCTAAACCGATTGTCCAGTAATTGTACGATCCATGTATGCATGGAACACATTATTCCACTTCGCTCTCTTGCTCATTTGCGCAAAGCGGCGAAGATAAGATTCCAATGCATGCAGTGAGCAACATTATTTTTTTCATCTTATTAACCTCGAATTACAAATTACGAGGTCGAGATTAACAGAATTCTACTTAAATGTCCGTCACTAGAAATAGTGCCGATGCTTAGCAACGAGCCGATAGATCCAGTCCAGACCTGGGACGTAGCATAAGATGCCCATCCATTTGTCAGGACCACCAAGTAGGTGCACGATCCGAAAGACGGCTTTTGCGCGTGTCCAAACCTGCCCTCCCTCTTCAACTAAGACGAGGGTATCTTGAGAGCGCAGGTTCTCGGGGATTTTCTCTTTGCCCATCTCACTCTCGAGTGGGTAAAAAGTAAACAGATGACTTGCATCTCTTTGCTGAATCTTCTGCACCGCTTTTTGGCAAAGAGCGCATGTATGGTCGAAAAAAATCAAGTGCTGAGTACCCAAGTCACCCCCTCATGTTTCCACTATGCATGCTGCACTTCCCCTCTACTGCGCTTTGCTCTTCACTAAGGTGCATACGCCTTAGCTTCTTCCCAAATCTTGTAGACGACCAGTTCGCTAGTGCATAGAAAAAACGAAGGAGGCAACTTGGGTACTTCAAGGTATTGTTACTGTGGGCTGGTTTTTTCGGATCTCATCAAACGATTTTGCAAGCAAAAGAACCTCTTCATCCGAGCATCCCCCTGTTTGGATCTTGCACTTGATCGCTTCTCTCTCTTCCATCCACTTGCGGATGAGAAGACGATGGATCACTTCGATCAGCCCCTCTTCTGCCTTATCTAGGTTCACCTTTTTTTGAACAACCTCTGAGAGAACTTTCTGCTCCTCTTCCGCCTCAAGCGCGCTCCCCATGGCCATCAGATCGCATGGCTCGCTCTTTTCGCTCGCTTCTAAAAAAGCGGCGTAGATCCGTCCACAGACTGGATGGCGGAAAAGGTCTTGTGCCACGTTGAGCTTAGCAATCTCAAGAAGCCTTTCCGTCGGTGAAAGTAAAAGCCAACGCAAGAGATCGGTCTCTAAGATCCGATCGGGATCCACCTCAGCTTTGCCTGCAAACCCAAAGCGCTTGATGATAGGTGCAGGAGAAACAGCTCCCACTCCCACAACCGACTCAGGGACAGCGGTGAGCTGCGCCATCTTACGCAGACTCTCATGCACCATCACCGGCTCATCCCAAGCGCGAATTTGCTCAGAGAGTTGCTGCACAAGTCGGCTCTTTTCTGCAGGCACTGTTGCATTGAAACGAGTGCTCTCCTCTTTAACGAGAAAAGGAAGGTAGTCGATCGACTGGTTCATCAGCTCGAGGAATTTCTCCTTCCCTTGCGCTTTCACAAACGTATCTGGGTCGCTGCCTTCTGGAAGAAGGATAACAGAGACGCCGACTCCTTTCTTCTGAAACAAGTTGCCAATCTTCACAGCAGCAGAGCGGCCTGCTCCGTCTCCGTCCATCGCCAAAAAGACTTGTTTCACGCCAAGGTCTATGAGCATTTTGACATGGTCAGCGCCAAAGGCGGTCCCCTGCCCAGCAACGGCAAAGTCAACCCCCTCGTGGATGAGACGAAGTGCGTCAATCTGACCTTCTACGACGATTGCTCTTTGACTCTTTGCAATCGTGCGACGGCAGTAGCTAAGCCCATAGAGAGTATGGGATTTCTTGAAGAGAGGTGTTTCGGGGGTGTTGATGTACTTTCCGCCAAAAGTAGCCTCTTTGATTTTGCGCGCAGAAAAGCCAATCACCGCTCCAAAGGGATCGGTGATGGGAAAGGTAATCCGGTCAGAGAAAAAATCGCGCCCCTGCTCAGTAATGAGTCCGGAACCTAGAAGAAGATCTCGAGGAATTTTTTCGCCTGTGGCTACTTTATTAAAAGCGGCGCGCTCAGAGGGGGCAAACCCAATGCGAAAAAAGCGGATGAACTCCAGATCGATCCCCCGATCGTAGAGGTATTGAAGCGCCTGGTGCCCCTCATCTGTGTGGAGAAGATAGGTGTGGTAGAACTGACACGCAAGCTCAAGCGCCCCCTTCATCCCCTTTTTGTCAGGCCCCTTAGCTTGCCCCTCCCCTACTTCTTTTTCGAGATGCACGCCAAATCGCTCAGCTAACATCTCAACCGCATCGACAAAGCCCATCTTCTGCTGGTTCATCAAAAAGGCAATGGCATCACCATGCGCGCCACATCCAAAGCAGTGGTAGTGGTCATCGCCGGTTTGCACCTGGAATGACGGAGTCTTCTCCTCGTGGAAAGGACAGAGTCCCTTATGGACAGCGCCGCTTCGTTTCATGTTGACATACGACGAGACGAGCTCGACCAGATCAACGCGGGTTCGAAGGTTATCTAAACTCTCTTTTGTGTAGAGGGGCATATTGATTTTATACCACTGCCGGGGTATTTTTGTTAGAGCAGAAAGAAATTTAACAAAACATGTCCACACAAACGATAACTCCTATGATGGCCCAGTGGCACTCTTGCAAAGAGTCGGCCAATGGCGCCCTTTTATTCTTCCGCCTCGGCGACTTCTATGAAGCTTTTTATGATGACGCAGAAGCGATGTCCAAAGAGCTCGACCTTACCCTGACAAAGCGCGGAGGCACCCCTATGGCCGGGGTTCCTCATCATATGATCGAGGTCTATATTGATCGCCTCGTTGCCAAGGGATACCGCGTTGCCATTGCCGAACAGACCGAAGATCCCAGAGAGGTGAAGGGAATTGTCAAGCGAGAAGTGGTGCGCATCGTCACTCCTGGCACGGTGATCAACTCGAGCCTCATTGAAGACAAGGAGGCGAGCTATCTCGCTACAATCGCTCAAGTCAACAAGCGCTTTGGTCTCGCTTATATCGACATCACAACGGCAGACTTTCGGGTCTGTGAGTTTTCTTCCGAAGAGGAGCTTTTTGATGAGCTTTCCCGCATTGGACCCAAAGAGGTGCTGCTTGAAAAGAAGTGGAAACAGGCTCATGAAGAATTCGCATCCCAAGTTCGTCGCGCCTTCCGCCCCACTCTACATACCCTGGAGGGGTATCAGTTTGATCACAAAACAAGCCTTTCTCTTCTGTGCAAACATTTTAAAGTCCATTCCCTAGACGGATTTGGCCTCAAAGGCTCCGTCGCAGCCGTCAATGCAGCCGGCGCTCTTTTCTCCTACATCTCTGATGAATTGAGCCTCCCCCTTGATCACGTGACAACGCTGCGCATTTCGGGACAAGTCCCCCACATGCGCATTGACACAAGCACCCAGCGCCATCTTGAACTAATCAACCCTCTTAACACAGGGCAAAAAGAGGCGACCCTCCTCTATCTTCTCGATGAGACCAAAACGCCCATGGGAGGAAGGCTACTGCGCCATCAACTGTTGCATCCTCTGCTGAGTCCAAAAGAGATTGAAAAAAGACAAGACAAGGTGGAAGAGCATGCGCAAAACTTAGGCCGCCTTCTAGAGCTCCGCTCCCACCTTGGGAAGATTCAAGATCTCGAGCGGCTGATGATGCGCATTGAAACGGGCTATGCCAGTCCAAGAGATCTCGTTGCCCTTCGCTTTTCCCTTGAAAAGGTGCCCGAGATCGCTGCGCTTACCGGACACAGTTTTTCAAACACAGCTCCCATCACCGAAAAAATCGCAACCGCACTTGTCGAGCAGCCCCCTATGCGCCTCAGTGATGGCGGCGCCTTCCAAAAAGGGTATGACCCAAAACTCGATGAGTATCTCACGATCAAAGCGGATAGCAAGCTGTGGATTGCAAACTATCAGACCAGGCTACGGGAGCTCCATCAAATCAAAACGCTCAAAGTGGGCTTCACCAAGGCATTCGGTTACTATATCGAAGTGAGCAAGGGGCAAAAGGACCGCGTGCCGGAAGAGTTTGTTCGAAGACAGACTCTGGTCAATGCAGAGCGATTTGTCACCAATGAGCTCAAAGAGTTTGAATACAAAATCCTCTCCGCAGATAGCAAGATCACTGCATTGGAGGCTGAGCTCTTCAATGATCTGCGCACAGAAATCGCCACCTTTGCAACTTCTGTGCGAGAGATCGCGCGCTCCATTGCCAAGCTCGACTTCTACGCCTCTTTAGCAAAAGTTGCTATCGAGAAAGAATGGGTCCGGCCCAAGGTGGATGAGAGCTCATGCTTCGACGTGAAAGAGGGACGTCACCCGATCATCGAAGCCAACCAGGACGGCGCGTTCATCCCTAACGACATTCACTTTGAAAAACAGCTCGCCATCATCACCGGCCCCAACATGGCGGGTAAATCGACATTCATTCGACAAGCCGCCCTCATTGCGATCTTAGCCCAAATCGGCTCGTTCATCCCCGCAAAAGAGGCGCACATTGGAGTGATCGACCAGGTGTTTTCTAGAATCGGCGCCACCGATGACCTAACGCGTGGCCAGTCCACCTTTATGGTTGAAATGACCGAGACGGCCAACATCCTTCGCAACGCCACCGACCGCTCACTCGTGATCCTCGATGAAATCGGCCGCGGGACAAGTACCTACGATGGGATCTCGATTGCCTGGGCTGTTGCGGAATATCTCTTGAGCACAGTAGGCAGGCAAGCGAAAACGCTTTTTGCCACCCACTATTTTGAAATGACCGAGCTCACAGAGAAGTACCAGGGAGCGTTCAACCTCAATGTGGTGGTGAAAGAGAGTGATGACGGGATTGTTTTCTTACGGAAAATTGAGCCCGGGTGCGCCGATAAGAGCTACGGAATCCATGTGGCTCGCCTAGCAGGCCTTCCCCACAGTCTTGTGAAGCTCGCTGAAAAAAAGCTGCGCGAGCTAGAAAAGCAGCCTAGCAAAATCAAGAGAGCTGCTCCCCAGCTCGATCTCTTTGTTGCCAAAGAAGAGCCTCCTCCTCCCCATCCACTGGTTGAAAAAATCGAAGCCCTCGATGTGAATAGCCTAACCCCTTTTCAAGCTCTCCAACTTCTTGCTGAGTGGAAAAGCGATGTCCTTTGACCATAGCCTATTAAAACGTTTCCCCAATGAGCCTGGCGTCTACCTGATGAAAAACGATCAGGGCATTGTCATCTATGTTGGAAAAGCCAAAGAGCTTAAAAAACGGGTGAAGCAATACTTTGTGCCGGGTAGAGACTCGCGCGCAATGATTCCCCACCTTGTCGCTGAGATCGAAGCGATCGACACCATCGTTGTTGAGACCGAGAAAGAAGCGCTCCTTGTTGAAAACACCCTGATTAAGAAGCACCAGCCCAAGTACAACGCCTTTTTAAAAGACGACAAGACCTTCATCCACCTTATGGTGAACAACCAGCATGAGTGGCCCCGTATCCAACTCATCCGTTACAAAGGCAAACCCAAAGAGAAGGGTCTCTACTTCGGACCCTATACCAGCGCCTATGCCGCACGCCAAACCTATGAGCTGCTCACGAAAATCTTTCCTCTGCGCCAATGCTCGGACGAAGAGCTAAGTCGTCGCTCCCGCCCTTGCCTTCTGTATGGGATCAAGCGGTGCATTGCACCGTGCGTTAACCTTTGCTCCAAAAAAGAATATGACAGCTTTGTCAAAGGAGCCATCGATTTTTTAAAGGGAAAAGATCAAGAAATCTTAGAAAAGCTCTACCTAGAGATGGACGAGGCCTCAGAGAAACTCGAGTTTGAAAAGGCGGGCGCGCTTTTGCAAACCATTCGGCAGATCGAGCATGTGATCAAGACGCGGCAGATCGTTCAAAAAGCGGGTGGCATCGACACCGATAGCATCGGCCTCTACCGCGAGGGAGACGAGGTGATCCTCTTTCAGCTGTTTGTGCGCCAAGGCAATCTCGTTGGCTCAGAGCACTACTCCTTCCCTCGCGCGATCGAAGAAGATGAAGAGCTCATTGCCTCATTCTTGCTCCAGTATTACACAAAAAAGCGGGAGCTGCCTAAGGAGATTCTCCTTCCCAAAACGCTCAAAAACCAAAGCGAAATCTCTGAAATCTTAAAAGAGATCCATGGGAAAAAAATCGAGCTCCTCTCTCCCCAAAGGGGGAGCAAAAGAGCCCTTGTGCGCCTTGCTGGGAAAAATGCATGGAGCACCTTCAAGCAAGAGAAAGACGATCAAGAGATCAAAGAAAAAATGCTTCTCGATTTGGCCGACAAGCTCAAGCTCGATCGATACCCTCGCCGGATAGAGTGTTTTGACACCTCAAACATTTCAGGAAGCGACCTGGTCGCCTCGATGATCGCCTTCACCGATGGAAAGTACGACAAAAAAAGGACCCGCTACTTCAAAATCAAAAACCTCGACAAGGGAGATGACTACGCCGCGCTTCATCAAACCCTAACGCGTCGTTTGTCTCGCGCCAAAGATGAAGACGACTTGCCCGATCTTGTCCTCGTCGATGGAGGCAAAGGACAGCTCAACATTGCGATAAGCGTGATCAAAGAGCTAGATATCGCAAACATCGACGTGGCTGCAATCACCAAAGAAGAGGCAAAGCACACCAAAGGTCTCACCGCTGAGCGGGTCTTTGTGCCCAATAAAAAAGAGCCCATCGTCTTCTCTACCCATTCCCCTGTCCTGTTCTTGCTTCAACAGATCCGCGATGCTGCCCACGACAAAGCCATCGGGTTCCACCGTAAGCGGCGAAAAAAACGGCTACTCAAAAGCGCGCTTGAAGGAGTCGCTGGAATTGGTCCGATCAAGAAGAAAAGACTCCTGAAACAGTTTGGTAGTTTCAAACGAATTCAAGAAGCGACCGACGAAGAGCTCCTCGAAGTGGAGGGGATTGGAAAAAAAGAAATCGCAGCGATACGGAAATTTAGTCAAGATTCCTAAGCTCGCTGGAAGAGCCGGTGACCGAAAGATAAAACTTCTCGCCATAACCCAGTTGCTGTTTCAAAAGCTGGCCAAGGCGCCCTTCAATCTCTTCAAGCTCCACTTTTGGGAGCGTCGAGATCACTTCAATTTTTTGTTTCGATACATAGACATCGGAAGGCAGCTTTTCTTCAGGGAAAGCCTCCTTCCAAAACTGCTCAACTGTTTGCTTGATCAGCTGCTGATCTAAAGAGACGGGATGTTTTTCCATCTCAATGCGAACAAACTTGCGCCGATGAATGGCCCAAAGAGAAAGGGTAAGCGCAAGAGCTATTCCAACAATAAGTCCACCGATGAAGAGAAAATCGCTTGAAGAGTATAAGATCCAATCAGAGAGCGCAAAGCGAGCAGAGGGGAGAAAATGGAGTCCAAAAAAAAGCGCCCCCAAACAAAAGAGGGCGACAATCATTAGAAATTCAACTGCCGAGAAGAAAAGTTTACCGTTTCTCATGAAGGAATTTCGCCGCTTTCGATTGCTTCTTGAACCTCTTTCACCTCGATCTCATCGACCACTTCTTCTTCTCTATCTGGAAGGATGAGATTTTTAAAGACAACATGGATTGTGCTCACGTGAAGGCCGGTGAGATGGCTGATTTCCTTGGCAATTTTTGTCTGGATCTCTTCGGCTTTCTCTGGAAGGGAGATGCCATAGCCAACATTCACCTCGAGTTTCAGCTTAACAGAGTGGTTTTTTTGGTCTTGCTCAACCGAAATACCCTTCACTCGGTCAGGCCCGTCTCTTCCAAGGAAGCTATCGATTAGATTCCCCTCAAGCATGCCCACCCCTTCAATGGTAGAAAGAGTTTGCAAAGCAATTGTTTGAAAGACTCGCGTTTCGATATCTCTAATAAAGAGCGTATCGGCCAGCTGAATCTCTTTTGTATCTACTTGGGTAAGTTCTTTATTCATCTTAGCTTTCCTCAAAAAACCTGTTACCTGTATTTTACCCGATTTTTCTTGATTTGAACAGCCTTTTTTCAGAAAATGAGAGGCGATGTTCTACTCACCTTACCAGATCTGGATCTCAGTCGCTGTAGGAGCCATCTCAGCTTTTATGGCTTGGAAGAGGGGCAAAAACCCCTACCTCTGGTTTTTGCTAGGGGCTTTTCTTGGCATTTTCGGTCTTATCTTCTTGATCTACAGTAAGCCTCGAAAAGGACACCAGAAAAATTCAAGAAAAGATCCAAACACCATCGATGTCACTCCTCGCCTCCAGTCTGTGCATCAAGATAAATTTTGGTATTACCTCGACCCTGCAAATCAGCAAGAGGGACCAATGAGCTTTGATGCCCTTTCCCGCGCACTCAGCGAAGGAAAAATCAACCCTAAGACCTATATCTGGAACGACGGACTCGAAAACTGGAAGCCGCTGAGCGACTTTTTGAAAACTTGAAACTCACCTCTTATTCACAATAAACGAAAGATGAAACCACTATGATCTACCCGATTATATTTCTCATTGCAGTCGCTATTGCTCCTATGTCTGCACATGCTCGACCCAATGAGCCACAAAAACATCTCTCTTACCAAACTAAACTCGATAGACTCTTAAAGCGCCAAGACTATGCTGAAGTGATCAATACATTAGCTTTGGAACCCTCTGCAAACAAAAGAGTCGCTTGGCTTGAGAGCAAACTAAGCGAGAGGCACACTATGCTTATCTTCGAGCTTGCCCTCCAACTCTTGAAAGCAAAGCCCTCTTTAAAAACCTACTATTTTGAAACTCTTCCTTTTTTTAGGGCAGCTATAGCAATGCTTGTCCTCGATTGCTCTTGCACATCAGATAAGAGCGTTGGTGGAGCCGTTGGAAGTTTAGCTTTCGCTTACGCAATGCAGTTTGAGGAGCAGCTAGAGCGATATTCTCAGGTAGAAAGAGATGCATACGAAAAGAAACATCAAATCGAAACTGAAAAAGTAAACTTATATAAATGTAAGGAAATCCTCAACCCATACACAACAGCAGCCATCACACAAATGCCTTCCCCAGCTTGGGTTTTTCCTCATGGACTTGGAGCCGTTCTTGGAGAAGAAAACGAGATCCCACCTTCCCAGTGGAACACTATTCGGCAGGAGATGGCAATAGCTTATATGGAAGAGATTGAGGAAGATTTGTTCCAACTAGAAAATGACCCTGAAGGATTTCTACAGAAAATTTCTGAGTAATCTCTCTACAACACTTGCTCTTCCATCTGGTGAACTCTGTGCCATGCCGCTGTGACATTCCTAAAGGTCTCCATCCCAGGCTTGGGCTCACTGCTTAAGTTGCCTGCTTCATCGACTGGGTAGGCTCCAAAATGCTGCTCCAGCCCGATATCCCACTCGAAGTTATCGGTGAAGCACCACGAGTAGTAGCCAAGAAGACTTTCTTTGCCAATCTTTTCCTGGGCACGTTGCACAGCATAGAGAGCTCTTTGGTTGTACCGGTTTCTTTGGACAGGATCTTTTGTTGAGATCCCATTCTCGGTGACAATCACCGGAGCTTCAAAAGCCTCGTGCGCATCGATGATTGCTTTGTAAAGGCCCTCGGGATCTTCTCGGAACGGCATATTTGTCATCGGCTCATGGTAACTGGTTGAACCCGTAAACGCAGCTAGAGGACGCACGTAGTATTGTAGCCCAATAAAGTCGGTCTTTGGCTTCTCTCCCTTTTCTTGGATATTGCAGAAGAAAGGGATCTTGAGCTCAAAATTTCCTGTTTTGAAATAGTTCATCACCATTTCGTTAATAAACCGATTGAGGATTCGTGTGACTGGTTTGAGCAGGACGTTTGCCGCTTGGAAGTCAATGATCTGATGAACAAATCCCACCTGAACTTCTGGGTTGGTTTCTTTTAAGACTTTATAAGCTACGTTATGGGCCTTCATCATTGTCTTCATAAACTGGCCCCCCTTTGCAAAATCAAACCAAGAACCTGGAGAAAACGCTGCACGCACATATCGAGAAAAGCCTTCTGTATCGGCCTCGTTGATCGAGCAGATATGCTCAACAAGCGGCTTCCCGTTGTAGTCTTGAGTAAGAGAAGGCCCTACTCTCTGTGTAAAGCGCTTGAAGTGCTCAATGTTCTCTTCTTTTTCAAAGCTCCCTTTTGCATGAAACCATTTTGGCTCCGAAAAGTGGTGGAGAGAGACCATCGGTGCAATCCCGTTATCGCGAAGATGCGCGCAGAGATCGACCCACATCTGGATCATCTCTTCGTTATAAACGCCTTCTTCAGGCTCAATTTCAGACCAGGCAAGAGAAAACCGATACGAGTTGAGACCTAGTTTTTGAAGACGATCGACTAGCTGCGCTCTCCCTTCAGGAGTTTTGTAAAGACGGATCAAGCTGGAGTTTTCAAAGCGAGCTCTGTTTTGTTCGATGCAGTTGCCATTTTGAGCATCCCAGTCGCGCCATTGAGAGTTTTCACATTCAACAGGTGAGTCTTGCAACGTGCAAGTTGCCACTCCCCACTGGAAATTGGGGTTGTCTTGGCCAAGGGTGATCTTATCCGATAATTCGCCTAGCTTCTCCCAGTTGCGAGAGTCTTTGAGCACACAAGAAAAATCTTTTTCTGGATCTCCCTCTACCCATCCAAACCAATACCCTGGAGAAAACCAAGTAAGGGCGTAGACAACTGTACGACTAGCAAGATCAACTACGAGAGTGCAAAGACCCACCGGCAACAGCCCCGTAAGCGGTAAATAATGCCACACTCTCGAGTCGTTTGTACCTTCTGGAAGAGGAACGAGGTGGTCCTCGATTTTTGTCCAAACAGCTTCATTGACTTTAGAAATTCCTGCAACTATCATGGCCTCCAAAATATGAATATTTTAGGAGAGGATGATAGCAGTCCGGTGTATTATTGTCCCCAAACAAACGTTGCAAAAAAAATTAAAAATTGATATTTCTTCTCTCTAAAAATGGAGGCACAAACCATGTCTAGTTCAATCAACTGGGTGGGGCAGGCCCTCGCGATTACAAAGCAAAAATTCCCTGAAATTGCCGATATTGAAACACAGGCTCATCACCTAGCAGATGGAAGCCCAGATAAACGGGAAAGCCGAAGTGTTACCCTCGTTTTAGAAGGGGGAAAAAGGGCGCAGCTCAGCTTGCTTGCAACAAAAATTTTAGGAAAAGACAGATCATCCGAAGAGCTTTTTCAAGCCCTTGTTCAAAAAATTGAACTTTATTTTTACAAACGAAAAGAGGCCTTTTCCCTCCCTTCTGGGGCAATGATCTTGGGTGGAAATGCAAACGCGACTTTTGGAATCGAAAACGGGTATCTGCTCGTTAACGGAAAAAAGATCGTAGTACCTGTAGGAGAAAATGGTTACGTCCCTTTAGATGCTCAAAGATTTAATGCATATACAGCACTAACGGTCTCATATGAAGATGGGCGTCTTGTCCTTTCTGAAAAGGGAGGCAAACGCTACCCCATTCGCATCAGTTCTCCACTCCAATTGGGCCAAGGACAGCTCATGCCTCACCCAGAGGATAGAAATTTTGCGTCTCTTCCCAAAATGGGGGAATATTACCCTTTGGCGGTCCCTAAAAACACTTCAAAAACCACTTTTGCGCGAAATCTGCCACCTGGACAAGCGTGCCATTTTCCTCAAACAGATGGGAAGCGCCATCAATGAGCTCGAGTTTTTTTTCACACCCAAGCTCTCCAAAGGCCTGCTCATTGACTGCGATCACCTGAGTGTCTTTACTCCCCACAATGAGAAGTGTGGGAGCAATTACCCGAGTGAGACTCTCACCCGCTAAATCGGGACGGCCCCCTCTTGAGACGACAGCTGACACCTTTTGGCCAAGCGCCCCAGCCGCTTTAAGTGCTGCAACTGCCCCTGTACTTGCCCCAAAATAGCCAATCTTCATCCCCCGAGTTGCCTCGTACTTTTGGATGAACTGGGTCACCTCGATCAGCCTCTTAGTCAAAAGCTCAATATCAAAGCGAAACTCTCTCGTCTGGTCATCGATCTCCTCTTCCTCTTCAGTCAGAAGGTCGAAAAGCAAAGTGGCGTGCCCTGCCTGGCTCAGCTCACCTGCAACCATCTGGTTACGAGGACTTAACCGAGAGCTTCCGCTCCCGTGGACAAAGAGGACAATCCCGACAGCGTCCTTGGGGTGAACAAGGATTCCTTTGAGAGGGTGTTTGAAAATTGCTTTGAAGCGCGGAATTTTATAATTTTTTGCCCCAATATTTGGCGGAGAATGGAGCTGAATGGGCACATTCAGCGCAATTTGAGCCAGATGTTAGGGTGAAAAAGGGAAAATTCCCCGCCCAAATGATTTTTCAAACACCCTCTGAGGGTTCCTCCAGATGTTGGGATTTCAATTTGTTCTTGTTTCATCCCCTACTTTTTACTAAACCCCAAACTTCAAATCAAATCTTTAGTGCCCACTTTCGCCGATCTGTCTTTTAAGGTATACTCTGCTCTATGAAAAAAGTTGTTGTTGGAATGTCAGGAGGAGTCGACTCGTCGGTCGCTGCCTATCTCCTGAAGGAACAGGGATATGAAGTCATTGGCCTCTTCATGAAAAATTGGGAAGAGACCAATTCTGAAGGTGTTTGCCAGTCGGTTGCCGACTACGAAGATGTGCAGCGGGTCTGCGACGCTCTTTCAATCCCGTGCTACAGCGTCAATTTTGTGAAAGAATATCAAGAGAGGGTTTTCTCTCATTTTCTAAAAGAGCTCAAAGAGGGCCACACACCCAATCCCGACATCCTTTGCAATCGGGAAATCAAGTTTGATCTGTTTTTCAAAAAGGCAAAAAACTTAGGCGCTGACTTTTTAGCGACCGGTCACTACTGCCAAATTAAAGAGGGAAAACTGCTCAAAGGAGCCGATCCAAACAAAGACCAAAGCTATTTTTTGTATACCCTTAAAAAACAGATCCTCGACCATCTACTCTTTCCGATTGGCCACTTACCCAAGACAGAGGTAAGGAGGATCGCCAAAGAGGCACAAATTCCCACTCACGCCAAAAAAGATAGCACAGGCATCTGCTTCATCGGCAAGCGCAACTTCAAAGAATTTGTAAGCCGCTATATCCCCTACCACACAGGCGAGTTTAAAAACACGAAAGGGGAAGTAATCGGCAAACACGATGGCGCTGCCTACTATACGATTGGCCAGCGAAAGGGACTAGGGATTGGAGGGCCTGGCGAGGCTTACTTTGTCGTTGGAAAAGATGTAGAGAAAAACGTGGTTGTGCTCGAGCAAGGATTTGACCACCCAGCCCTCTACGCCCCCGGTTTGAGCGCAATAGAGACGACCTTTGTTAACGGTAGCCTACCTGCTCCCCTCCCCTTTAGATGCCAAGGAAAAATCCGTTATCGTCAAGAAGTCCAAGGCTGTGTCATCGACTCAGTCGAAGATGGAAGGCTCACCGTCCACTTTAATGAGCCCCAAAGAGCGATTACCCCGCGCCAGTCGATTGTCTTCTACGATGGGGATGTGTGCTTAGGTGGAGGACTCATAGAGAAGAGCTTAGCCAAAGTCTAAAAAGCTCTCTTCTGAAATTGGCTGTTTGATCATCTGACAAAAATCTTTGAGAATTTGATTTTGATACTTACGAGTCCGAAAGTTATCTGTATGTAGCCCGGCCCACACAACATCGGCTTTTAGTGAATGATAGAGGCGGTTGATCTTTTTTCCAGTCTGGAAATAAACCGCTAGCCCTTGATCGCCATTTTTTGCTGCTAAGAAGATCTTGCTTTCACCTCTAACACCGTTCTCCCAGATAGACCAACTCAGATTATTTTGAAAATCGTGGTATTTCATACTACGAAAAAATTTTGGTTTCCAAGGGAAAAAATTCTCACAACTAACCTCCGGCATGCAATTCATTGCTTTTTGTATATATGAGTCGGGGCCTGCTTCTTCAAGCAAAGAATGCAGACGCTCTATGTTGCATCTACTGGCTCCAAAATCCGAATAACCTAGCCCAACAGCGAGTGCAAGCATTGCTACCCCCGCAGCAATTTGCAGCTGCCATCTCATCGAGGCCTCTTTTGCTGCATCGTCACCTCTATCATCTTGGGGTTTGCAAAGGTTTTTGACGCCTAAATAGGTTGTTGCGATTCCAACGCCGCATAAAATAGGGGAAATATATGAACTCACAGATAATCTCTTTTTTTACGAAGAATTTACCTCTTATTGTTATTTTTTTCAAACCCTTAAAAAGCTAACATCCGCGAGTTTTCAACCTCAGGTACACTAGATTTTTATCAGCTATTTCGTAATACTCTGGCTCAAATCTAACCTCTGAGTGCAAAATGAAATCCCTCTTTTTCCTCCTTCTCTTTACCGTCAGCGCCTACTGCAGCGACATCCAACTTGAAAAACAAGACCTCCATAAAATCGGTTTACAAGTTTGGCAAAACGAATGCCGCGGCACTGTTGATGGACTCATCACCTGGAATCTAGGAGAAGAATTTCCCTCTTTAGGGCTTGGCCACTTCATCTGGCATCCGAAGGGCTCCAAGAGCCGGTTTGAAGAAACATTTCCCAAGTTGATCGAGTTTTTACAAAGCCATGAAATAGAGCTTCCCTCTTGGATTGCAAAAGCAAAAGGGTGCCCATGGAAAGACCGGGAAACCTTTTTAAAAGAGAAGCGGGGCAAGAAGATGCTCAAACTGCGCAACCTTCTTACAGATACTCTCGACCTACAAATCCTCTTCCTCTACGAACGTTTTCAAGAAGAGGAAAAGAAATTAACACCTTTGCTGACCAAGCAAGAGAAAAACTATTTGCAAAAGCTTAAAGAGTCCTCTCAAGGGGTCTATGCTCTGATTGACTATACCCACTTCAAAGGAACAGGACTCTCACCAAAAGAAAGGTATCGAGGCGAAGGATGGGGGCTTTTGCAAGTGCTACAAATGATGGCCGAAAGCCAAACCAAAGAGGCAACTGTTACCACGTTTGTTTCAAGCGCCAAAAAAGTACTGGCTAAAAGGGTACGCAATGCGCCCTTAAGCCGTAAAGAAGAGCGCTGGATCAATGGATGGTACAAGCGCCTTGAGACCTATTCTTCAATCACACTCTAATTATTTTCTTGCTCTTTTTCGTTTCGCTCGAAGGTGACTCTTACGCACACCATACGTAAAGTAGACGATGTAGCCGATGAACATCCAAGTAACTAGCTGAACCCAAATCACCCTTGGAAGAAAGAGCATCTGCGTTAAGCACGCTAAAACACCTGCAATGGGAATCCAAGGAAACAGCGGAACTTTGAATGGGCGATGAATGGTTGGCTGCTTATAGCGCAAAATGAGCACTCCGAAACAGACAATGAGAAATGCTAGGAGCGTTCCCATAGAGACCAACTGCCCTAAAATTCCTACAGGGAAAAACCCACAGAGCGCCATTCCAAAAAGGGTGACGCAGACCGTAGTAAAAAAGGGAGTGTGCAATTTCTTATGCACTGTTCCAAACGCTTTTGGCAAAAGGCCATCTTGAGCGATTGTATAGATGATTCTTGTTTGACCTAAAAGCATCACGAGGATCACAGAGGGAATCGCTGCGAGGATCCCAAAATTGACGACATAGCGAAGCCAGATAAACTTGGGACCTATGGCATTGACTGCAACGCTGAAGGGAGCCGGAGTGTTGAGGAGTTTGTAGCTTACAACCCCCGTCAGAACAAGGGCAACCAACACATACGCAATGGCTGAGACACTCAAAGAACCAATCATTCCAAAAGGCATATCCTTTTGAGGATCTCGTGACTCTTGCGCAAGAGTGGACAGGGCATCAAAGCCAATGTAGGCAAAGAAGACCACGCCTGCTCCGCGTAAAATCCCACTAAACCCATACTCTCCAAATACCCCTGTATTTTTAGGGATAAACGGGACCCAGTTGCTCGATTGAATATAAAAAACTCCACAGACCAAAAAGAGGAGGATTAACGTCATTTTGATCGCAACCATGATGCTATTCAAGCGAGCAGCTGCTTTGATTCCAACGGCGATCATCCCGCCTATAAATCCCATAACACAAACCGCAGGCAAGTTGATAACGGCCCCTGTTTTAGTCCATCCCTCTGCCGCGTCATACGCAAACGGGCTCTGAGCAAATGCAGCGGGAAGATGAAGACCAAAGTCGCCAAGCAAACTGCTAAAATAGCCGGTCCATCCAACTGCGACAGTGGCTGCTAAGAATAAGTATTCTAGGGTCAAGATCCAGCCAATCGTCCACGCCGCAAACTCCCCTAAGGTTGCATAGGCATATGAATAGGGGCCTCCTGAGATGGGGATCAAAGAGGCGAACTCAGCATAACAAAAGGCAGCAAAGACGCAGATAAGCGCAGCAAAAACGAAAGAGAGTACCACCCCAGGCCCTGCATAGACAGCGGCACCTTGACCGGTAAGGACAAAGATGCCCGCTCCAATGATCGCACCGATTCCAAGGAGTGTTAAATTCCAGCCCGTTAGCGTCCGCTCAAGCCCTTTCTTGCTCGAGGCTTCTTTGCGAAGATCTTGGATGCTTTTTTTTGCAAACAGGCCTTTGGTCATATCCTTACTTCTTGGCTAATCGACGCTTCTTTCTAAGGTGGCTATTTCGAACGCCATAGGAGAAGTAAATGATATACCCAACAAAGACCCAAGTCACCAAGAGAACCCATGATATCCTTGGAAGGAAAATCATCTGGATCAAGCAAGCAAAGACACCTGCAAGCGGGATCCAAGGGAAGAAGGGCACCTTAAACGGACGACGCAAACTGGGCTGTTTGTAGCGCAAGACAATCACCCCGAAGCAAACAATCAAGAAGGCAAGTAGAGTTCCCATAGACACAAGCTGCCCTAAAATCCCAACCGGGAATAATCCGCATAAAACCACCCCCAAACCGGTTAGGAAAATCGTGTTGAAAAAAGGAGTACTGTACTTTTTATGCACCTTTCCAAAGGCCTTAGGCAGGAGTCCATCATGAGCAATGGTATAGACAATTCGGGTCTGCCCAAGAAGCATCACAAGAACGACAGAAGGAATCGCTAAAAGGATTCCAAACTTGATCACGTAGCGCAGCCACAAAAAGCTTGGCCCAAGAGCATCTACAGCGACGCTAAAGGGAGCTGGAGTGTCTAGAAGTTTGTAACTCACAATTCCAGTGAGCACGAGGGCTATCAAAACGTAGCAAATCGCTGAAACGCTCAATGAAGAGACCATCCCTACTGGCATGTCCTTCTGAGGGTCACGCGCTTCTTGTGCTAGGGTAGAGAGGGCATCAAAACCAATGTAGGCAAAGAAAACGACACCGGCACCACGCAAAATTCCTGTGAACCCAAACTCTCCAAAGGCTCCGGTATTTTCGGGAATAAACGGGACCCAATTTGCTGATTTAACGTAAAAAATACCACAGCCAATAAACAAGAGGATAACGATCATCTTAATCGCGACCATGATGCTGTTTAAGCGAGCCGCAGCCTGAATGCCTATAGCGATCATCCCACCGATAAATGCCATAAGAAGGGCAGAAGGGAGGTTGATGATCGCGCCGGTTTTATACCAACCTGTCGCAACGTCATACGCAAAAGGGCTCGAAGCTAAAAATTCGGGGAGGTGAAGGCCAAAATCACCTAAAAAGCTGCTTAAATACCCTGACCACCCAACAGCAACGGTTGCAGCAGAAAAAAGGTACTCAAACGTGAGGACCCATCCAATTGTCCAAGCGGCAAACTCGCCAAGGGTCGCATATGCATAAGAGTAAGGGCCCCCTGCAATAGGGATCAAGGACGCAAACTCTGCATAACAAAAGGCGGCAAAGACACAGATGAGCGCTGCGAAGAGAAACGAGTAGACCACCGCGGGCCCAGCGTAAAGAGCGGCTCCCTGCCCCGTAAGGACAAAGATCCCGGCACCGATAATCGCTCCGATTCCAAGAAGAGTTAAGTTCCATCCCGTCAAACTTCGCTTCAGGCCATCCTTCTTATTTGACGCCTCCTCCCGAAGATCTTGAATGCTTTTTTTTGCAAAGAGCCCTTTTGTCATTGTTTACCTAAAAATACAATGCGTGGATCGTAACAAGAACAACTTTTTTAAGCTAGTTCATTTATTGCTTCGATGATGAGTTCTAAGAAAATAAAGAGAGAAATCAGCAAAAGGACCCATTTCCCCCCTCCTACTTGCCGATGTTTATTGGGGAGCCCCTTCACATAGCGGCCTGACCAAACCATCATCGTGGGGATAAGTCCCAGAAGAATCGCACATCCGATACCCCCCGCATAGCCTAAAGCACTCAAGAAAATCTTTGGATTGAGGATGGCGATGATCGTTGGAGGAACAAAGACAAGGGCAAATAAAGCTCCCTTTGTCCTCCCTTTCTTTGGCAGCTTGAGACCATCGGCAAGAAAGTCAAAAAGCCCCAGCGTCACTCCTAAAAACGACGAGGTAAGAGCAAAGAAAGCAAACCCCTGACCAAGACCATAGACCCAATGAGAATGAGCAAAGTGCTTGAGCGGCTCAACGGCAGATTGCCCTGCGCTTTTTGCCATTAAAAGCCCTTCGGCTCCTTCTAGGGGGACAATCCCCAAAATGAGATACTCCCAGATGATATATACGATGAAGGGGAATGTGCTTCCAAAAATCAAAGCTTTACGGACTCCTTTGGGGTCTCCATGGAAGTAATTACGCATGCTCGGGACGATCCCCTGATAGCTAAAGGATGTGAACACAATCGGCAGGGCAAGAATAGAGACGGGCCAGTTCATCCGCGATAAAAGAGAAGTGTCAACTTTGCCAAAGCCGATCAGAAGAAACGACACAAAAAAGACGATCAGTCCGATCATCAGGACAAAATTAAGCCGATCGACCGCGCGCGTTCCCAGATAAATCACCGGAGAAAAAATCAGCACGAACAGCAAAATGCCCACCGGCGCCGGGACAGAGCCTCCCAAACTACCGATGGCACTCACCACAAATCCACCCCCTCCTGCTGCATAAGCAACGGTCAAGCAATAAAAGAGAAAGAGATAGAGGAGCCAACTTGCAATTTTCCCCTTCTTTCCTAGCAAATGAGACGAGAGGGTGACGATATTCGAGTCTTTGGGGAACCAAAAGCACGCCTCCAATAAGAGAAGCCCCGTGCAAAGAGAGTAGATCCAGCAGATCAAGTAGATAAACACCGCAGGCCAAAAGCCACCTTCAGCCGTAGCAATCGGAAGAGCCAACATGCCGGCCCCAATGGCGGTCCCTGCAATAAGCAAAGACGCTGTAAACACTTTGGTTCGATTCATGGGTTCAAAATAGCAAAGAGCTCTTTTTTAAAAATCTAAAAAAAATCACCCCCCCCATAAAAAAAATTTCTGTTAGTATCTTGAATTTATGCAAAAACCAGGAGAATCCATGAAGCATCCACTCATTGCCCTCACCCTTTTAGCTGCAGCGCCTCTTAGCGCTGGCTATCACGATCAACCTAACCAGTATGAGTCAGAAGATAACTGCTACTCTTGTAACCCGTGCTGCACCCCGCAGCCAAAAAAGTGCATCGACTGTGAATGCTACACACCCGCGTTCTACGACCTGCAGTGCGACTGGGGTCTCTTTTTAAGCGTCGACTTACTATATTGGTATGCGAGGGAGACTAACCTCAATTATGCAACATAGGTCACTGGCGCTTTTGTAGATATTGTAGGTGGACAGCCAACAGTGTTTTGGACAAATGCCAATTTGAAAAACTTTGGCACTGATTGGGAACCAGGAGTTCGCATCAGCATTGGCTTTAACTCTTCTTGCGACGGCTGGGACTCATCAGCTTCCTGGACTTACATGTGTAATAAACGAACAGACTCCTCCTCTTCGCTAGTTTCCGATCTAAATGATCTCTCAGGAGTACTTTACAATGATATTGGTACTTATGGAGAGCGAACTATGTTAGTCAACCCTTGGTTTTACCTCCCCATTTACTTCTTCGAAGGGACTGACGTAGGAAAGATAACAGATACTGGTTGGGAAAAAATTTCAGCTTCCTGGTCTTTGCAATTTAACCAATTGGATATAGACCTTGGTCGCAAATACTGGCTTAGCCAATGTTTCACTCTAAGGCCTTTTGCAGGTATTCGATTAGGATGGATTGACACGAAATTACAAATCGATAGCTCTGTCTCTGGTTGGAAGATTGTGGAGTCGGAAAACACTGATCTTGTAGTTGATGCTTCATCCAAAACTCAAAGCATTAACAGCAGCTGGGGAGCCGGACTAATTACTGGATTTCAACCGAATTGGTATTTTTGCTCCAACTTCATTCTCTATGCAAACTTAGACACTGCTCTTCTCTGGGGTGAATTCAAATCAAAAACAAAGCAAAGAGTTACCGCTTCAGGACCTGATAATCCTACCGATCTAACAAATAGTTTTACCGGGAGCAACAATTTTTATATGATGCAGCCTGTCATCGACCTCGCGATAGGGCTTCGCTGGTAAGAGACTTGGTGCTGTGAGCGGTACCGCACTAGCTTGGACCTTGGCTGGGAGCACAGTGTTTGGTTTGATTACAACCACCGCCTGAAGTATTCTACTAATGAGCAAATTCTTGACGCCAGATCAATCTTTCAGTGTCCCGCCAGCTTACCCTCCTATGAGGAGAGAACTGGCAATCTCATGATGGGTGGTCTCGTCGTTCGAGCACGTTTCGACTTCTAAGCGCTACCTCCCCTTATAGCGTTTTAAAAGCTCTAGCGGTTTTCCGCTAGAGCTTTTTTTATTCGGTGCATGAGCTGTGGGAAAGAGACTTCACCTCTTGTGAACAAATCAACGAGCTCCTCTTCTATTTTATATTGGCCTGAAGAAGAGAGAGCTCGTCGGACAAGATTACACACATAAGGATTGACCGAGTACTCCGTACGTATGATCTTATTTAGCTCTTGAATCCCCCTAGACACTTCACTGCTTTTCAAGATCTCTCCCAGCTGCTCTCCAACTTCTTGAAGGTTCAAATCGTATACTTCAAGAAAAAGAGCTAAGTACTCGCCCACCTGCGAGTGTTCTGGCAGCAGATGCTTAGCAAGACCGATCAGGTCTTTAAGGAAAGGTCGCGTGTGCACTTGCACCTCGTAAAAAGGAAGCTTACCTGCTGAGACTGCCAAAGAAAAGCTCTGGTTGCCTCGACACCCCATGATGGGATGACTTAAAGCAACAAGTGCTTCAAAGTCTTTCATGGACAGACGCCCAAAGGAAAAAAAACGAAGCTTTTTTCCACTCGGCGCTGTCTCAATAAGCCATCGGTTTCCCTTATGATGAATTTCAATCTCCTTGACTCCATATTTTGCTAAAAGTGGAAAACCACCTTTCGAGTCATACAAATATTTCTCCAAAGAGGCCATCAGATGATCGGTGTTTGGAAAAACAATATCGATGGAGCGATCACACTCGGCATGGAACTTAAGAAGAGCGCCCAAGAATAGATAGTACCCCTTCTCGGAACTTAAATAGCCTATGTGAAGGTGATGGCTCGTTTGATACTGGTCACCAAACAGCTTTTGGACAGCATCTTTAGCTTCACATTGGCTTGACAACCTTTGGTTAATCAGTATCCCCTTCTCGAGAAAATGGAGTCCCATGCACTTAGCTCCAGTACTCGTTGCATACTCAGGGAGATCAGAAAACCCATACTCTCCAAGAAACTCAAAAGCTGGCCCCTTAAACGTTTTTTTAAGTTCGTCCCAAAACGGGTAGCAAGTGGCCACCTGAAACACCAAGTCTGCAGAGGCCATAGCCTTCATCACTTTCTCTGAAAACTTTGAAAAGTGAGCACTTTCTTTACTCTTATAAGGGATGATCGCCCCTTTGAGGGGAAGCTCAATCCGCACACTCTCATGAACAAGGGTGACCAGCTCAATATCTAAGTGTGGAAACTCTTCTATCAAAAGCTGAGCAATCGCACACTGGGCGGCAAAGTCGCCAAGCCCATCGGCGATCACATAAGTAAAAAGAATGACCTTGGCCCCCTCTGGCAGAGGGAGCCCTTCATATAGGCTCGTCACCGCCTTATCGATGTAGTTTCTTTTGAGCACGGCTAAGTCACACAGATGGTTGGAGACTTGCTCAACATTGCCCTCGATCCGATCACTCCACCGCGGGAGTGGACGATAGATCCGAGGAATCGTATGGGAGGGGAGCCCCAGCTCCTCAAAAAGCTCTGGTGGCATCTCCTCTAAGAGAGCTTTCTCAAGCTCAAGAGAGCTCTTTTCGTTTAAAAATTTGTGATAGCTCTCCACTCTCTCCAAAGCAGAGCTCTGCTCATCATCAAGCTCTTCAAGAAAATTCTGTGACTCAGCCGTTTGCACCTTCTCTGCTTGGCTGCGTAGGTGCTGATCAACCCATCTCGTAAATGACGACTCCATATATTGATAGCCTAACCCATTCGAAATATATATTCATGCCCTATCCGAATTGACTTTTTGGGGATTTCTCCTTATGGTTGGGGCTTGAAGATTTAGCCGATACACGCCACCTTGGAACAAAAAGTCATCCCCTTTGAAACGCACGGGCTCCCGATTGAAAAAATCGATACCCAAGCACTCTATATTCTCGACAAGCTGCGCGCTGCCGGATTTGTCGCTTATCTCGTCGGCGGGGGTGTGCGCGATCTTCTGCTAGGCCACTCCCCTAAGGACTTTGATATCTCTACTTCTGCAAAACCCGAAGAGATCAAGCAGCTGTTTCGCAACTCGATCTTGATTGGGCGCCGCTTTCGCCTTGCCCATATCCGGTTTGGCAAAAAAATCTTTGAAGTTTCCACCTTCCGTGCCGGAGACCCCGAGACCGAGGAGCTAATTTTGCGCGACAACGTTTGGGGCTACCCCGAAGAGGATGCGCTCCGCAGAGATTTTACGATCAATGGCCTTTTCTACGACTCTGAAAACCAAACAATCATCGACTACGTGGGTGGCTATGAAGATATTCAAAAAAGATATTTGCGCACGATCGGCCAACCGTTTGTTCGCTTCAAACAGGATCCAGTCCGCATGCTGCGCCTGCTCAAATTCCAAGCTCGCTTTGGTCTTGAGATCGACCCCGATGCACTAATTGCTCTTGTTGAGTGCAAGCAAGAAATCGTCAAAAGCTCTCCGGCACGCGTTTTAGAAGAGATGCTTCGGATGCTTGAGTCAGGAGCGTCCAAGCCATTCATTGAGCTGCTCAACCATCATGGGATTATGGGCCATATGCTTCCCACGATTTCTCGCTTCATTGAGAAAGAAGAGGACGGTGGCGATATCTATGCTTATCTAGAAGAGATCGATTTGATTTTCCAAGACACGACGTGTGAAAAGCTCGACCGGTCTGTTCTGCTCAGCTCACTGACATATCCTCTACTCCATAAGCGGCTCGAAACCCACTTTGTCGATCGGGAACAAACTCCCCATTTAGGCCAGATCCAAAACCACTCGTACGACTTGATTTCCGAGGTGTTTCAAGGCTTTTTTCAACTCTCAAGACGCCTCCGTGTCAGCATGCACAACATTTTGGTCAGCCAATACCGCCTCACTCCCTTTAAGAAGAAAAGGCACGGGCGACGTCGGATCCCCAAGGACTCTGACTTTGATTTAGCTCTTAAATTCTTAAATTTGCGCACTTGCCTCGAGCCCGGCCTTCAAAAGGTGTACGAAGAGTGGAAAGAGGTGTATGACACTTGGGCTCAAGATGCCCCTGCAGAAAGACGTCCCACCCGCAAACGGAAAAGACGACGCAGCAAAAGGGCTTAACATGAAGCTTTTGCAGCTAGCCGACGGTATCGATGTGGCCTATCTCGGCCCCCCGAAAGAGGCCGGCCCCCTCCCCGCTGTCTTTTACTTTGCCCTCTCCTTTGAGGAGACTCTCAACCTCGATCCCTACAACCAACCTGCTTTGTATCTATCTCAATTTCCCTTGCGGGTTTTCTCTTTCGATCTCCCAGCCCATGGCCCAAATTTGAATGCGATTGATGCCATCAAGGTTTGGGCAGAGCAATTTGAAAAGGGAGAAGATCCCCTCGCTCCATTTCTTGAAAAAGTAGGGGCTACGCTGCAGTCTCTCATCGATAGAAGATGGGTGCTCAAAGAGAAAATCGGACTCATGGGGCTTTCTCGTGGGGGGCTCATCGCATCTTTAGTGGGTGCTTCTTTCCCAGACATCAAGGCGATCTCTGCCTTTGCCCCAATGACCTCACTTTATGGAGCAAAAGAGTTTGCAAACATAGAAGAGGATCTGTGGCGAGATCAATATGATCTCTCAAATCACGTTGATGCCCTCTGCGATAAACACTTTCGCTTTTACATAGGCAACCGGGATGTGAGGGTGAGTACAGAACGCTGTATGCATCTTGTGAGCAGCCTGGCAAATAAGGGGTTTGAGAAGGGGCTACGCTCCCCTCCTGTTGAGATGATCATTACCCCTTCTATAGGTCATATGGGACATGGAACCTCAAAAGAGACGTTTGAGCATGGAGCTCACTTTCTTGGGAAAAAATTAGGAGTGATTCGATGAAATCTGTCTTCCTCTTTGCCGGCGAGTCGAGTGGGGATGTCCACGGAGAAAAACTGGTCACTGCCTTGCGAAAAAAAGAGCCCAACTTACGTATCTACGGCGTAGGTGGCCCCAAAATGCGAAGCGCGGGATTTGAGAGCATCCTCAATATGGAGGAGTTTCAAGTGATGGGGTTTGTCGATGTCTTTCTAGCCCTTCCCAAACTCGCCCGCCTATTTTTCTCATTAAGGCACCTCCTACTGAAAGACAAACCTGATGTGGTCATCTTCATCGATTACCCCGGCTTCAACCTGGCTATGGCAAAATCGCTGCGCAAAGCATCCTTTCCAGGCAAAGTATGCCACTATATCTGCCCATCGGTTTGGGCGTGGGGGAAAAAGCGCGTAGCGAAGATGGAAAAAATCCTCGACCATCTCTTTGTGATCTTCCCCTTCGAAAAGGAACTATTCGATGAAGAAAAGCTGCGTGTCGACTATGTGGGACACCCACTGATTCGAAAGATTCAAAATGACTCTTCCTTCCCCCTAGAAATTGATGCAGACAAACGAGTCGTTGCCCTCTTCCCCGGCAGCAGGGAAAAGGAGTTATTGCGCAACTTCCCAGTGCAGGTGCGTGTGGCAAATAGGTTGCAAAAAAAACACCCCGATCTTTTGTTTGTTGTTTCAACTGCCAATCCCTCGTTTTCTCCCATCTTAGAAGGGGTTCTGCAAAAAGAAGAGTTTGCTAAAGACGGCTCGATGCTCTTCATTGACTCTTCTCAAAACAGCGCTCTGATGAAACGATCTTCTCTTGCTCTAGCTAAATCTGGAACCAACAATTTGGAACTCGCCCTCCATCAAGTTCCCACGGTCGTTACCTATGGGATCAGCCCTCTTGATCTATTCATTGCAAGAAATGTGCTCCGAATCAACCTTCCCCACTACTGCATCGTGAACATTATCTCTAAAGGAGAAGTCTACCCCGAGCTGATCGGTCCAAATTTGACGGAAGAGCGGTTATTTTCTGATGCAAATCAATTTTTAAGTTCAGAAAAAGCCTCGAGTATCTGTAGAGAAAAATGTGCTCAATTAGGTACACTTCTCGATAATAAAGCTCCTGAAGAGGAGATCTGTAAGAAGTTATTTGATGAAGCCCCATATACCCTCTAGGTCCCCATTTATTCTCTATGTTGACCGCCTCAAAAACGAGGAAGTTGAGCATATCTCAGAACAGGTCGACCCTTCTTTTATGGATGTGGCCGAAAAAGAACTTGTTTTTTCAGACAATGTCTATGTGTCGGGGAAGGCCTATCTCACCGATTCCCACGTCATTTTAGATCTGAAACTAAAGGCGTATGCAAAGCTGCCTTGCAGTATCTGTAATGAACTATTTTCTACGCCTATTGTGATCGAGAAATTCTCTCACGCTCAAGATTTAAGCGAGGTCAAGGGCGCTATCTATTCCTACGAAGATGAAATTCGCTCTGCTCTGCTTCTCAAACTTCCTCTTTACAATGAGTGCAGTAATGGCAATTGCCCAGAGAGAAAAGAAATTTCTAAGCACTTTAAGAAACCCTGCTCGGATACCCATACTCCATTTTCGGACCTTACCCATGGGGATTAACAAGCAATCCTGGGTTGAACTTTAAATCCTTTCAATAGTACAATTGGACGTTAACTGTAATTTCAGGAGAAATAAACAATGGCAGTACCACGAAATCGGACTTCAAATGCCCGAAAAAATTCTCGGCGTTCCCACCACGCGAAAAAGCCAAAGAACATCGCAAAATGCTCTAACTGCTCAGGGGCCTGTCTTACCCACAGAATGTGCCTTCTTTGCGGTCACTACTCAGGGCGTCCGGTGATTCATGGACCAAAAGAGTCTGAGTAAGCAAGACGACCTCCATCGGCCCAGAATAGGCGTCGATCTTCTCGGCTGCGAAATATCTGGTGAGGATCTGCTCAAGGCTTTGATTGACTCTCATTTTGAGGGTCAGCATCCCCCTAAGTTCTCTTTTTTTGCGACCCAAAACATTTTTGACTCTGTTGTTGTCCCCGAAGACATGACCCTCGTCACCGTCACTGACGAAATTGATGCACAAGAGGATCCAATGCGAGCTGTGCGTAGAAAAAAGGATTCTTCTATCCATGTCGGGCTTCAAATGCTCAAAACTCACGACCTCGATGCCTTTATCTCTGCTGGGAATACCGGAGTCCTCCTCGCTAATGCTAAGATCCAACTCCCGATGCTCCCAGGAATTGACCGTCCCGCTCTCATCACACTCATCCCTACCAAGAAAGAGCCCGTTGCTGTCCTCGATGTAGGAGCGAATGTGGAGGCCAGCGCAGAGACACTACTTCAATTTGCCCAAATGGGAATCGCCTACCAAAAAACACGCGGAATCGACAACCCTTGCGCCGGTCTTCTCAACATTGGCGAAGAGAAGCAAAAGGGAGGGCCAAAGCTGCGAAAGGCTTATGAATTTTTGCAAAAACTCAATGAGAATACTCCTCTTAAATCTCCCGCTTTTATAGGAAATATTGAAGGTAGAGACGTCTTTCATGGGAACATCGATGTCCTTGTCACCGATGGTTTTACTGGGAATGTTTTCCTTAAAACAGCAGAAGGGATCGCGGGATTCGTCCTGGATCAGATGCATGATCTGGGTCCGATTGCCTCGCTACCTGGGCTCAAATCACTCCTCAATTCGGTAAGCCACCGCCTCCACTATGCAGAGCACCCCGGAGCCCTTCTTTGTGGCGTGGATGGGATTGTGATCAAATGCCATGGCGCCTCTACTCCCGAGTCGTTCATCAATAGCATTAAGGGAGCCAGCCGCCTGGTGAAAAATTTCTTCATTCAACACCTAAAGACTCAGCTCAACCTTCCCATGTAATTGCGATTCTGATACCCTGAGAGTTTATTCTATCTTCCATAGGCACAACATGTACGAAATTTTAATTAACGTTGAATCCAAAGAGACTCGGTGCGCCTTTTTAAGCCATGGCCAGCTTTTTGACCTTATCCTCGAACGAAAGAAAACCCGTCAAATTACAGGCAATATCTATCGGGGCCGAGTCACCAATATCTTGCAAAATATCCAATCTGCCTTCATTGATATCAATGAATCTGAAAATGGGTTCATCCATATCTCAGATATTTTAGAAAATACACAGAAGTTTCAAGAAATGTTTGAAATGGACTTCGATCTTGAAGGCGACTCAGAGAAAAAGCAGGTCAAAGAAAGTTCGGAGACCGATATTGGTCAGATTCTTAAAAGCGACCAGCCTGTTCTCGTTCAAGTAGTGAAAGAGCCCATAGGAAGCAAAGGAGCACGCCTTACTTCAAACATTTCCATTGCAGGTCGTTATCTGGTCCTTCTCCCGAATGCCGCTCATCGAGGCGTCTCTCGTAAAATTGAGGATCCCGCCTCGCGCGATCGTCTGAAAAAACTGATCCGCTCTTTCGAGATGCCTTCTGATATGGGGCTCATCTGCCGCACTTCAAGTATGAATGCGACTGCTGAAATGCTCATCGATGAAGCAAATGAGCTTCTCAAAAGCTGGAAGCAGGTGATCGACAATTTCCACAACTCAACTAAATCAACGTGCCTCTACGAAGAGTCCGACTTGATGAAGCGTTGCCTAATGACCGCTGTCGACAAGAAATATGAACGGATCCTTGTCGATGACTACCAAACCTGTAACCACTTGAAAGCTCTGTATCAGACCTACCAGAAAGAACACCCTCTTAAAATCGAGTTCTACCGGGATAAAACTCCGATGTTTGAGCGTTTCAATGTAGAGCGGGAGGTGGAAAAGTCGCTCCGCCGAAAAATCTGGCTTCCTTCAGGGGGCTACCTCTATTTCGATCGTACAGAAGCAATGCTCACCATTGACGTCAACTCCGGGAGAAGCTCTCACCAAACCCAAAAAGGGAGTGTCGAAGAGGTTTTAGTTCAAATCAATATGGAAGCTGCCGAAGAGATTGCTCGTCAGCTGCGCCTTCGCAACATTGGAGGCCTGATCATCTGCGACTTCATCGATATGCGCTCTCGAAAAAATCAACGCCGTGTCCTTGAAAGGCTCAAAGACTCAATGAAATCAGATCGCGCAAAATGCACGATCTTAGGGATGAGCGAATTTGGACTGATTGAGATGACGCGCCAGCGAAATCGAGAATCTCTCTCTCAAACAATGAACACCCACTGTCCCTACTGCAATGGAAGTGGGCAGATCCGATCCCATGAGAGCGTAAGCATTGACATTGAGCGATCTTTGAAAAAACTGATTAAGCAAAAGCAACAGTTTGGGCTGAAACTGATTTGCCACCCCAGCTTGAAAGGGTATCTCGACAAAGGGGATATGGATTTTCTGTTATCAATGGCAGAAGAATTAAATGCACAACTGACCTATTCAACAAAGGACACATTGCACCTGAATGAATTCGAATTCTACTCCACAATCAATGGGCAAAAACTCGAAGTCTAATTTTACTGATCTTCTAAAGGAAACAGTTTCAGAGGGAAAGCTTCCTGAGCGAACTGCAAAACTATTGTATGGTTTTTATGACGGATACCGCGACCATGCAATCAACGACATGGACGAAGAAGAAATCGACGCTCTTTTTGCCATTTTCTTATCTAAGGTTTGCCAGCAAGTAAACACCCCTTTTGAATTTGAGCCCTACCATGAAAGAATTCGCAAACCCTTCGATTATTACTCATTTGGCCTCGATTTTGTGCGCCCTCTTGTCGACAAGTCTATTTCTACCCTTACAGGAGCTGTAAACCTCGAAGAAATTCTTCACCATATTGAGCAAAAACACAATGTCGTCTTTCTTGCAAACCACCAGACTGAGGCCGACCCACAAGCACTTTCTCTGATGCTAGAGGAGAAGTTTCCAAGACTTGCCGAAGAGACCATTTTTGTGGCTGGAGAACGTGTCACGACCGACCCACTCGCTGTCCCTTTTAGCATGGGCTGCAACCTCTTATGTATCTATTCAAAACGCTACATCGACCACCCTCCAGAAAAAAAACAGGAAAAACAACTCCACAACAAACGAACCATGCAGCTCATGAGCCAACTTCTTGCCGAAGGAGGGAAATGCATCTACATTGCGCCGAGTGGAGGCAGAGATCGGAAGAACAGCGAAGGAAAGATTGAGATTGCCCCTTTCGATCCAAAAAGCATCGAGATGGTCTACCTCATGGCAAAAAAATCGGGCCGCCCCACTTTTTTCTATCCAATGGCGCTGGGCACGTATGAAATCCTTCCTCCTCCTGAGACAATTCAGATCGAGCTCGGAGAAAAACGGATGCTTAAAAAAGAGGGAATCCACCTCTGTATTGGCAAGCAAATTGACATGGAACACTTCCCGGAATCAGAAAATCTTGATAAGAATGTACGCAGAAAATCCCGAGCCGACTATATTTGGGATTTAGTCAATCAAGATTATCATCGGTTTCCCGGGGAGAACACATGAAAAAGCATTTCCTATTTCTTTGCCTATCCATCTTAGGTAGCTTAACTGCATACGCCCAAAAACAGGGAACTTACGAGAAGATTGAAGATGAGGCAAACCTTCCCATCCTAAGTCCTCTTTTAAGCCAAAGGCAAACAGCAAAAATCCGCCTTAGCAATGGTCTTGAAGCCTATCTTATCTCCGACCCGGGCATCGAACAGTCAGCAGCCGCTTTAGCTGTACAGGTGGGCTCCTGGTCCGACCCTGAAAAATACCCCGGGATGGCCCATTTCCTAGAACACATGCTCTTTATGGGAACAGCTGCCTATCCCAAAGAGTTTGAATACATGCAGTACATTGGAGACCATGGAGGAAAAGTAAATGCCTACACCGCCTCTGATCGCACCGTCTACATATTCTCTGTCAATAACGATGGGTTTGAAGGAGCGCTCGACCGTTTCTCCCACTTCTTTATTGACCCCCTCTTCCTCCCCTCTAGCATCAATCGAGAGCTTCATGCCGTCGATCAAGAACATGCCAAAAATGTAGAGCACGACGGTTGGCGCCAGTACATGATTTACAAAGAGACAGGCAACCAAAATCACCCAAATGCAAAATTCTCTACCGGCAACGCAAAAACTCTCGGAGGCATTCCTCAAGAAGCGATGATCCAGTGGTACAATACAAATTACAGCGCAGACCGAATGCATCTAGTGGTTCTCTCCAATCGCCCCATCGACGAGCTCATTCAAATGACCGTTCAAGACTTTTCTGCCGTTAAGGCGCACCCCACTGCTCGCGCCTCTTTTGGCGGAAGCATGACTTCTGAGCAGCAAAAGGGGAAATGGATCTACATCAAGCCGGTTAAAGATCTCAAGCTCCTCTCCCTTACCTGGGAAATCCCAAACCAGCTCGCAAAAGATCAAGAGAGCAAAGCAGGAGAACTGTTAGCCTATATTCTTAAAAGCGGCAGTTCCAATAGCCTTCTTAGCCTTTTAAAGAAAAACCACCTTGCAGAGGCCATCTCTGTATCCCAAGAACAATTTGCGCCTAGCAACAAACTCTTTAGCATCGATATTGAGCTAACCGATCAAGGGATTGATGAGATCGACCGAGTCGTCACCTACTGTTTTGAGGAAATTGCGCGTCTGAAAAAAGAAAAACTCCCCTCCTATATCTTTGATGAGTATCAAAGAATGGAGGAGATTAAATATGAATACCAGACACGAACAGAGGCGTACCTCTTTGTCCAACAAAACGCCCATAAGCTGGTCGATGAGGCGATTGAAACCTACCCAAGAAAAACCCTTTTAGTTTCCCAATATAACCAAGAGATGATCTCAGCCTATCTCGACGTACTTAGCCCTGAAAACTGCATCTATTTTGTGCTCGCCGACCCATCCAAAACAGGAATTGCTCCCACAGAGAAAGAGAAATGGATGGGTGCTGAGTACACCGTGCGCTCTATCGATCAAAAGAAACTCATCTCCTGGGCAAACGCAACCCCAAATCCACAAATTGGACTCCCTCCGCCAAACCCATTCATTCCAGAAAACCTCCATCTGGTTTACAATCGAATCTCAGATAAACAAGAAGAGCCTACCCTTTTACAAGAAGATGATTATGCAAAAATCTTCTACAGCGATGACCAAAGATACCTCTCTCCTGAAGTGGCCCATCTATTTCGCATCAAAACGCCCGCGCTCGATGGCAGCGCCCGCTCAAAAGTGATGGCTGATATCTATCTAAAAGCTGTGGATGATAAGCTCTTCTCTCTGCTCCATGCTGCAGAGACCGCCGGCTATAGAGTCGCCTTTCGGGAAGAGAATCTAGGACTTATCCTCTCAATCAATGGCTATAGTGACAAAGCAAGTAGTCTGGCAGAAGATTTGTTTGCAGGAATCCAACATGTACGTCCCAGCAAAGAGCAGTTTGCCCTCTACAAGAGTTCCCTTGCTGCAACCTATGATAATGCAGCAAAAGAGCTTCCCCTCCTCCAGTCGTTTGAACTGCTTGGAAGTATCTTATTCAACAACTCCCCGACGAGCGTTGAAAAAAGGCAAGCTTTAGAGACGATTACCTATGAAGAGTTTTTGATCTTTACTCATAGTCTCTACCAAAAGGCCTACGTGGAAGGGCTATTGTATGGAAATCTTGAAAAAGAAGAAGCCAAAACCCTTTGGAGCCACATCTCCAAGAAATTTCATCCCCATGGCTACCCTCTCGTTGAACAAAAAAGCCGAGAAATTCTCATTCTACCTGAAAACAAAGGCCCCTACATGGTGAGCCAAACAACACCAATGCTTGGAAATGCAGCCCTACTTGTGATCGAACAAGGCCCCTACTCATTTGAAAAAAGGGCTAGCCAAGAGGTGCTTGCAAGGGTTCTAAAAGATGGCTTCTTTGATACACTTCGCACGAAACAACAAATCGCCTACATAGCAAAAGCGTGGGAGCGAGAAGAAGAAAGACAGCTCCTCCAATTTTTTGCCGTCCAATCGAGCACCCATAAACCGCAAGAGCTGATCGCCCGCTTTGAGCTCTTCTTAGAAGACTTTATCAAACAGTTCACCACAAAGTTCCCTAAAGAGCGTTTCAAGAAGGTACAAAAAATGGCGATTAACTCCCTTCAAATGCCGCCAGAAAATCTCTCCATTATGGGGACAAGACTCTTTCTGCTAGGCTTTAATTATGGAGCTGATTTCAACTTAGTGAATAAACGGATTGCCGCCCTGAAAAACCTCACTTACGAGGAGGCACATGCAGCCGCTAAAGAGACCCTTTCTCGAAAAAATACTAGACGGATCGCAATTTTGACCGAAGGGATCACCCAGGAAGACAATCACTATCAGTACCTTGAAGTCTCAAGAGAAGATTTAAGAGAGCAGGGTACTTTTGTCGCTTGGAAAAATGATTTATAGATACTAGACATTTTAAAAAAAGGGGTGTTGTTAAAAAATTTAAGATATTGGTTTTGAGTATCTTACTGATTAAGCAACCGGTAAAACCCCCCAAAACCAAACGAAAAGAGCGCTTTTTTGGCGATTTAAAAGCACTTTCAGTTTGGTTTTTCTCCTATGGGAATCATTTATTCTCGAATTTTTCAACAACGCCTAAAAAATAAACAAAAAAATCTTTTTTTTAAAAAAGCATTTATTTCTTTCATTTATTCTCAACTCATGTTAAAATATCCCACATGAGTTCATCTGCAGCTTCTTATTTCAAATATAATGATATGGTCAATGCTGTAACTTCGTTTCAAGCATCCTCTTTTGATTCAAATGAAATAGACAATGCTCAGCCTTCATCCTCTTTTGATCCTAACTATGTGTTGAGTAACCCTCATGCAAGCTCTTCGGGGCCTATTGCAAAGTTAAAGGGAAGAATTTGCTCCCTCCCCACGCTCCTCACATTAGGGCTTGGCCTAGCAGGAATTGGAGTGATGCTCCTTTTTCCAAACACAATTGGAATCGCGATCGGCGCTAGCTTACTTGCCGTTGCTGTCTATAATCTCATTCAACATATCTTTGGAGCAAAAGTAGAGCGCCCTCCTTACCAAATGCCTAAGCTAGAGATGGCACAACTCTTTGATGAGGTGCGAATTGAGAAGATGAAACAAGGTTGGGACGGCATAGGAACGGAAAAGTGGCGAGAGATCGTCGATGGCAATTCCCATATGCATGGTAAGTGGGTCTTTGACCAAGGGCTTCATGGAGGCAGTGTTGAGCGCGGATTCATCAAAAGCATGGAAGAGAATGCCTTCCCCTTCATTGAAGAGCACTTGGGAACCCGCTCTACAACAGAGTTTTACTTAAAATTGCATGAAGCTGCTTGTTGGCACTTTGCTGGAAAAGCAAACGGCACCTTGATCGACCACCATCGCATTGGTGAATTTTGTAATAGCAATGACCATTTATGCTGTCTCTATCAAGACAAAACGAATACCTCCCTTACGACAGCAGACTGGAATGCTTTTAAAACCTCTTTTGAAGCAAACAACTTAGGCACTGTTGTAAGAGAGGAGTCGCCTAATCCAGGCTACCGAATCACATACGCTAAAAAATCAACTGCAAAAATTGAGAAAAGCATTGCAGATAGCCTTGATCAATTCTACGTCGAGATTGCTGAAGCAAGCGCAAGAAGAGATAAGATTCGAGCGATCGCCCGGCTTGAAAAAGCGATCATTCACCTTCATCCCACCTATGATGGAAGTGGTCGAACAACGACTCTTTTAATGCAGAAGCATCTGACCGAATACATTGGCCATCCTGCCATTTTTGAAGATCCAAACTTAAGCACCCCAATGGAGCTTGAGCGCTTTGTAGACATAATTGAAGAATCCCTTAAAAAATGGGAAGAGCTCAAAGCTTGCAAAGATCTCGGTAAATAACCCTACGCAGCGTCTTGCAAAGAATGACCCCCTTCTGGGATATAGGAGGGAATGAAAGACCATTTGCGTCATCTACTCCCCTTCGCCATCTTAATTCTCCTGATTATGGTGGTCTACTTCACCAATTTCCATCACAAGTTAAACCTCGATAACTTTCAAGCGGGAGAAGCTCGCCTCCTAAATGTCGCTGCCACCTACCCCATCTTCACTCATGTCTTCTTCATTGGTTTCTATATTATCTCGGTTTGCCTAGTCATCCCCGATTCAACAATGATGATGGTCCTTGGAGGATTTCTTTTCCCAATACCCGTTGCCATTCTTTATGCGGTGGTTGCTGAAACTGTGGGAGCAATCATCTTCTTTGCGATTTTTCATGCGGCGTTCACAGATAAACTGATCAAAAAAGAAAAGCCCCTTTTTTCCAAAATGCGCAAAGGGTTTCAGACCCACTCTGCAAGCTACCTTCTTTTCTTACGCCTTTCACATATTTGCCCATTTTGGCTCACGAATATTGCGGCAGCTTATTTTAAAATCCCTTACTGGACCTTTGCCTGGACCACATTTCTTGGAGTGATTCCCCTAACCATCTTCCTGACCATCGCAGGCCATGATCTCTCTAATTTATTTGCGCAAAATATTCACCTTACTCTTGGCGACCTTTTCACAACTCCGATGAAATTAAGCCTTCTAGGAATTGGGTTAGCCTCTTTGATTCCTATCCTCTGGAAAAAGTATGCTTGTAAAAAGAAAAGGACGTTTAAGCGATGACACACTATCCAATCTTCGTAATTGGCGCTGGAGCTGCAAGTCTTGTTGTAGCCATTGGCGCTGCAAAAGCTGGTAAAAAAGTACTCTTAATGGAAAAGGGCCATTGGGGGGGCGACTACACTAACTTTGGATGTATTCCCAGTAAAAGTTTGATTGCATCCGCCAATGCTGCCCACCACTTCAAAAATATAGAGAGTCTAGGGATACGAAACAAAGACTCTTCTTTTGCAGCAACAAATGCTCTTAAGCGTGTGCCGAATATGATTGAAGAAATACGGCCTTACGAAGATTCCAATCTCTGGCTGCCCCAAACAATCGTCCCCCTCATTAAAGGAAAAAAGTCATGAAAAAATTATGGCGCTATGTTCCGATTCTCATCATTGCCTTTTTAATGATGGTTGGCTATTTTTCTGGATTTTATAGAGCTTTAAATTTTGAGACGCTTCGCTATCATCACCTTGAACTGACTGAATACGTAAATAACAATCCGGTCATGACTCCATTTATGTTCACGGGGGCCTATGGTGTAGCAACAGCTCTCTCAATCCCTGGAGGAATTTTCTTAAGCATCCTCGGAGGATACCTCTTCCCCCAACCTTGGTGTACTCTTTATGTAGTAGTCGGCGCTAGTGTTGGAGCGACCCTACTCTTCTTAGCTGCAAGGACTGCCTTTGGAGATCTTTTAAAACAAAAAGCAGGCCCTCATTTGCAAAAGATGGAAGCGGGCTTTCATAAAAATGCAGTGAGCTATCTTCTCTTCTTGCGGTTTGTTCCTCTTTTTCCTTTTTGGCTTGTCAATCTGGCTCCTGCTTTTTTCAATGTGCGCCTTCGCACTTATATCTGGACCACGTTTGTAGGGATTCTGCCTGGCGCTTTTGTTTTCACCCAGGCAGGAAGAGGGTTCAACGCTGTGTTTGAGACGGCAGAAGAATTTTCCCTTGCTTCGGTATTCAATCTTCAGGTAAAAATTGCACTGGCTTGTCTAGGACTCTTTGCCCTAGTTCCCATATTGATCAAGAAATGGCGGGAGAAAAAAGGTGATTGATACTAAATGGCGCGGAGCTTACCAAACATATCTCATTGAGCCTCTACTCAAGAAAAAGTGGATTCAAGATCGCTCACCTACAACATTTACTCTAGCTGGCCTGTTTCTCAGCCTTCTCATCGCAGCTCTCCTCCCGTTAGGACATCCCCTTCTTGCCTTTGGGTGCCTTGTCTTTTCAGGATTTTTCGACACGTTGGATGGATCGCTTGCCCGTTACCTTAAGCAAGATTCTCCTATGGGAGCAGCACTTGACATCTGCTCGGATCGTCTCGCTGAGTTTGCGATTCTACTTTCCCTCTACTTAGTCTCCCCACAGCAGCGAGGTCTGCTTTGCCTACTTTCTCTTGGAAGCATCCTCTTTTGCATCACCACTTTTTTAGTGGTAGGAATATTCACCCAAAATGAAACCAAGAAGAGCTTTTACTACAGTATCGGTCTAATCGAACGATCTGAGGCATTTGTTTTTTTTGGTGCGATGATCCTCTTCCCAGAGGCCTTTTTGATCTTAGCGACTACTTTTTCAAGCCTCGTCTTTCTTACAGGGACCTTGCGCCTGAAACAATTTGTGAAAAACTTTTCTACTGAAGTAGAAAGTCCTTAGCACAGGCTACCGCCTGTTCTCTCCTAGCCAGTTTTCTAGACCAAAGAGCCTTAAAATGAACGAGAACATAGACCAGAGCTTCTTTCCATATCGGTAAAACAACCCAACGCCATAGTTTTGTCGATGCTGCTCAATGATCTTGTCCCCTTTGAGTGCTTTGTCTCGCTTTAATTGCCCTGTGTTTAGTTCATATGGATATTTGTTTTCATCTAGAAATTCCATGGGGCGAACGGAATGAAGACTAAAGCTTTTATGCCCATTCTCAGAAGAGAATTCGTTTGTGGGCTTATCTTTATCGTGAATCTCCCATCTATATTCTTTGCAAATGGCATTTGGATGTTTGATTCCCCACCCTACTCGCATATCTCCAGCTTTGGGGACCCAGTCTCCTATGTTTCGATGAAGGTAGAAGGCAGGAGGAACTGCTTGTTCTGGAAGGGTATTGATCTGGTTTGCTAAGTCCTGGATTACCTCTTTGTCATTTCCTAAAAAATTGAAGCCAACAAACTCTTTCACCTGCTTCCAATATTTGCGTAAAAAGTGGCCAGAGTGAGCCCCACCCAGACTGTAGCCTGTGACGACAATTTTTTGACCCCGAGTGAATGTTTCATCATTCATTAACTGCTCAAATGCTAGCTCGTTTGCCTTCCATCCTGACTCTCCGGGCCTTGGCTCTGCATCATTTTCGATAGAGCGATAAAAATCTCCTTGAGAAGGTGCTTGGATTGTGCAGCGGAAAGTAAGTATCGGTGGAAGAGATGATTGTTTTGAAACAGGAGCAAGAGCAAATGCGCTTAACCCCTTGTAGGAAATGATATCATGGACATAGTAATAGTCCATTTCACCTTCCACACCTGTTGGAGCGGGAATGATCAATCCGAGGTCTCTGCGATCTCCTGAGGCATTTTTCTGAGTTTCAATCATATTGACGATTCCCATTGTAAGCCGGCTATAATAAGGATGATTCCAAGGAATTTCAGAGTCGTGGGAAATGAGCTTCTCTAGCCCTTGCGACAGCATCGCTCGCTGGCGATCCATCAGATAATAGTCTCGGGTTAGATGCTCATGTGTCTGCTTTGGAGATCCAGCCATTGCTTTTGGATCTTCCCGCTCGCCTAAATAGCCATGCTGGGTTGCGCTCTGAAAGAACCGATTTACCTCTTCGATCGAGTAATTGGTTACACTAGATAGATACCCACCCCTCGCTTCTGCTTCCCCTAAATTGTAGGTGTAAGAAATAGAGGCACCAAGCCCAAAATATTCCACATAACGCCTTTTAAACGGCAAGCTTGACTGTGTCATCTTCCTCCACCAGTCAGCTCCTCCATAACGCTCGGAAATTAAGTTTCTTCTTTTTTCAGTGAATATCTCATTGATCGCCCTTTCAAAGGCTCTCCATGTCCGTCGATTGACTGCCTCACTTGGCTCAGCGTACGTATACTTTTTGCCGATCGTCCCATTGTCGTGAACAACTAGGTGATCGTCTGGATTGGAATTTTGTGCCGCAACAATAAAATCGTTAAACGTCAAATCGATCATTGCTTTTCCGCCATATTGTGAAAGACTGTATCCACATCATCGATATTTTCAAGCCATTCAATCAGCTCTTCATTTGCTCGACTTGTCTCTTCATCGCAATCGACATATACCTTGGGGATCATTTCGAGACTGGTCTCCCCGCAGACAATTCCCTCTTTTTCGAGATTCCCCCTCACCTCATAAAGAGAATCAGGAGCAGTAGTGATGATAAAAAGGTCATCGGCCTGATCAAAGTCTTCGGCTCCGGCTTCGGTTGCTAAAAGAAAAAGAGCTTCTTCTTCAGCATCTTTCTTGGCAACTTCGATCACTCCTTTTTGATCAAAATTGAAAACGACAGCTCCTGGAGAAGCGATCGACCCTCCTCTCTTATTCGTGGCGATACGCATTTCCGAGGCGGTCCGGTTCTTATTATCGGTCATGGCCTCTACAATGATCCCAACGCCGCCATGTCCATAGAACTCATAGGTGAGAGTAATGTAGTCAGACTGGTCTTTGCTGCTTGCCTTTTTAATATTCCGCTCAATTGTATCATTGGGCATGTTGGCCGCTTTGGCCTTTTCGATCGCAAGACGAAGCTTAGGGTTCGTTTTGGGATCGGGGTCCCCTTGCTTCACCGCGCTGATGATCTCTTTGATGATCCGCGAAAAGGCTTTGCCTTTTGCTGCATCTGCGCGCCCTTTGCGATGCTTGATATTTGCCCATTTGCTATGTCCAGCCATGGCAAAGCAGGATACACCAAAACGAAAAATTAGAGAAGCCTCAAAAAAAGTTTATATTGAGATTACTTAGTCGAAAAACAGGTTTTGGTGAGAATCTCTATTTCTTAGGCGCGTTATTCCTTCGGATAACGCGTCCGGCGATAAATCGTCTTGAGCTGACCATGGCTGTGCCAAATCGATCCCTACACGTAAGCGCCCCATGCGCAGCACTGTGACACTTCGCACGGGCCGATTTTGCTTTGCCCTAGCAGCCAAGGTACGGCCCTACGAGAGAGGGGGGGGTTATCAAAGTGATTGTCAGTTCAAGGGGGGGGGCACATACACCGACTTCATTGGTTCTGGAAGGGACATGAGAGCAGATGGAATCTTGCTCGAATGCGCTGACAGCCCGCGGCTGCTAGCACACAGAGAAATTCTTCCGTTTGAGTAGGGACAGTACAGAAGGTACGGCCCTACGAGAGAGGGGGGATTTATCAAAGTGATTGTCAGTTCAAGGGGGGCGGGGGCACATACACCGACTTCATTGGTTCTGGAAGGGACATGAGAGCAGATGGAATCTTGCTCGAATGCGCTGACAGCCCGCGGCTGCTAGCACACAGAGAAATTCTTCCGTTTG
>Ga0180438_10001407_pt1 | contig 42854 bp, 66 predicted proteins | sample SS_ome_12_FD_132455 | JGI IMG/M metagenome (GOLD analysis project Ga0180438, IMG submission 132455) | Hypersaline lake sediment archaeal communities from the Salton Sea, California, USA - SS_3_D_2 metaG | ecosystem: Environmental > Aquatic > Non-marine Saline and Alkaline > Hypersaline >...
TCTTCTCTCTTCTCTTCTCTCTTCTCTTCTCTCTTCTCTTCTCTCTTCTCTTCTCTCTTCTCTTCTCTCTTCTCTTCTCTCTTCTCTTCTCTCTTCTCTTCTCTCTTCTCTTCTCTCTTCTCTCTTATCCCCATAGGGTATTTTCGCGGGGTATCCCCATTTTAGTGTCCGATAACTCCCCCCAACGTCCGATAAAAAAGTGGCGGGGGTTTACTCACAACAAGCAGCCCAAAATCGAACCCTACAAAAATTATAAAATTATTTTTTAAGGAAAAAGCCTTGAGGTGACGATGGATAGTCATTTTCGCACCATTCCCGCCCGTCTACCCACACCTCTCGCGCACCAAGAGCTAGTAAGGTTTGAACCAGCGACTCAGCAACGTCTTCAGGAATGTGATCATACGACGACATAGTATCATCTAACCATCTGATTTGAAGTGTAACAAACACTAGAATCCCTTTCTACGTCTTGCACCGGGGAGCGACACGCTCACCCCAACCCTCTCTACAACATACAATATAATCAGGGCAGAGTCAAGTAAAATGTCCAACGTGCGGTCTACTACCGCTGTGCCAGACGTCTCCTGACGGAGACATGAATGCGAGACGACCAAAGGGGTGTACCATTTATTACTGTTTTTAGCGAATCGGGTTTCACGAGCTATTACCGAACGGGAAAAATCTGGGGGCCGATGGGCGGTTTTTGGCTTTTTGTTACCGAACGGTATGCTGTGGGGTACTTTATGCAACTATTTTTCAAGCGGAGGGCCGGATTGCACACGTTTTTGTAGGGCCGAAAGCGTTTTTGTAGCAATCGTGCCGATTGCACACGTTTTCACAGGAGCATAGAATCTATCCCTTTGTGCAAACTTGGCGTTCCGTGCGCAAGTGGGGAATTCTACCCACCTTATCTCCACAAATTGTCAAGTCCGATAGCCTAAAACCACTAGAAAAAACCGGCTCAGGATGATATAATTAGGCGTTGGAGGAATACATGAAGTTCAAAGTTGGTGACAAAATCAGGGCCATCTCAGACCACAAGGATTTCGGCGTCGGGACTGTTACCGAACTCTTAGGCCCAATTCATTTTTTGAGTCTATCCTGCTCATACAATGCATATCATGTCAAGTTCGATATTGGTCTGCTGGTGGTCTTTGAACCTCGAATGGAACTAGCGACGTACAAGAAACACTGGGAGTTCTTATGAAAGTTGATATTGGCGATATTGACGTGAATGTTGGCGACATTGTCACGCTACAGAATCTCGGTCTTCAGTTCAAGGTTCTAGACGGGCCGATCATGGTCGAAGAGGGTGTCTACCGCTACAATGTCATCGTGAAAGATCTCAAGTACCTCGGCTGGTGCTCTCTAGGCTACATCACAAAACCGAAACCGGAACCAGAAACCTACAAGAAACACCGGGAGTTCCTATGAAGTCGATCAGAAAATTCGTCAGCGGACGTGATCTATCAGTGGCTAAACAACCCCTGAAACTCGTTGGTCGTGCAATGCAGGATATGATCAACAAACTGGCCAAAGAGAAGGTTCACCTGAAGGACTGTGTCGTGGAGATTAGAATACAAGAGCTATCTAGCGATAGCGGCGACAACTCGGAGGGAGAATAATGGGCGGTACATGTTCAAAACACACTGGAATCTATTATGGCGGATATTCATGCCCTAAATGTGTAGAGGAAATGACGACCGAAGGGAAAACTGCTGCTGTACTTGACAAGCTGACCAAACTAACGAGAGAGAAGAAGCTCGTGTGGGAGCACAAGGTTGGCGATTTCGTAGCGACGTACAAGGGAGTAGACCTTCTGATCAATAGCGAAATCCATTCAAACTTGAGTCTGATGGATGACGGCTATGCTATGTACACTTGGCACGGCGGCGTAGCCAATCTAAGGTCGTTGAACGATGCTGTTCGTCAGCAGATCTACGAAGGGGCGATGGCAATCATAGACTATATGTTAGCGGAGGATGAAGATGGCGGAAGCGACACGAACAATTAGCTGGACAGAGTTCTCGGAAGATGAAAACATGGTTCAGAACTTTCTGAATCTGCTCAATGAGGTAGCCGTAGAACTTAAAGGCGAAGGATTTCTACCAGACGAATTAAACGATTGTGATCTTGAGATTACTCTTAGGGAGCAAGAGGCGTGAGGAATCAGGACGATAGGAACAAGGCGTTTTCCAAGTTGTTTGCCGAGATCATTGAGGCGAATCCACAAAGGACGATGGACGATCATCTCCGCGAGTACATCCGCGAGGCCCTCTACGGACTACCGATCATCGCTGTTGCAAAGGGTAACTTAGTAGATGTCTTCGTCGAAGAATGGGAAGACTTCTTGATGGGGGGCGACGATGGACGATAAAAAGGCTAGACTGCTTGATCTATTGAATAAATTGGCCAAAATTGAGCCTAAGCTATACAACAATTGCTCGTGGATTGCGATTGGCGCAGAGCATGATGAGGCTTTGCGAGATCTTGAGCGTGCATTTCCAGAACTTGTACTCAAAGATCACCCGGACGGGTATGGTTGCGAGTTAACTGTTCCCGCTTTGTTGGCTACAATTACATACACTCTTTGCGGCGAACGACTATGTTTTCATGTTGATCCAGATACTTTCGACACGGCAGGATTTGGATGGTATGAAAATGAATGAAAAAGACCTACAGACTTTAAGGCAAGTCGTATGCGACTTGCACTGGATGGCCCGAAGATACGCAGATGGACGAATGTCCTATGTGACCGATCTATTCAATAGTCATACAAGGGCGTTGTTGGAAGAACTTGGCTTTTCGTATGAAGATTTAGAAGGAACGGATGGAACCATCTGGGCACGCGACAAAATGGGCAGAGACTACGACGGTCTTTCAGATGAGGAGGCGAATCTTGGCGAAGAAACCTAGAGAACAATGGCACAACTTTGATTATTCCCAAGAGAAAAGATTGGGGCAAATATCTGGGAAGATAAGCTTAACAAGTTCTACGTTGCAGAAGCTTATTACTCAAGCGACCGATAGAGTTAAAAGAGATACTGGCTTACGATTCAAGCTTTCAATGATTGCCAAACCACTTGACGAAGACATTCTTCTGCGATCAAGAAATCCATATGTCTTTCCAAATAAGTCTGCCCATACAAGCGTTTATAATTCGGACTACAATCGCTTGGAAGTATATCTGCCAGCATCACAATTATATGAAACAGAATATATCAAAGATACAGAAGTGGCCATATCATTTAACAAAGAAACACTAGAAGCCATATTGCCACTTTTGTTATCACACAAAGACGTTGGAATTACGATTGTGGTATCCGGCGACGGTGCTTTTGAAATGATAGACAAGAAAAAATCAGAGCTTTTCGCTTCATTCCAAATCTTTAGTCGGGAAGACATCTTTGAAATCACAGGGTCATGTGATGAAGAAATGACTGCTATAGATATGGCGGTTGGCAAAAATGATATTGGAAAGGTAGTCAAGGGATGATAAGTAAACCATACAAACCATTCGCAAGCATTGGGAAAGCAAAGATGCACATCTCATTCAATAACAAAAAGTTCGAGAGGAGAAACGCCTTTCCTTGTCTCGCATGTAGTGGCTTCGGCTGGAACCGCGATGAAAAAGACCGAGACCCAATAGAAGGTTACAAGTTGGCACCAAAATACAAGTGCCATGCCTGTGACGGAACTGGTGTCGGCTCCAAAGCCGCTTTCATGGAGTGGTACGATAAGCGGATGGCCGAGTACAAGAAGGAACTCGAAGAGTACAAGCGTAAGATTAAACGCTTCAAAGAGTTACAAAAGATCATCAGCAGGGAAGATATGGACATCATTCGGGAGGGGCTACATTGAATATGACGCTGTTGACTTACAACCGTTATGTAGACTGCTTTCCCACATGTGTTCATGAAGACTGGGAATTGGATGTTGATGGCAAAGAATTGATGATTTCAACCTTGGTATATCCCAATGATGCCAGCAGGAGAATCATATCGGCAACTGGCCACAAGGACATAGTTGGCATTACTTATACGATTCTCTCTGACGAAATACTTGACGAACTTCTGGATAGATTTGGCATGAAGCCCTTAAAACTAGAGAACAAAACTTTCGAATATGACCAGAAGGAGTGGGGACAGGAGTACAAAGGAGATTTTCAATCTCCCGAACCTTGTCGGTTGTGTGGCGGGAGTGGAGTGCGAACAATGTTTCATAAGCCAGTCGTTTGCGACTGTCGGTTAGGAAAATGATATGTTACTAATGTATCCAGCGGTAGTCCGAAGAGTAGTGGATGGGGACACCATCGATGTGACCGTCGATCTCGGTTTCAAGGTTCATACCAAGCAAAGGTTGCGGCTTGCACGCATCAACGCCCCAGAGACCAGAGGGCCTAGCAAGGCAGAGGGTAAGAAAGCGACAGCGGCATTACGGGACTACATCGGCGTCGGATCCCGCGTCATGGTCAGAACTGAGAAGACTGGCAAGTACGGCAGGTATCTCGCCGAGATCTATCTACCAACCGGGGAGAACGTAAACGATTGGATGCTGAACAACGGATACGCCGTGCAAAGTCCGTGGTGAATAGGAGAAAGGGATGATTCAAGAAAAGAGTAAAATACAAGAAGCGTTTGAGCGATTTGACAATAGGCACCCAGAGGTTTACGAGTTGTTTGTCAAATTTGTGCGTGAGATATTGGCGGCTGGACATAATCACTATAGCGCCCACGCGATTTTGCTTAGAATACGATGGCATTATGACATTGATCCAGATCACAATGAAGACTTCAAACTCAATAATAACTATAGTTCTCGATACGCGAGAAAGTTCGTAGAAGATTATCCGATGCATAAAGACTTTTTTACTTTCAGATCTCTTACCGCATAGAGGAATCAGGAATGAAACAGTTCAGGGCTGAGTTTACATTGATGATGCCAGAGGATTGCGAGCAATTCGTCGAGGCCAGAACCGTCAAATCGGCGGAAAAGAAAATTCGCAAAATGTACAAGCGAGAAGGCATCGTTGAAAATCTACATATCGAAGAATGGGATGGCCACGCATCATACGGCCCAATGGAAATCGTCAATAAGCCAAAAACACTGTACGTCAAGGCCGACAGATCCTCTGTCTGGCACAAACTCAAAACGATATGGACTGTGGCAAACGACGAAGGAGAGGGAACAACATACGAGTGTGCATGTGGATTCTCGTTTGATAGTAGGAAGTTCGATTCTTATACCACATGTAAGCCACCTAAAAAAGAAACGTGTAAGAAGTGTGTGAGGAGAACATAATGATTAGTGCAAGAGAAGCATACGAACTTACTGAAAAGGCTGAGGTTAAGGACAAGAAGGACCGGCAGAACGAACTCATTCAAAAGATCGACAACCGAATTCGTCACGCGGCAAGCGTGTGTAGAACGTACACCTATTTTGACTGCGGCTATGTGAACGAAGACAGAGATTTCTTCCGGTCTCAGATCCTTGAGCCCGCTATTACACGACTACAAGTTGCTGGCTTCAGCATCGAAGTCAAAGACAAGCCAGCTATGGAAGTATTTTCGCTCTACATCAGTTGGGGTCATTGGTCTGTGGAGATTGACAAAAGGTAGAGATGGCATGAAATGCTTTGAATGTGGCAAACCGGCAGAATACGACCATCATGTTGTTCCGAGGACTAGAGGCGGGACAAAGACTGTACCTCTGTGCGGGAAATGCCATTCGAAAGCACACCATAAGAAAAAGAATATGTCTGTTAGTCAATTGACGAGAGAGGCACTGAAGCGGAGAAGACGATCTGGAAAGCGTGTGTCTAGAACTCCTTACGGATATGATCTTGGAGAGGACGGAGAAACATTGGTCAAGAATAGCGAAGAACAGAAAATCATCAGGAAGATTTCCCTAATGAGAGATAAGGGTTTCTCTTTCCCGCAAATAGCACAGGAGTTGACAGCGAGTGGTTTTGCAACAAAGCGTGGGAATACGATATGGGATCAGTCTACTGTTCGTGGTATCATAATGAGGAATAAGAAAGAAAATGGATGACCACAGTTTCTGTCGTGCATTACTCAAAGAAGTCAAAGGTGAGGCCAAGGTCAATGGCATCAAAGATGATCTGTCGGTCATCGAAGTTACAGCGTTCAAGAAGACCTATGAGGCGTCTAACGACTCCGGATTCCGATGGACGGGTCAATCATGTTGCAAATGGGCCGCTCGCGCCACAGCTTTGGGGAAGCTGATTGACCGAGAAGAGGAGAAAATGCTGGATGACTGAATGCGAGAAAGCATTTGAGAAATACTGCCACGACGTCAATTGTTTTATTGAATGGGAAGACTGGCATGCTTGTTGGCTGGCCGCGATGTTTCATGTAGAAGATATTTGCGACAAGATGATCGATAAGTGGAACGATTATGGCGAGACAACCGACTATCATTATTCGCAGGGTGCAGAAGAGGCACTTGAAGAGTTGAAACAAGCGATTGAGGAGGATGAGTGATGGATTTTCAGTTTAACCAAGATCATGGTCCGTGCCCAACCTGTGGGCGTTGTAGGTGCTGCGGCAATCAGGGGTTTTGTTTCTCGTATGGTTTCAACCAAGACCCTCCGACTACTATCAGTGGCGAGTCGCCAGACGAGGAAGTGATTGCTGATGACTACATTACCAAGATCATGCAGGTGATTGCTGCGGTTCGGTGCGATTCTTCATATCCGGTTACAGAAGAGCAGATTAGGGAGATTCTTGATGCCTGATTTAAGCGAAAAACGAGATATCCCCGGATACCCGGATTACAAGATTGACCGCAGGGGAAATGTGTGGAGTTACAAAGACGACAGGCCAAGAAAACTGAAGCAATTCATGGATCGAAGCGGAACCATGAGGATCAATCTATTTGTGGATGGCAAATATAACACGCTGTATCCCCAACGCCTTGTGTGTCAGGCATTCCACACGACAGCTTTCGATCACAAGAACATCTCTGTTCGCAGACATCGGTTCCGTAGCAAGAAGATCAACTATGCCGATAGGTTTTTCTGGGGGACTCAGTCGGAAGTGAAACGCAAGAATCAGACAGCTTGGAAGCTGACGGAGGAACAGAGGAAACGGCTCTTGGTAATGTTGCAGTCTGGCTTTTCACAACACGAGATCGCCGAAGAGTTGGGTATCAGCCAGCCAGCAGTTTCCTATCACAAAAGGAAATATTTGAAATGAAAGTGCATGAAGATCTAATCTATACAGATGAAGCGCCGCCAGAGCTTTGGATAGTCATAGATCCATGCGACGGACCCCACATCTTCAAGAGCGAGAAAGAGGCCAAGAAGGTCATGCGACAGTGGGCGAAAGAGGCTAAGAATAACTCGGCGGATTCATATTGGGATATGTCCGGGCCGTTTCGCTATTCGTTTTTTGGCAGCAATATAGAACAATTACAGGCGAAAATTGCAGAACAGGACGAACTACTGGAGGAGGCGCGTCGGCTCCTCGTGAATCTCAGGCCCACACTGGCCAAGAAAATTCACCTTGACGAACAAGTTGGCGAAGCTTTGGACAAGCTACATAGGGCAAAGGGAAAGAAATGAAACTTAGAGTTCAAAAGACAAGCGTAGATTGGGCGAGCATAAAGCCGGGCGATGTTGTCTTACATCACGGTAAATACTTAATGATGCTTCGAGAAGATTACGAGCATAGGTTTGTTAATCAGGATACCGCCGACAATTTCTATTTGCTTGTCGATCTTCAGAGCGGCGAACTGCACGCCGCCTTAAAAAGTGGGAATCTTGAATTTGAATTTGTCGATGCTGTTGTTGATATCGAAAGGGGCGGTAGGCCGTGTTCGAATATAGAAAAGAGAGCCGATCTGTTGTCATATTGAATGATTGGACATGTCCAAAGTGTGGATACAAAAGTTCGTCAATGAGATATTGCCAAGGAGATTCTGAGGGCGAATATAATGTCCGACCCCATCCATGCGATAGACACTGGAAGGGTGAGCATTTTCACAGAACCTGCACTATTTGTTGGTACGAAGGGCGAGAGGAGACAAAAGATGGAAGTCAGAGCGGGTGATTCATTTTTTGAGAGCCTAGAAAAGATCTGGCCAAGTACGTTTCTCGGCAAGGTTCGTAGAAAACTACACGACGCTTGGTACTACCTCAAGTGTGCTTTGTGGCACCGCTACAATCGTATCCACGTAAAGACTTTGCCCCCGACATGGTGCGACCGATGCAATGTTCTCCCACATGCCATGTTTCAGATTCTAGTAGACTTCATGGAGAACGAGAAGCCTCTGGAGCATTTTGATACGTCTTTCCATCAGAAGGAGTGGGATAAAATAGAAAATCTTTATTACTGGTGGAAGAATGTCTATCTAAAGTTTGATGCGATGGAGGGCTATGACTACGAGAAGGGAACAGAGAATCCGTTTACGAAGCACGATGACGGCCTGTACCGCTTTGAGTTGAACGATTACGACAACGAGTTTTTCGATCAAGTCCACAAGAAAGAAGAAGCAATGAGACAGACTTTGACGAAAAAGATGCAAGAACTTTGTGAATTAAGGGATATGTTATGGACGTAAAAAGAGCTATGGCAAAGAGTTTATGTTTTTACCTGTTTATCTTTCTATCTCTGAGTGCGATCTTCATACTTGTCTTGTTATCCGGCTGCAAGTATTGTCCGAAACGTGTGAATGTCGAACCGCTGAAGTTCAGTTGTTCCTCATATTTCTCCCAAGAAGAGCTTGATTGTATGGATGAAGTGGCAAGAAAGTCCAAGAGTAGTGGCATGACTAGAGAGGAAGCGAGATACTGGATCAAGGGCCATTGTTACCGCCACGACCACCTCTTCTTCGTCGAGCAGACGTTTTGTCTTGATGACGTACTGGACAGGTACTACAAGAAAGGAAATCATCCGTAATGTGGTATGTCGTAGCATTTTGGGTAGGACTTCTCATATACGAGCTTGCTAGAGAGCTTCGGAAGCTCAGGAAAGAAAATGCAAACCTGAAGCGAAGGCTTGACATACAGTCTGAGTCTATTAGAATCTATCAAGCCGAGAATGCAAGGTTGCTTGATCTCCAGAGAGGGAAACGATGATGCAGACAATTCAGGACTTTATTGACAAATATCAGGTCGAGATTGTCCAACAAGAGATCGAGGAGAACCCATTCCTATCGCCAGAGGCTTTGGATGATGGTTTCGAGTATAAACATACCATGACGTCCGTTTCATTACCGTCCAGCAACGTATCTGTTGATTTTTACTACAGCATTCCAGTCACAGAATCTAAGGCTCACCAGACGTTCTTGGCGGACGACGGGCGTATGATAGTTGATTATATAGCATTTATGGCTCAAGAATATGAGAAGTACGGCAGGGACATAGACTTATGGATATCGTGCATTTATGGCGTAACGCTCTTAACCTGCACAGAGGCCGACCTGAAGGCCGCTTTCAAAAGATTCGAGTGGGTAGCCCAACAGATTAACAAGCTTGGTGCATGTCTCGGTACAGAGAGGTATATGGAATTGCTTTTCGACACGTCGAGGATGTACCAGTATTCGGAGGTTGTATGATAAACAGGGAATTGGACGAACTTGTTGCGACTAAAATTATGGGCTGGAAGAAGTGCAAGGTAAATCAGGGTAGCTGTGGTTTTGAAGTTGATGGTTGGGCTTCTCCTGATGGTAAGACATACACCCATTTACCGGCTTATTATTCGCACGACATAAAAGCTGCATGGGAAGTTGTCCAGAAAATGTATGACGACGATTACCATGTCTCTATCCAAAACTGTCATCCCCCGAACTGGTGTGTATTCTTTTACGGCAACAAAGACGAGAATGACAATGGTTGGGGAGAGGACATTGAAACAATTGAAGAGGCTATTTGCATTGCTGCTCTTGATGCGATAGGGGTTAGCTATGGGTAAAACAAGAAGAGTTAAGCTAAAAAGCGGCGAGACATGTCTGGTTGATAGCGAAGATTACGACGTTGTTATCCAACACAATTGGTTTGCAAAAAGGTCTGGTCGCACATGTTACGCAAGAGCAAATATTACCCTACCAGATGGCAAGATGTCTTCTATCTATATGCATAGATTGGTCTTAGGTTTAGAATATGGCGACGGGATTGAAGTAGATCATATTAATCATAACGGCCTAGACAATAGGAAAAGCAATCTCAGAACCGGGACACACAAACAGAACATTCTAAATAGAGGGCACACCTATGGTGCTAGCAAATATAAGGGTGTGACATTACATAACCAATATAACAAATATGTTGCCAGAATTACAGTTAATAAGAAAATGCACCACATAGGATTGTTTGATAACGAAGAAGATGCAGCTAGGGCGTATGATAGAGTTGCTATTCTAGAATTTGGGGATTACGCTTGTACGAATTTTCCGCGAGAGGATTACGATGTGTCAGATCTTGTATCATTAAAACAAATATTGCAAGACAGGTCGACCAACAAGTCGTCTCAGTACATTGGTGTTACTTGGTCGAAGTATCATAAGAAGTGGCAATCATATATGAAGATAAATGGAAAACAAATCACTCTTGGATATTTTGATTCTGAAGTTGATGCCGCAAAAGCTCGTGATATAGCGATTAAAAAACATGGCTTAAATGTTCGATTCAATTTTACCAGATAGGAGGTGTTCGTTATGTGTCCTTGGACGTTGTTAGGAATTTTGATGGGCCTTCTGTCACTATTCGGTCTCGTGTAGATCGATCACGCCGAAAGGCGTGACTATGGAAGATAGAGACATAATTTGGTACATCGTGGGTGCGTTGGCTATCATGGTAATTGTGGCCAATGTTCTGTTTTTGCTGTCGCTTAGGAGTCAGCTATGAAGAAGCTTGTTAAAGATGCGATTTATTACGTTCTAATTGTTGGCACCATGGCTGGTTGTCTTTTTGGCTATCAATCATGTGTTGGCGATTACTATGAAGATGGATATAAGCAAGGGCAGATAGACGCAGTTAATGGCGAGATTAGGTATGGGCTGGTTGAGCAGGACGATGGAGAGACATTGTGGCAAAGGATTCGCTAAATACAATAACGGTTTATCTCTGTCCAGAATGTAACGCGAAAACTACACTCAAGATATCTAAAGATATCTATGGTGCAATATGCAATGCTTGTGGAAAACATATTGATCTTGCGCATGCATTGGTGATCGGAACTGTAACGAAACCAGAGCCAGCACAGTTTGTTAAGTTGAAAATGATAGATTCCAAATGCGGTTTGAATGCACCAGTTTTGTTGCCATCAGACGACGAGCCGCCGAAGCGAGAAAAGCCGAAGTCTAAACCAAAACAGCGCCGAAGAAGGAGAATCATCTTATGATACCGACAACCAACGTAGACCAGTATATTGATTCGTTACAGGATAGGCTTCTTAGGGCCGAGGCTGAAAGAGATGCGGCTGCGGCAGAGGCCAGACGACTCAGGCAGATGTACGAAGACGATATGGATGGAATTATACGCGCCAAGTTGCTCAAGTGTGAATTGGCAGAATACAAGGACGAGATAAACAGGTTGAAGCAGCAAATAGCAGAACTAGAAGGAAAGTTAAATGGATCTATTAAGGATAGTGAATGAGCTTGCTAACAATATGGTTATGCCGTCAGTATTAGACGAAGATCCCAAATATGCGGTCTGTCTACACGATCTCGATGGCAATGTTTTCATGGCTGACGCAAGCTGCAATGACGAAGATCATATGCATGATTGTGTCAAGAATATGAGAAAGGAGCTTGCTGGCATTCTTTTCCAACTGTTCAATATCATGTATGACGATATTCTTTTGGAAAACAATAGGCTATTACAGTTCGCTAAGGCTATGGCACCATGCGATACAGATAGTGATGAAGATTATAAACACTATGATGCTGGCATGGCAGAATGGATAAGTACAGAAAGAGTAAAGGTTTATGCTAATTTAATGGCTGTTGCCAAGACAAGCAAGAAACTTATCGACTCCGTGAAGGAAAAATATGGTGTAGAATCTATTGGAGACTTTATCTGCCCTATTCACAAGGAGTTAGCACAAGCCTTAGAGAAAATTGATCTTGATAAGGAGCCAGAACAGCTATGACCTTTGAGTTTTGGTACTGGTTTTTGATTCAAGTTTGTTATATCAACTTCTACATCGACGTGGCAATGGTATTTGCCACAGGTGTCTTATTTCGCGTGTTCGGACAACTGAGGTGATAAAATGCCAGACTGGAATGAGGAAGTGAAAAAGGCCGCTGATCAAGCAACGCAAGCGGTTATCAGGAAGGACGGCCCATCGGACAAACCATACTGCATCTACAGCAAAAAGGGCAAGAAACTTGGGTGCTATCCCACTAGGAAACAGGCTGAGGACAGGCTCGCTGAGATAGAAATGTTCAAACACATGAATAGCGGAGGTGATTGTGAAGTTTGTGATTAGACACAAGGAATTCGAGGGGCGATATTGGGAATCTCTAAAACGAACCCATGGAGCACAAGCTTCAATCAGATATTGGTGGGAAATCGAGAACGACAAAGGCAACACAGTCGCCAAGTCTGTTGTCACGTACTCCACCGAAATCGAAGCACTAGCTTCAATCGACGATATCAGAGAATTGGTGAATACGATTCGAAGTGTTTGATCCCGTTTTACCTGTCATGCAAGGGGCTAACAAATGAAAAAGAAATATGTCGGAGAAGGCAGAGATAAATACAAGATCAAAAAGGATGACGTCTTTGAGATGACCAAAAGACAAAATTTTCATATGGGATTTCCTCTTGGCAGATATCTCATTGTTGATCTTAAGAAACAAGGTGGCAAAGAACTTGTTACTGCTAGGAAGCTAGACGTAGAATGGGATCATACCAAAGGCAAGAAGTTTTGGAGAGACAACGAGACCGAGGATAATGTCATTGAATTTTTTATAGAGGGCGAGATGGCAGTCTTATTGTGGGTGTATCCTGAAAAGGATAAAGGGGAAGCTAAGGTTCATAAATCTAAAGGAGAACAATAGTGTTTTATAGTATCGTTCTATACATCGGTGCAGTTATTTTCATCATTTCGCTCGCAAGGGCTTTTCGTCAGATTCGCCAGAGGCGAGAGCTTATGAAACAAAAACTATACGAGATTACGTTCGCCGCAAATAGCGGCGTTAATGGGCATTTAATCAATTGTTATTTGCGCGCCGTGCGCAGTCATGGGCTTGATTCTCCTCAAACCCAGATTCTCAGAGATTCTAACTCAGATAATGAGGAATTCATTGCGTTTTGTAACTCTATCGACTCAATAGAGAGGATGCTATGACACTTGAATTCGCCGAATTTTTTGGAGATGACCCAGACCTTTTGAAATACAAACCCATCTGGGATATGTGTAGGAAGATATGTTCCAACATGTGTAGAGAACATGCACAACGATACAGAGTAGACGAGTCTCTTAAGGTATATACTGGCATGATATGCGCCAAAGTGTGCGACAGGCTTGCCGAAGAGATTGATTCTCAAGATCTGTTACAATTATCAGAAAAGGATGCGAGGATCTTTTTTGAGATGATGTCTGCTAGCAAGGAACCAAACGAAGCGCTCAAAAGAGCCTTCGAAGAATATAAAAAGGCAAGGAGAGTGGCCGAACAAGAAACCACGGATGATGAGGACTAATCTTTTGGAGGTAATGCCATGATAGAACTCACTATTGCACTACTCATTTTATCCACGCTATCGGCTGTCTATTATGGTTATCGGCTCCGCAAACGTAAGAAGAAGTTTAGATATGATTTCTATCTTGCGGGACCGATGAGGGGATATCCAGAGATGAATACCCCCTTGTTTAATCGGGCAGCTAAACGACTCAGGGATCAAGGTTACACCGTTTTCAATCCTGCCGAAGTAAATGATGAACATCTTTCTTTTGAAGAGTGTATGACAGTTGATCTAGACGCGGTTGTGAATCAATGCAATGCAATCGCTATTTTACCCGGCTGGAGAGATTCGATTGGATCAAACGGGGAAGTGTTTACTGCGTTCCTGTGTGGTAAGGATGTGTTTGAAGTAGATCTTGAATCGGATCCAGATCTCGTAGTGCTTACCAAGGTTCTTACAGAGAACTATAAACTACCGTATAAGAAACAAACTCGTAGGTCTCGTAAGACAAGTCGCACTAAGACGAAGGCGAAGACGAAGAAGTAAGATCTAAAAAGCAATCCTTCACGAATGGAATGAATTCTTCGGTTATGGGCCGCGTGATTGGGCTGAACAGATATGATATTCTGGTTTGGTCTCCGGAGGCGATACATAGTCCGATAAACCCGATTACAACTAAAAAAATAATCAGTTTTTTTCGTTTCATTTCAGAACCAGTAAATATGAACAGGTTTTTTATGCTTCTTGGCGAACTTCAACGCTGATCGTGTTCCTGCCGAATTCCCATCCCAAAAGACCACAACTTCGTCGCAAGCCCTGATGATTTTTTCGTTTCTGATTGGGCCAGCGGCTTTGCCGTACTTGTCCCACAGCGGAAGAAATTCTGTGAATCTCCTTGTCTCTGCGAAGCCGTTCATCTCAGCGAACTTTCTGGCTAGGCAATCCGCTCCGTCTGCTCCTCCGCTTACGATATGGTCATATTTTATATCGAAGTTCAGCGTGTTCAGCAATACATCAACCAGCAGAGGATAATTGCTGAAGCCTCTAGATCCTATTACTGCGTATGTCATTTCTCAATCTGCTCCGAGTAATCGGTTCCATAGCCCATTAGTTTGAACTTGTCGTGAATCGAATGACAATCCTTACACAGCCAGACGAGATAGTAGGGGCGGTAGTGGTCTTCGTGATGGCCATCCATCTTGCCAGATTTGCCGCATCTCTCACAAATGGTTGCGGGGATGAGCTTGCCGCATCGGATAGCTTCTCGGACTGCCCTTCTAGCCATGGTCTTTTGAGGAAACTTTTTCTTGTCATTTCTGACATTCATCGAAGCCTTGCTAGATGGAGGGGCAATCCTTTTATCATTGGTTACTCTAGATGCACATTTCCTACTGCATGTGTGCAGCTTTCCAAGCTTGTCGGTCTGCCTTACTCGTCTTGCCTCTTTCATTTTCCTTATGCCACAAACGGCACAAACTATCTCTACCATTTCCCTAGCCATTATTTGATCCTCATTTTTTTCATCAAGTCTTTTACCTTATTAATGCAAAGCTCTTGGTGATCAACATACATTTGCATGAAATCCTCTGGCCTTAATTCGGCTGGTGCCTCATAGGTTGGCTTGATGAAACTGGTTTCTGGAAGTATCTCTATGATCTTGCTTTTGATTAACTCGATCTGGTCTACTGGTTTTGCTTTGATTACATCAGAATCAAACAGTATGTCCTGTTCTCCTGTTTGTTCCATAACCGCTCTATGCAGTCTCTCTATAGCTCCATATTGGGACAGAGCTTTCCATCTGAGCAATAGCATATCAAGTAAGAGTTTCCTCTTATTTGTGATTGTCATTTAACCTCGCCCTTAAGCCAAGACCTAACGATTTCTTCTGAGCAATCGTATGCTAGACCCCACAAATCCTTTTTTCTCTTCTTGATTGTTGAATAGGGATAGTTTCGGCGCATCTTCTGCTCGTCATCTCCGCTGCCTATAACGACAGAGACGAATAGCGTATTTTGATGATATAGAAAAGATACTTGCCAATCTTGCGGAGTGTTAGCCCACAACAAGTTTGCAAAACTTTTCGCTAAATCAGGAATCGCCTTAGACATCTGCACCACCTTCTCCCCCTTTTGTTCTTTGATCCGAATACGAATGGTTGTGTCTGATCATGAACGTAAATTGAGGCAGGATTTGTTTAAGCAAAGACGAAAGACTTTCGCCCAAATTATATATCTCTGGTATAGTAAAAAACCCCAAACCGGCTATTTCTGCCGATGCGGGGTACGGTTTGCCGCTCCAACTTTTGCATAAAAAACAACGCAAGTTGTAATCGCCTATTGGTACTTGAAACAACTCGATAAGATCAGATACTTGAATCCCTAATTCATATCTGAGCTTGCGGCTTATAGCACCAGACGCCGACATATAATTTGAGTCTATTTCGCCCCCCGGAAAACACCAAGAGCCACTAGCGGCGTTTTCCATTGCATTTTGTATCAGTAGATATCTATCGTCGTTTTGGACTATACCCCACACAAAATCTTTCATGCTGAACTATAGCCTTCCGTACTATTATACACATTTTAGCGGTCGTCGCCGTCGCCCTTAACAACACCCCTTTTATATCGACTTTGTAGCTTTTCAATATTTGTTTGAGCGACAATATCAAAAGGAATTTCTGCTTCGGAACATATGTTTGAAACATACCAGAGCACATCGCCTAGCTCTTTAATCAGTGCTGCTTTTCTTTCTGATGTTAAGACACCATTGTCGTCACGAATCATTTTCTTGATTTTTTCAACGAATTCGCCGGTTTCGCCAGCCAGACCAAGTGTAGGATATACAATGTTGTTCCCAATGTCTGGGTAAACGGCGGTTTGGCGCGCTAGTTGCTGGTACTTATTAAAGTCCATTATTCCCCCTCGGTTTGTTATCAAACTCTATCAATTCAAAAATCGAATCCGCAAGCCCAAGGTCGACGGCCTCTTGTGCAGTCAAAATCTTGTCGTGCGAACAAAGTTCTTCGATCTTCTTTAGCCCCCACTTCCCATTGGGGTGCTTTTCCTTGATTCTTTGAAGGTATATCTCGTACATTCTTTTCCTGATTACTTTTGAGTGTTCAGCCCAATTTTCAAAAGATTTCGCATCTCCCTCAAAGCCGTCTTTGCCATCATGAATCATCACGTCACAATCTGGGGCAAGTATCCTCTCGTCTCCTGCTTGGAGTATCACAGATCCCATTGAGCAGGCATAACCATAAGCTATGATCGTAATATGGCTCCTACATGCCCTTATTACGTCGTAGATGGCCATTCCGTGGTTCCAATCCCCACCGATATTGTTCATCTGAATTGTGATTTGATCTTCTGACATTCTAGCGAGAAAGGTAATGCCTTTGATGAAATTCTCGCACATCTCATAGTTGGTTCCTGTCTCCTCTCCGTCCTCTGTGTCTGTAGACCCTAGCCACAATATTCGTTCTTTAACGAAAATCCCATAGTCAAAATACCGATCAATCTCTTCCTTGTTAAATCTTGCCATCAAATACTCCTGATTCTCTTGAGCATTTTATCCAGATCGCAAAATTTGCAAGGCTTTGGGTCATCGCTCTTGCAATGTGGACATAGCCACTTAATTTGGTTGATATGGACATGAAGCACCATAATCTTTGCCTGACACGGAACACAAATGAAGATTCCGCCCAGAACAGTCATTCCATGCTTTTGCGGCATCACTTTGCCGCATGTGTCACATAGTAGATTAAGATTACCGTTCTCTTCGCATGGCTTCTGTGACTTTCTGAATAACCAGCTTATAATGTTCGACATAAAGTTCAACATAATCACCAACCGTCCAAGCGTGGCCCTGTATTGCTGGCTCACTATTGATCAATTCTTTGAGATCGGGCAATTCTTTCGATAGCGATTCTTGAATCTGTTTCTGTTTGTTAGAAGACGTTATATCAAATACTAGCGGAGGGCCTTCAACCCTGTGTATCCTAGTGTTCGGGCCATTAGCAAATAGTTCCGCTTGTTTGATAGTCCTAGTCGAGAAATCTTCAAGGACGAAATCCCATTCCGACAATAACCCATCAACTCTTGTTTTGTTCACGTCTCTTCCTCAACTCTTCATTGACCATACTAACGTAATATGCACTTTGATCTATGCCAACACAGTTCCTATCTCCGAGATCTTGACATACGATAGCTGTCGTCCCACTCCCGACGAACGGGTCGAGAATCGTGTCTCCGGGCTTGCTATGCCCAAGGATGATACGTCTTATGAGTTCTTCTGGATGCTGAGTTGGATGCCAACCACGTCTTTCTTTGAAAGTCCCGCAGACACGAGAAAACTCCCAGAGGTTTTCTGGCATCTTGCCTTCAGGATTGGCTCGTTTGTCCCCGTACTTGATCTGTCTTGCAGACGGCACATAGATTTCCTTTGGATAAATGGTCGGACTATTGAGCCAATAAATTGGTCTAATGCATGGAGAATAGCTCTTCTTGTTGTTTTGACCAAACGTATAGTGCCAGAATATCCTTCTAATCAATTTTAGGTCGGCATGGTATATCATGTTCTCCATATCATTCATCCATCTTTCCGCGATACTGAAGAACACAGGCCCATCGGTGATTTCACACGCCTTGAATACCCATTTATATAGCAGATCAACATATTCGTGATCCGTCGTTTTGTCTTCAAATCCATCATATGCTCGACCTTCATTATCTGGCGGGTCGGCAAAAACGAGATCGATACGCCCTATGTCGTCTTGCCGTATATTCTCAAATTTCCCACACATCAGCTTGATATTCATAGTTCCTCCACTGTAATTATATCATCGAGGTACACTTTTTTCCAAAAAAAGTTGAACAAATTTTCAGATTTGGACTAGTATATACTATAGAGGGCGTTTTTATCGGACGTTGGAGGTAAAAAAAATGGAAGATAAGCCACTGAGAGTCAAATGTGATTTGAGGATTCGTGGAACTGACGAAGCTAACTCTAAGGCAGAAAAGGACTTAGAAGTCCCTGATCCAGATGAGAATGTTGCCAAGGCTGCTTTGGAAGAGGCTTTTCGGAAGGAAAACGATGAAGAAGAAGAGACAGAAGAAGAAAACGGCTCGGAAGAAGAAGCAGGTGAAGGAAGTTGCACAGGAGAAAATGCCGACGCAGGAGATGATCCAAAAGGCCCATCCTGTGATTGCCAAGATAGCGAAGTACCATAAGAAGAGCGGTGTTTTCGCATATTATACCGCAGACGACATCGAACAGGAGATCTGGGTTCTCTGTCTCGATGCTCTAAGCAGGTACGACGAGAGCAAGGCCGAGCTTGAGAACTTTCTCAGAAGCCACGTCTCTAACCGTCTCAAGAATCTTAAGAGAGACAAATACTATAGACCAGAAAAGAATCCATCCCCTAGTGGTGCTGCCAGAGCCAGAATGAATCTGGTTAATGCCATTTCCCTAAATAACGATTTGCTGAAAGAGGGCAGAATCCTTTGTGGTTCAGAAGACGAGCAGGGCGATCCGCTTGAACAATTGATGGCAGAGGAAACATGCGAATACATCATAGAAAAGTTGCCACACGAATTTGTTGAAATCTTCTGCGACATGATAAATGGTAATAGAGTTAGGAAGCCAGTGAGACAGGAAGTATGCGATCTTGTCGCCAAGATTCTTAAGGAGCGAGAAGAGGATGAGTGATAAAACACCTTGGCTGTCCAAAATGCCAGAAGCGATTAAGCTGCTCAGAGAGTTAGTAGAGCAAGGTCTTTCAGATCCTAAGATACGGACGAGACTGGAGCAGGAGTTTGGACATAAGTGGAATTTGGAGACAATTCGCAGGAATCGCAAGAAACTCGGAGTTAAGCGAGATAAAGGGATCAAGAATCAATCTCCGGTGAAAATGCAGCCGACCCTTACCGTCCCGCCACCGGGATTAGATGAGATTGAAAAGGCAGAATGGTTTAGAGACCAATTTAAGAAGACTCACCTATTTACCGAACTAAAAGAACAGCTTCATGCTAAAGAGATTAAGAAGTATCTTGAAGAGTATGGGGTTGTTTGCTGCCAGTTTGAGGATATTGTTTCCACAGAGTTCTTCCAGATCGACGACTTCTTAAAACACAGAATTCTTATTGGCCGAGAGATGAAGTTGATGAAGGACTTGCAGGACGAAGTAGATGAGGTGGCCAAATGGATATCTATGCATCCGATAGATGATGATTCTACTCCGGAGGAGAGGCGAGAGCATTCTGAGCAGTATGTGAAATGGGGCAACCTTATAAACGCACTCAAAGACGCTAAAAAAAGGTATGATAACTTAGCGCAGGAAAGACAGAAAATATCACAAAATTTGGCTGCTACCAGAAAGGACAGGCTGGAAGAATTAAGGGGCGGAAAAGAAAGTTTTTTGAGTTTGGTCGTCAGTCTCCAGCAGTCAGAGAAGGAAAGAAAGAAGCAAGGCAAGTATGCGGAACTTACGAGACTAGCAGCGAAAGACTCTCTTAAAAAGCTGCGTGAGCCAGCAGAGTTCCCAGACGGGACCATAGATCCGGTTATTATAGATGGTGGAACGGATTTTGGAGAACAGACATGAATGCGATATATTGCGACGATAATGATCAATCCAAACAGGGATACATAGATACTCTTAGGCATCTTGGACATAAAGTCTACGTTTGTAATCCAAAGACGAAGGCAGAAACTAAGAATCTAATAGACGAACATGATGTTGGGTTGATCTTTGCATCATCTCCATTTGATATTCTGCATTTGCCTGCTAGCGATGCTGGCGTTGTTATTAGGCCAGACCCAGAAGACAAGTCTATTCTAGATGTTGTCGATATCATAAAAGATCTGAATTCGTTAGTTTGCACACCGTTTGAGGAGGATTCTTGGGATACTATATTTGGGCAGGAATTGACGAGCAAGTTAGATATGGCCCATATCCCATATGCTGCCAATATCCTTCGATGTTTACCTGAAAAATTTGGGTTGAAATTCAACGTATGCATAACGGCGGATGACATGGGCCACAATTGGGTTCAGTCTCTTATTAAGAGGCTAGAAATTAATGGTTGGTCATATGGGGAATGTCACTATGCGAATGCTCAAGTAGTTGTTGATTTAGTGCGAGATAACTTGGATTGCCTCGTGCCTGAAAAATCATTTTCTATCCCATTGAGTTGTGGGGTTCAAGTAACAAATTCAAAATTGATGCCGAGATATCTAGGCAATCATGTGATGCTAACCGAAACTCCGTATCGCTTTATCTCGCATTCGGAACATATCTTAGCACAAAGATTGTTTCCAGATGTGTGGATCAGAAACGGAGTTAAGGCCGTTGCTGGCGAGCACACGTATTTTAATAGACTGGCAGATATCTTTACAAGATTAGGCATGGAAAGCGAAGCGGATAAAGCTCTCAAAGAATCTGAGAGGTTGGCAACAAAATATGCGTGGGATGTTGAGACATTGATAGAAAGTTTTGGAAGGGGTGTGAATGATGAACCCAGAGACAAAGCGCTTACTGGAAAATAAAGCCAAGGGGATTATGAGTGTTACAGGCCCTATCATTAGGGAGACCCCAAAGGTTGGTCGTAACGCCCCATGTTGGTGTGGAAGCGGGAAGAAGTACAAAAAGTGCTGTCTAAAAGAAGAGATAGAACTGATTAAGCTCGCAAGACAGCAACCTGAAGATGGCATCGACAGCGACCTTGCCATTGATATGGAACAGTTTTTCGGAGGAGAGAAAGATGATGAATAGGACTGCACTGATAACTGGCGTGAATGGTCAGGACGGTAGCTATCTTTCCGAGCTATTGTTAGGCAAAGGCTACAAGGTCTACGGTATGATACGTCGATCTTCTACCGACACCACGGAGAACATCGCGCATATTGTAAATAGTCCCAACTTCGAGCTTGTAGTTGGCGATGTGACGGATGCTACTGGGATTAATCGCTTGGTTGCCAAAACTAAGCCATCAGAGATTTACAATCTGGCGGCAATGAGCCATGTCGGAATTTCATTTGACCAGCCGGTTGCCACGTTTGAAATCGATGCTGTTGGTCCGATGAACATCCTTGAAGCGATCAGGCAGAACTCAATGGAATCAAGATTTTATCAAGCAAGTACATCTGAGTTATATGGCGATACAAACGAAACCCCACAGAACGAAGAAACCGTATTGCAGCCTTGTTCTCCATACGCAGTCGCAAAGTTAGCAGCCCACACCCTAGTCGACCTGTATCGTCGTGCATACGGTATCTATGCATGTGCAGGGATTTTATTCAATCATGAATCTGAGCGTCGTGGCGAACAATTTGTCACACGCAAGATTACTCAATACGTTGCAAGCCTTATCAACTTCAAAGAGGAGACCGGCAGGGTTCCTAAGAAGGGCGTTGATGTATTCCCTCTGTACCTTGGTAATCTTGAGGCCAAGAGGGACTGGTCGCACGCAGAAGACATGGTTCGCGGTATGTGGCTCATGATGCAGCAAAACTCGCCGGGGGATTTTGTCCTAGCGAGTGGGAAGACGCGAACCGTAAGAGAATTTTTAGATGCAGCGTTTTCCTTGGCCGATCTTGGGTTTGGTGATTACGTGGAAGTCGATCCGAAGTTCTATCGACCTGCCGATGTTAATCTTTTGCTTGGAGACCCCACGAAGGCGAAGGATGTCCTTGGATGGGAACAGAACGTATCGTTTGAAGAGCTTGTCAAACGAATGGTTAAGAATGACGTTAAGTTGGGGAAAGACACATGTCGCGTTTAGTTCTACCGAGATACACTGTAGTTCGAGATACCCGTGAAAAGAAGGGGTATGGTTGGTGGTTTGAGGAGCACACTAGGGCCAATCGAAGACCGCCTAACTGCGATGGCACAGTTGAAGAAACTCTCAGTGCTGGCGATTACAGCTTAGTTGGTTATGAGGATATTCTTGCGATAGAGAGAAAAGAGCATTTTAGCGAATTGTGGACGAACTACGATGAGCGAGACAGGTTTGAGATAGAGCTTGAGAAACTATCCAAGCTTAAATATGCCTATGTGTTGATCGAGGCCGATCTAACGCCGGATATTCTTAGCTTATCGCCACCGCAATACCGGACAAAAGCTCCGGGGAAGGCTTTGATTAGATGGCTTATGCAGTTGTCTGTCAAATATGATGTTCACATAATGCCTGTTGGTCAATGTGGCAGGAAGATGGCGCAGTTAATCTTTGAAGAAGTGGTACGTCATGAGCGGGACAGATGGGTGCCACGGAATAAGGCGGTTGGTAGCTAATGGTAACGTCGAAATACTCTATAGATTTAGACGATCTTCTGTATGGTGATCAAGGAAAGTATGGTTACTTGTTTCCGTACAGGAATAGAGTTCCAAAAATAAAGAAACATTTATTTGATGGCATGTCACAATCGAAACAATCAGCAGACGAGTTCGTTATCTCAAAGATGCTTAAACCGGAGTTTATCGGCTGGACGGCGAAGACGATTCTTAACATCGACCTATTTCCTATTCAGATAGCAACATTGCAAGTCATGTGGGATACTCCGTTCCCATTGCTAGTAGCGTCTCGTGGTGGAAGCAAGAGTTTCATGCTGGCAGTTTATGCTGTGCTGAAAGCCCTTCTCGATCCGGGAACCAAGGTAGCCATCATCGGTGGCGGTTTACGTCAAGCAAGATTGGTGTTTAACTATATTGATAATATATGGAATTCATCCCCTGTGCTCCGAAGTATCGTCGGCGGCGGCAGAAAAGCTGGACCGAAACAGAATGTCGACTTGTGTTATTTCAAGATAGGCGAATCTGTTATCTATGCGTTGCCGTTGGGCGACGGTACGAAGATTAGAGGTTTTCGTGCGAACATTATTATTGCTGACGAGTTTGCTGCTATTCCAGAAGATATCTTTGATATCGTCGTTCGCGGTTTTGCCGCGACAACGAAGACGCCGGTAGATGAGGCTAGAAGACTAGCTTTTGAAAGAGACTTCGAAAAAATAGACATGCCGGATGATGTTAAGGAAGCGATGACTAAGGATGCTGCGCCAACTGGAAACCAGATCATATATTCCGGAACTGCATATTACGAGTTCAATCATTTCGCCAAGAAATTTAACATGTGGAAATCCATACTACAAAGCAAAGGAGATCTAGATAGGGTCTCGGAAATTTTTGGCGGCGCGAATATGATCCCGGAGAATTTCAATCATAATGACTATGCGATCATTCGTATTCCATACAACTATCTACCGGACGGCTTATTGGATCAGCGACAGCTTGCTCATGCGAAAGCTCTATTGCCACGCAATATCTTTTTGATGGAGTATGGCGGGATCTTTGTAAAAGATTCAGACGGCTTCTTTCCAAGAAGCTTGATTGAATCATGTTCAACTGGCCCATCTAAGCCGATAGCCACACCAGATGGCGATGTTACGTTTACGCCGCTGATGGCCGGGATCAAAGGTCGTAGGTATGTTGTCGGAATTGACCCTGCCGCAGAGCGAGATAATTTAACAATAGTTGTTTTGGAGGTTTGGCCAAATCACTATCGAGTAGTTTACTGTTGGGCTGTGAATAAGGGAGAATTCAATAAGCGTAAGAAGCAAGGTCTTTTGACCAATGATGATTATTATGCGTATTGTTGTTCTAAGATCAGGTGGGTAGTGAGACATTTTGCGCCAGTCAGGATTGAGATGGATAGTCAGGGTGGTGGCGGTGCGTTGTCCGAGATGCTCAGAAATAAGAAGTTGCTGGAAGAGGGCGAGTTGCCAATCTACGAAATAATCGATTATGACAATCCCAAGCCAGAAGATGGAGAAAAGGGACTACACATTCTTGAGCTTGTTGATCAGAGTTCCAAATACAATGCAGAAGCAAACGTGGCTTTGAAGGCAAGTTTGGAGACCAAGCGGCTGCTTTTCCCTGCTTTTGATACCGTGAAGATGCAATCTGCGATCATGGCCGAGAAAAGCCTCAACATCACGTTCGACACATTCGAAGAAAATGTGAACAATATCGAAGAGCTTAAGAATGAGCTTTGCATCATACAGGTCAGCGAGACGACAACTGGCAAGGAGCGGTTCGACACCCCGACTGTCGCACAGGCTGCGTCGGCCACAGGGATACAGAGAAAGGGCAGACTGAGGAAAGATAGGTACACGGCTTTGCTAATATCTCACAAATGGGTGTACGAAAATGACGTAAGGCCAGAAGTGGCAATAGATTACGAAGATGTCGCGGGGAATATCCAGAAGGTTGACAACCTTGACCCGACAGAGGGCCTGTATCGAGGCCCCGGAGTGGGGTCTATGCGGAACTCCAAGGACTGGGTAAAAGGTGGCGGCGGTGAAAAGAACTTTGGGGCCACAAAACGCGGGGAAAGGATATAGTAAATTATATATTTTATATTTACTATGAGGTGTATAATCAACTAGTGGAATTGTAATCCAACTGTAGTTCAACCGAAGGGACTGATATGGCTGCGAGAAAGAAACCAAGGAAGAATCCCGCCAAGAAAGACACTAAGAAAAAGACCAAAGAAGAGAGCTTCTATACCAAAGGCCCACAATCGATTGCGAAGCATTCCCTGCCAGACGACTGCGTAATTACGCATGGATCAGATGCTACACCAGACCTTCGTGCTGGCCACAACCGCTTTGATTACGAATATCACAGGCCAGAGGATAAGCTCCCCAGTGATCATGACGAGATCATTGCGGCCTGTCAAGGAATCTACCGCAAAGTAGGGATGGTCAGGAATATCATCGACCTGATGTCTGATTTTGCATCCGAGGGGTTGGATCTCCGTCATCCGGTCAAGAAGCACGAGAGATTCTTCAAGAAGTGGGCAGAGAAGGTTAATTTGCAGGATCGTGCTCATACATTCATGAAGCTGTTGCTGCGAGACGCAAACGTGGTAGTTCGCAGGAAGATGGCGAAGATTTCTAAACCAGCAGCCAAGGAGATGTCTAGAGCACAGGAAGAGCCAGAGAAGATCACTACAACGAAGAAGAGTGGCAACAAAGGCCAAGTGCCGTGGCGATACACTTTCCTGTCTCCCACCATTATCGAAAAAACTGGCGGCGAGATGGGCAAGTTCTTTGGGGACAATCAATTAGCGATGCGCATTCCGACAACGCTTGCTAGAGCTATACAGAAGAAGCGAAAGACGCCAGAAGAGCAGGCAATAATGGAAAAGTTGCCAGCAGAAGTGATTGAAGCTGCGCAAGGCAAAGGTAATCGGTTGGTCTCTCTCTCCGATGACAAAATGTACGTTGATTACTATAAGAAAGACGATTGGGAGGAATGGGCCACTCCGTTTTTGTTCGGTATTCTTGAAGATGTGATGTTGAAGGATAAGATGAAGTTGGCTGACATGGCCGCTTTAGACGGCGTCATCAACGTCATCAGACTTTGGAAATTGGGCAATTCTGATAAACAAATTCTGCCGACTAGAACCGCAGTCAATAGGCTCTTGGATATGTTGCAGCATAATGTCGGTGGCGGCGCGATGGATCTTGTCTGGGACGACATGATTGATCTGAAGGTGGAATATCCGCCAGTCGATAAGATTCTGGGGTCGGAGAAGTACGATTCGGTTAATCTCGATATCATCAGAGGGCTTGGCATACCAGATCTTCTGATAGGGGCTGGAGAGATTGGAAATGGCGGTTCAGATGCCGTATTCGCACAACTCAAGACGCTGACAGAAAGATTGGAATACGTTAGGCTGCGTTGCATTGTCTGGCTTGAGACAGAATTGCAGATGGTTGCAGAAGCTATGGGGATCAAAAAGACTCCCGAAATCGTATTCGGCATTATGTCTCTTAGAGATGAAGCCGCAGAAAAACAGCTTTTAATCCAACTTCTTGATCGTGGCATTGTTTCCAATGAGAGAGTTCTTCAGGTATTTGGTCAGAATTTTGCAATCGAGCTTGAGAATATGCGAAGAGAACAGAAGATCAGAGTTGCAGAGGATGGTGTTCTTGAGAAGGCTAATCCGTACTACAGACCGAAAAGCGTCATGGATCTTCAGCATCAATATAATATGGAATTGCAAGGTCTCAAGTCTGAAGAGGGCGGCGGTGAAAATCTGGTAGGAGATCAGCCGAGAGAAGAGGAAACGAAAGAAGCTGGCAGACCGCCCGGCAGTAGGGATACTGAACCTAGAGATGATCGGACAGAAAAGGTGCTTTCGGTGTACAAGGCCATAGCTGAAGAGCACATCTCTGCAATCGATAAGATCTTTGACCAGCGGTATTTGAAGTCAAAGAAGGTCAAAAATTTGAGATCTCTCACTAGAGAGCAAAGAGACGAGTTGGAATATACTAAGCGTGCTATATTGGCGACAGTTCGTCCAAGTGACAAAATTACTAGCGAATTGATCGCTACCAGAGCTTCTAAGTCTCCGGAGAATCTGGTGAAGATCTTTAACAAGCTGTTTAAGCAACTTGTTAAGGAACATGCTGGTGTTGTAGGCAGACAGCCGAACCTGAAAGAACGCAGGTCTTTGGCTGCATCTACATGGGCCATGTTGGTTCCAAAACAATAAGACTGCTGAAAGGTTATTAAATACCAGCAGTTACATAATCTATTTGTGTATAATTTATACGACTGGAGGTTCCTGTGCATATTTTTGAAGCAGAAAAAGCTGACGGACTAGAGCAAGTCTTGTCTGATAGCGCCAAAACTCGGCCAGACGGCTCTGTTGCATATGCCACTACGGTCGTTGCTCCTGCGGTGCATAGTGACAGATCAGATTTTTCAGAGGTTATTGCTTTCCTTCAGAGGAATCTGGCAAGCGTCACTTCTGTAGAGGAACTACTTGGGATGGATCAGCCAGATCTGGCCCTGATAGTTTCTGTGCTTGTTAGCACTGGATGGAACAAGAATGATGATGTATTTGTTCCGGGAGAACTTTGGGCTGCTCGCAAAACGCCTATTAACAAACCCATGAATGATATGCATGACGATACAAGAATTCTTGGGCACATTGTCGATAGTTACCCTGTCGATAAAGCTGGAGGTCGGATTGACGAGAATCTTGAGCCAGTGCCAGATGATTTTGATATCGAAGTCGCTGGTGTTCTTTACAGAGCGCTCCCGTCGCTCTCTGACAGGATTGATCAGATTATCGACAAAGCAAACTCTGGCGAGATGTTTGTCTCTATGGAAGCATGGTTCACAGATTTTGATTATTCGTTATTGAATCCAGAGACAGGCGAGACAGAAGTTCTAGAAAGAAAAGAATCAACCGCCTTTATGACTAAGCATTTAAGAATCTATGGTGGTAGTGGGATGTTTATGAACTATCGCATTGGTAGAGTTCTTAAGAATATCATTTTCGGCGGACAAGGATTTGTGGAAGATCCGGCAAACGTAGATTCGGTTATACGCGTTGCCGCTAATCAGATGGTAGACGCAAACTCGGAAGGAGGTGTAACTGGTATGGAGCAAGAACTCAAAGATTTGCAGGCCAAGCTTGAGGAAGCTACTGCGGCCTTGGAGGAGAAGGATGCCAAGATCGTGGAGTTGGAGAGCTTGAGTGAGAAGGTTGAGGAATTGACAAATTCTGTTACTGAGGCTGAAGAGGCCAATAAGACTTTGGCGGAAGAGAAGACTGAAGTCGAGAGCAAGTTAGCCGAGGTTACGGAGCGTGCTGAGAAAGCCGAATCCGAACTTGAAGAAATTCGCAAGACGGAAATGGCTCGTGAGAGAATGGCGAAGCTATCCGAGGTGCGAGAAGTTGAGGATGAAGATGCTACTCTGGCAGAACTCAAGGAGATGTCCGACGAGACCTTTGAGCTTATCATGAAGTATGCAGGTACTGCCAAATCCGAGGAAGAGGTTGAAGAGGTTGAAGAAGAGGCAACCGAAGCTTCTGAGGAAGTAGAGGAAGAGGAAGTCAAGGAAGAAGAGACAACCGAAGCTGAGGCTGAGACCGAAGAGGAAGAGCCGAAGGCTGAGGAAGAGGAAGCAAAGGCTGAGGAGGAAGAGGTCGAGGAGTCCGAAGAAGAGGAGTCCGAGGCGGAAGCTGCTCTAGCCGAGGCGGAAGAAGAGGACGATCCTGACTTTCAGGGGGGCACAGAGTCTAAGGAAGACGATAAGGCCAAAGTCGCTATTGCGACCGCATACGCCTTACTAGGTCAAGAACAGAAAGAAGAAGAATAAGGGGGTGAATACGAATGGCTCTTAAACCAGATCGAACTGTAATCGATACCGATATCACGATGTTTTGGTCCGAATTGACAGCGCAGAACACGCAGACCAAAGGTGGCGTGGCTAGTGTTGAAAGTGTTGGTTCTGGTGTGGCTATGGATCACACGTCAAACGTGGTCCAGTACGCTGCTGATCCGTCCGGCGCTGTGCCGAAGGGCATTCTCGTTCAGGACGTGAATCCTGCACTTAGTTCAACTCGTGACTACAAGAATTTCCATAACTTGGAGATTCGTCCCGGCGAAAAGTGTACGCTTATTCGTCAGGGTTGGGTTGTCACCGACAAGATCACTGGGACTCCTGCTGTTGGGGGTACTGCTTATGTCGGTGCTAGTGGCCTAATCTCGACCACTCAGGCGAGTGGTGCTGTTGCGATTGGGAGATTCGAAACTACTGTTGATGCTGATGGCTTTGCCAGAGTATCCATTGATATTTAAAGAAGGGGGTGAATGAGAATGAAGCGTCAATTGCAAAAACCTACTCCAGAGATGACTGAACTGCTTAGACGTACCGGCTCAAGTAACAGAGCAGAGGCACTGGAAGCGATGCATGCACTTGCTCAAGCATTGCAGACACCGCTCCGTTCGGCCCTTCTGAATGGCGACATTCTGGCTGGCATCTTTGCTCCAGAAATGCTCGATCCGGGTGCTACGGCAGAGTATCCACTGGATTTCTTCTTGCATGGGAGTAACGAAGACGATTTTGTCGCCTACGTCGTACCGGGCGAAGGTCGTATTCCTGAGAGAGCGATTTCCGGCGATGTGGTCACTGTCACGACCTATGATATCGCAAACGCGATTGATTGGTCGTTGAAGTACAGTCGTGCCGCTCGATGGAATATCGTCGCTCGTGCGATGGAAGTCCTTGAAGCTGGTTTCGTGAGGAAGATGAACACCGATGGTTGGAGAACGATCATTTCTGCTGGTGCTGGCAGAACTGATTATCTAGGTGCTGCTCCTCTGGTCTATGATAGTGCTGCAACTGCTGGTCAGTTTACAAAGAGACTCGTGAGTCTCATGAAGACGTCAATGCAGCGTCTTGGCGGCGGAAACAGCGCTTCACAGGGTCGGGCTCGCCTGACTGATCTCTTTATCAGTCCGGAGGCGATTGAGGATATCAGAGCTTGGGGTTCCAGCGATGCTGATGACTTTACTCTCCGCGAGATCTTCGTGGCGAGTGATGATCCCAACACCGGGCCTCTGGCCTCGATCTACGGCGTCCGACTGCATCCGATCACAGAATTGGGTGTTGGTCAGGAGTTCCAAGACTATTACAGCATTACTCTCGCTGACTCCATGGGAGCTAGTGACGAGGAAATTGTGATCGGCCTTGATCTCCAGCAGAATGACTCTTTTGTCATGCCAGTCAAGGAAGAGCTTACCATCTTTGAGGATGAGAATCTTCACAGACGCAGGAAAGCTGGTTTCTATGCTTGGCAAGAACAGGGCTTCGCGGTTCTGGACAGCAGAAGGGTTCTGCTCGGCAGCTTCTAATCCCACCTAAATCCAGTCACTCAAAGGGTCGGGACTTGCTTCCCGGCCCTTTTTCCTTTATGGTGTATAATTCTCTAGTGAATAGTATTTAATTGGGGGGATTTTATGCCGTTATCTCATGGGAAGATCTGCACCTTATACACGAAGAGAAGAATGAGTTGTGCCGAGATATCCGAGCTAGACGGAAGAAGTGTAGCTACTATATATAACATCTTGAAAAAGAACAAGGTTAGGCTCAGAAACAAATCAAAAGCCAACAAGCTATTTCCAGATGGTGTTATCATAATTCTGTACAACTTTGGGCTATCATGTTATCAGATTGGCGAGCTTCTTGGTGTCCATCCATCCACGATTGTCAAAAGATTTAAAACCCTCCATTTTCCGCTTAGGAACAAGCGTTCTGCCGCTGCTATCCGCTATAGCGACGAAGAGTTTCGTAGGCATTTTTGTGATGAGAAATTTTTGGTTAGTTTAGCTAAGTTAGCGAGGTTGTAATGGCGAACAATCTTTACGCATGCGACTTGCTTAATCTAAGAATTGTCAGATATGATACAGACGGATCAAACGAAGCAAACATGATCGCATATCTTGATTTTTCTCCGCATGGAATATTTATAGATCCTACGAATGATCATATCTATTGGACAGACACCGGGAGTGATACTATTCGAAGATCCGACAGGAACGGATCGTTCGATACAGAGATCTTTAGCTCGACTAGCGGCACTAATTCTCCGATAGACATAGACGTAGACGTATCTGGTGGCAAAATATATTGGGTAAACCAGCTAGCAGAGCCTAGTTTTCACCGAGCAAACCTTGACGGATCTAGTGCAGAGAAGATCCTTGGAAGTGGAGATGGCTTTGTCAATCCGAGATCTCTCGCCCTTCATTTGCCGTCTGGCAAGATCTTTCTCTGCGATAGAGATATAGATAAGATTCAGCGATGCGATTTGGATGGATCAAATCTTGAAGATGTTGTTACAAGTGGTTTAGGTAATCCAGAAGGTGTCGCAGTAGATACTTCTGCTGATAAAGTATATTGGACTGACGGAACCGCTGGCAAGATCGAAAGAGCAGATCTTGATGGTTCTAATAGGGAGACCGTGGTAAGCGGGTTGGGCTTGCCGGTCCATGTTGCCCTTCATGTGGCTAGTGGCAAAATGTATTGGGCAGATTATACAGCCGACAAAATACAAAGATCAAACCTTGATGGGTCAAGTCAAGAAGATATTATCACTGGAACAACAGAGCCGTGGGGCGTGGCACTTGATCTCACAGCCGGAAAGGTATATTGGTTTGACAGATCAAACGATAGGCTCCGCAGGGCGGATCTTGATGGTTCTAATCCGGAAGATGTCGCTGCCAAGAGAACTGTATGGCCACAAAGGACTTTTGTCGACACTGTCGCTAACGAGATATACTTTACAGACACAAATACTGGAATGATCAAGAAATGCGGCCAGACTCTTCCATCAGGAGAGACGGCGACGAACAGAAGTGACCTAGAGGTTGTCGTCAGGGGAATGAGTCAACTTGTTGGTCTAGCAGTCGATCTATCTAATAGTAAGATTTATTGGTCTGACGATGGCACGAATAAAATACAAAGGGCGAACCTCGACGGATCAAGCATTGAGGATTTGGTTACTAGTGGTTTGACAAATCCAGAGGGCTTGGCCCTAGATTTGACTGCAAATAAGCTTTACTGGGTAGATCGTGGAACAGACAAAATAGAAAGATCGAATCTTGACGGGTCTAGTCGAGAGACTCTAATTGATACCGGCCTTGATTATCCGAGAGATATCGACTTAGATATCACGAATGGTAAGATGTACTGGACTGATCGGACTAACGATGTAATTCAGAAGGCAAATCTTGACGGTTCTAGTGTTGAGACAATCGTTAGCGGCCTTAATAATCCCGTTGGTATAGCTCTTGAGTTGGATATCTCAAAGGTCTATTGGGCGGATCAGTCTGCCAACAAGATTCAGAGGTCGAATTTTGATGGGTCAAGTGTTGAGGACATTGTCACCTCTGGGTTAAGCTCTGTTCGTGGCGTTAGTTTTGATTTGGCGTCCACATTAACGGCTACAGGAAATGTGGATCTTTTCCTCGAAAACTTCTTGGCAAGCGAAGATACTCAAAGATTATTTATTCAAGGAACGAACCCGCCCGGCGGCGCGGGACAGAACAGGACTAAGAAGACTAATCCAAAGTGGCTGATAGGGTATTTCTCTGGTTCAATAGTTTCAGTCACTGTAGAGATATGGAATCTTTTAACTGGACAACAGTTAACTCTTGATGACGACACATGTTATCAAATTGGAAATACTAGTTATTGGAGATGGAATATAAACAACATGCCCGATGGTGTTTCAACTGGTCAATTCTTGTTTAGGATGACTGCGAATACCGGGGCGACTTATCATGATACGTTTACTTTGACGTAAGGAGGAGACCATGCCTTTAATCGGAGAATCATATCCAGATTATGAATATTCGCTAGACGAACCGTCTGCTATCGTTGGCGAGTTGGTTACTGGCATATCAGTCACTATTGAACTGTGGGTAGATGGCGTGATTCAGACAGTCACGTCTTCAACGTGTACAGAGATCGGCAATACCGGAAGATTTAGTTGGTCTTTAGGCAACATACCCGTTCTGACTGGTAGTAGAGTCCAGTATCACTGGCGAATGTCAGATGGTGGAGCTAACTCAGATGAGGGAGATTTTATTCTGTTCAATCGAGAGAATGTCGATGGTGGGATGCCCTCGCTGAATGATAAAAGCTCCTACATCCAGCAGATATAAAGGGGGTTTACAGTGGCGACTTGGGAGACAGACCTAGTCTTGATGCTACGTGTTCTGATCAATGATCTGAATACACCGCAGAGTAATACCGATGCGTATCTTCAGCGGGTTTTGGTGGCAGCAGGCATTATTGTGCAAAATGAAGCGACCCTTTCTTATAGCTACGTTTTTGACATCGATGCCGTGACCATATCGCCAGACCCAGTAGACAATAGCGACGTAGCTGTGCAGGCGCTTTTCCCGCTGAAAGCTGCTTGTATCATTAATCAGGGATCATACCAAACTGCTTTAGGTCAGGGTATTAGGGTGCGAGACGGCGATAGTATGGTGGACACGAGTGTCAGTTTTCGTGGATACAAAGATATTTTGGAACTTGGGCCGTGCGCATCTTATGAAAAGCTAAGATGGCAACTTGAAGCTTCTTCTGCTGCCGGTGCCGGTGCCGCAGGATTTGTCGTTAGCCCGTATAGAGATCCTGATGTTGATGCATACTACAATTCCGTAACTTGGTTTTTTGACGAACTAGCTAGTACAGTTCAGCATAATTGTAGAAACCGAAGGTATTAGGAAATTGAGGTAAGGTTATGAGCACTTCTGGACTTCTGCAATCCGATGCCGCAGTATTTTATCATCCATTAGATGATTACACAGAACATACTCTCGGTATTACATGGACTGGATCGGCAGGTTTTACCGCAGGGAAAATAGGTAGCGCAAACAGTGCGATAGCTGCTGATGCCTTCAGCTATACTGGCCCAACTGAAACGATATCTAATCTTGACTCAAACGGTTTGGGAGTAGAAAGATTAGATAGTACGCACTTAATCAGATTTTATGCCCAACTTGATGGTTCTTGGGAAAAGGTTGCACATGTTGGGACATTTAGCGGCGGGACTATGGTGTGGGGTCCGGAATCCATAGTAACTGCGACCAATACTCCGGGAACAGCAACTGCCATCCTTGGCCCTAGCGGATTCATTGTTGTTAGTGCGATATGGGCTTCTCGCGCCTATGCTCATGTTGGTACTGTCTCTGGGAATACCGTTAGTTTTGGGGCAACATATGATCTTCTGGCAGATGGTGATTCGCAAGTTGAATATTCTGATAATAATGGTCGCTATTATTTAGATGCAGATGCACTTGATACTTCTGGCGCGGTATTCGTTTATACTCATAACACTAATGCAAGTGGTTATGCTCGCGTACTAATAGCATCTGGAACAAGTATAGTCGCAGGATCACCAACCAATTTTCCAAGTCAAGGTGGCAACATACAGGTTGCAGCTTTAGATTCTGGCAGATTTATGGTTGTCCATCATGACACAGTTGATGGTAAAGCATATGCTAGGATTGGTTCTGTATCTGGAACTACTATCACTTGGGGGTCTGGATATACGGTTGCTGATCCTAGCGATAATTATATAGATGTCATTAAGCTTGATACAGACAAAGCAATTGTAGCTTATCAAGATACTGCTGGCGGTAATCCGGGGCGAGCTAGAGTATTAACAGTAAGCGGGACTACGATTACGTCTGGAAGTTATGCTCAGTTTCATACCCATACAGAAGAATTGAGATTGACACGAATGGATTCTGATTCATTCGTTGCTACATATCAAAGTCAAAATAATGATCCAGCATCTAATATAGGGACGGTCAGTGGAACAACAATTACGTTTGGTTCGCAAGCGATATTAGAAGAAACGACTATAAGCCAACCAGATGCTCCACGACAAGCCTTTGACGCTGATCATTATTTCTATATGTATGAATTAAACGGAGATCTATTCGAATTTATCGGAACGATAGATTACGAAGCATCTATAGAAAGTGCTTCTGGGTATCCAAGTGGCACGACACAGGAGCATATTACTATTGCCGCATGGGTGAAGAATCCTACAACCAATGCTGCCACCATAGAAGTTCAGCGCAACTTTAATGTTGCACTTGATAGTACAAGTGTCGTCCTCGGCACTGGCACAGTCACTTGGACGTCTGGCATCTCAGGAATGATGTCCAGTCTTAATGACGGTGGAGATCACCTGCTTGTATTAGATTTTGATCATGGAGTTAGTGGCACATGGACTCTTAAAACATCTGTTGATGGGGCTTCATACGTTAATCGCGGGAATGGCTCAGGAACACAAATGCCTAGCGGATTTACTGCTGCCAATGCCAAAATCGCCCTAGATAATCAAAACCAAGAAGCCCAGTGGGTAGACGAAGCAGTAGTCTGGATGGACAATACAGAATTTACAGATGCAGAACTCCTCAAACTTTACCGTCTTGCAGAAGTCTACGGCGTTACAATGAACAATTTTACCGTTGCGCCAGAGAATAGGCCGTTGGCCACGATTGGTCATATAGAAAGCTCTGGCGAATCCAATCTGTTTATTAAGAGACATAGCGCATCTGGCTTGATAGATCCAGAGAATGTGGTTTTCTATCATCCAGTTGACAATGCAACGGAGCATACGTTGAACACGGATTGGTCTGGACAAGGCGTATTCGTCCCCGGTGTTATTGGAAGCGGTGTATCTGCTTTAACAACGCATGCCGTTAACTGGGATTCGGCGACAGGTGTAATAGAACCTAGTGGTGGAAATCAAGCATACTTTGGTGCGGTTAGTTTAGATGATACTCACGTAGTTGTTTCATATACTTCGAATGTAGAGGGTACTGTTGATATTTGGGCTCGCGCTGGGACCATCAATGAAGACAGAACAATAACTTGGGGAGATAGGGTAAAGTTTGAGACTGGTACAAGTGTCCGAAACACACAATTGGCCAAGCTTACATCTAACAAATTTGTAATGATGGCCTTGGATTATGGAGGGGGAACAACGCGGACTAGAGTTGGAGAAGTATCTGGAACGACAATCACATTAGGGGCCGACCAATCATGGCCGCAATGGGGTGGCGGGCTTCAAGTGGTTAGATTGACCGATGACAAGTTCGTTGTTGGAAATATACACGGATCAAATTTCTATCTTAGAATCGGTGATGTTAGCGGCATATCTCACACTATTACTTATGATCAGTTTATTGCGAATACGAGTTCTGCCAATGCTCAAGATCCGAAGATGGTTGGATTAGATTCTACTAGATTTGCTCTAGAATATACGCCCACTGGGGGCGGATCTGGCTTCATCAGAATAGGAGAAGTGTCTGGAACAAGCATATCATGGGGTTCAGATTATACCTATAGAGATTCTTGGCTGGCTGGACCAACGAATTCTATGATGTCTTTGGTCAGATCTGATACTGTAGTGGTTGGATGGCATGCCAATTATGATTATTGGTATAGGATGGCATCTATAAGTGGAGTAACAATTACTCTTGGGGCAAGTGGCTACATAGATGAAACTGGCCCCGGAAGCGTTACATCGCAACAGATAGTTAGATTGCAAGACGACATATTGGTCTATAGATATCGACTGAACGACAACGAGGATTTCAGGCTAGGAAAAGTGTCTGGCACGACGATCACATGGGGTCCGGAAGTACATGAAGATTACCTTACGTTTATTGCGCCAGTAGATGATACAAATCTTATTGGGATGCGTAACGGGACTGCCATTAGACATAAACTTGGACAGATATCTTTTGAGGCAGGTCTTTCTACTAGTGATGTCAGATATCCACAGCCGCTTGAGCTAGACCATGTATGCGTGATGTTTTGGGGCAAGAATCCATGCAAAAATACTTCTACTATGCATATTCAACGTGGATATCATGCGAACTTTACTTCAAGCGGGATATATCTTGGAGAAAATACGGCTCTTTGGAGCGGCGCTTCAGTGCAGTCGTTGATTAGTACGCTCAATGATGGATCAGAACATTTCTTGGTTGCTAGTTTTGTGCATCAGAGTGGCACAGATTGGAAATTGCATACATCAATTGATGGTGCCTCGATGGTAGACCAAGGCATACAATCATCTGGCACCCACGCACTTTTGGCGTCTGGTAGCGATGCAGAAATGTCTCTAGACAATCTAGATCTAGAAGACCAATGGGTTGACGAAGTCGTCATGTTGGCTGGAGATAAGACCCAATTCGACTTATTTAGTGATTACGAATTACACAAACTTCATGCGCTTGCTAATGACTTAGATTATACTATGGATCAATATGAGCAATTCGCTATGCCAGTAGAATCCAACATAAGCTTGTTTACAAAATCACACGGCGCGTCTGGTATGCTTGACCCAGAGAATGTGGTTTTCTATCATCCGTTGGATGACTATACAGAACATACTCTAAGTGACACATGGACTGGCGATCCAACCTTCGTACCCGGCATTATAGGGTCTGGCAATAGTGCTATTTCTCCGAGCACGTTGTCATTTACGACTCCTAGTGACGCTCAGGGTCTTCTTACTAACACTACGCCTGAAGTTATAGAATTGGATTCGACGCATGTACTTGTTTTGCGCGGCAAATCAACCGGCTCTGGCGTATTTGCTAAGGTAGGAACGATATCTGGTACTTCAATTGACTACGGCGACGAAGTAAAATTCATGGATATTGCTGGTGCTATCAGAGGTTTTACTGCTGCTGCACTAAGTCCAACAAAATTTGTCGCCACATGTCATAGTCATCTTATATCCGAAGGATATGTATGGGCCGGAAGCGTATCTGGAAATACCATTACTCTTGGTTCTGGAACACAGATATTCGGTGGTGGTCGCGGAGCAGACTCAATATCAATAGTAGGTATGTCATCGTCTGGTGCCGTTTTACATATGAATGATGCTTCGATGCGAACTCTTTCTATATCCGGATTATCTATCACGGAAACAAATGATATCGCATCTCCGGACGCAGTTGATAATCGCACCACGAGCCTTAACAAAATAGACGATACAAGATTTCTTTTCACATATGCAGACGCAGCTAGCGGCAGTTATCCAACATGTACAGTATGTTCGTTATCTGGAGCTAGTATAACATTTGGTGATCCAATACGTTTTCCTGTTAGCGCTGGCTTCCCATCAGCTTTTGAGCTAGATATTGCAAGCGAAACTTTTGCGTTGGTTGGCAACTATAGCAATTTACATCGAGTATGGATAGGTACGGTTAGCGGTACTACAATGAGTATCGGGCCGATGAATGATACGACACATTACGGTAGTTCTGCTGCTGCATACGGTACGGCATTGTCTACCAATCGTATTACCATTATGGATATTGGTGGTAATATTCAAGTTGGCGAAGTTAGTGGCACTAGCATCACATTTGGTGCGGAATCAAGTATTCCTGATTATGTCGGAGGTATAGGTACGCCATCTCAGAATCAACTGTTAGGTCTATCTTCTACATCCCTCTTCATATCATTCGAAGGCACTAGTGGTTTAAGGCATACGTTTGGTACAGTGGACGAAATTTCCGAATTGATAGCATCAACACCTGATGAATATCCTTCTGCCATTAGTGTAGATAAAATTATAACAGCTTTTTGGGCTAAAAATCCGACCTTGGGCGATAGCGAGGTTGTATTACAGAGAGATTATACGGTCACGTTCGGTTCCGGCAGTATTTCTCTCGGAGAGAATACGGCTACTTGGTCTGGGGCTGGTATCGCAGCAATTATGGGCGTGATGAACGACAATGAAGACCACTTCTTGGTAGCAGACTTCACGCATCAAAGTGGCACGACATGGGAATTGAAGACTTCGCTTGATGGGGCCGCATTCGTCAGTCAGGGAAATGAGTCTGGCCAATCTCTTGCTACTAGCAATACCGACCCGGAAATAGAAGTTACCAGCACACAAGTTGCCACTAGATATCTCGATGAAGCAGTAATGTGGGCTGGCAATACTTCTCAACTAGATGAGTTCAGTGATTTCGAATTACACAAACTACATGGTCTAGCAAGTTTGCTTGGCTATACCATGGATCAATATGATCAGTTTGCTGGACCAGTTGAAGCTGATACTGATTTGTATATTAGAGGCCCAATATCGTCAAGCGGGAATGCCGATCTATTTATGAGAGGATATACAGAGGCGAGTGGAGAAACGGATTTCTTCATTATGGGTGCTAATGTATCGACAGATTCGATAGATATGTTCATTAAAGGAATAGATACAACGAGCGGCAATGTTGATCTATTCACAGAAGGCCATATCGACTCAGATGACGGTATGGATCTCTTCATAGAGGGTGTTGAACTTGTATTCGACGAAATCATCAACAGATTCACAAAAACAGCAGACTATACTCCTCAGTTGATTGGAAGATTCGGTAATGGAGAGACAAGTGTTACCATTGAAGTCTGGGAAGTGACAGACGCTGCTAACGTATCGGTAACTCTAGCCGATAACGCATGCTACCCAATCGGCAATACCGGGCGCTGGGGATGGTCTACCGAACATCTTCCACATCAATATAGTCAAGTCGGACAGTTTGTGTTCCGGATGACGAGCGACTTAGCGGAGACAGTCGTCGACGAGTTCTCCATTAATTCGCCGGAAGAAGGTAAGTGGATTCATCCTAACTCATTTGGCGACTATATTGCGTAGGGTAAGCTATGTATTACAATGTTGAGAACAAAAATCAACATTTCAAATCCGACCTAGAAGAGACTGTCACCCGGTCTGTTCTGGGCACCTCACCTATTGCGTCTTGCCATAATAGCCACTCCGAAAGGAGGTGGCACTAGTGGCATTTAGCACTGGCAAAATTTACTATTCTAACTACGGCTCTAACGCCATCCGTTGGGGCAATAAAGACGGTACGGGTATGTCATATACCCAATCTGGCGTCAGTGGTCCTGACGGTATTGCATTAGATCGATTTAATTCTAAGATTTACTTTGCGAATATCGGCACAGATACCGTCATGCGAGCTAGCATGGAAGATCCTGACGTTGATCGTGAAACAATCGCTAGCGGTTTTACCCAGATGGAAGGTCTGGCGTTCGACCATCTGAATAACAGACTCTATTATGCTGAAGCTTCATTAGCTAGAATTGGATACATTGACCTTGATGATAATAGTGATCATACTATCGTTAGTGGATTAACTACGCCGGAAGGTATTGATCTAGATTTTAGACATGGAAAAGTCTATTGGACTGATAGCGGCGAAGATGTAATTAAGCGTTCGAATTTTGATGGAACAGATGTCGAGGTTATAGTTAGCGGTGGTGATCTGGCAGTTTCTCGTCAGCTTGCATTAGATACCAGCAAGGAATTGATATATTGGACTGATGAAACGGACGACAATATTCGAAGGTCTACTCTTGATGGAGACGATGTCACAGTCCTCGTTTCTGGCCTAATTGATCCGAAGGGTATCGATCTTGACGTTTACGAAAGCAAGATGTATATCACCAGTGGCGTGTTTGGATTATGGGGCGGGTTTGGTACGTTTAATCTAAGCGGTGGAGACCCAGAAGATCTTTTTGCAGATTATCATTATCCAATTTACGTCAGGTTATACCTAAAGCATCCCGGCAGGATGGATTTGTTTGTCAAGGGTAAGGCTGCTGAAAGTGGCACCCAAGATATATTCATGTTCGGCCATGAAGGAGAACTGCTTCGTCATGACGATGTTGTGTGGTATCATCCTCTCGATGATGAATATGAATATATGCAAGGGCAGCATTGGGAAAATACCCATGCTGTTTTTGATGACGGCGTAATAGACCAAGGGCTAATATACTTCTCTGCTCCGTGGAAAATAAGTGCTACCGGATCTGTATTTAATCTCGGTTTGATGGATGCAGATGCTGTTGTTGAGATAGATGATACAAGAGTCCTCGCTGCGTACAGGCCAACACGGTTCACAACAGATTTCAGGGTTATGAGTGTAGTTGGTACTACCGTTACGTCCGGAGAAGCTATAACTATAGGACATGCTAACCAGCAACATCCGTCACATGTTTGTAAGATTGCTGATGAGAAATACGTTGCTGTCTGGAAAGAGAATGGTACGGCAGACATACGAGGTTGCGTCTTAACTGTTTCTGGTACAACTGTAGCATCTGGGGCCGAAAGATTTATCGATGGCGATGGAAAGTTCCCATACATTGCAAGACTAGATGATACGCATGCGTTAGTCACATATAACGACAATCTGATAGCTAACAGCTTTTTGTGTAGGGCTATAGAAATAAGCGGAACAACAATTCCTACCGTTGGGGCACAAAAAACCATTAGTTCTTCTTTCCTAGCATCTCATGCGCGCAGTAATATTGTTGGGGTTCAATCCGATAAGGCGTATGTTTTTTATGGTTCGGCAGGGTCGTCTAATAATCTATACGCGGCATCTATCAGTATTTCAGGGACAACATGTACTGTTGACGATAGCGATCATCTAATTGCTAACGATCACAATACTAGTACAGCTAGATATGGATTACATGCCGAAGCAGATCCGGGCAATCCTAGTGGATTTATCATACTCTATACCGTAGTAAGTGGCGATTATCATAATGGCGAAGGCAGAGTCGGCAGTTATTCTGAAGGTGGCGGATGGGATCTCGGCGCAAAGACAATTTGGGAACAACAATGGGGCGAATACTTAACTGCTTGTCAATTTGACCCAGACAACAACGAGATCGCAGTAGCAACTCGTTCTCTTCAGGATGGCACTAATAATAAGGGTATCGACTTTAGAACGCTAGAAACTTCTGGCACTAGTTTGATTGTCCACGATTCTATATTCATTGTCAATCTAAGAACACATCCACAGCCGGGGATACCAGCACTCGGCAAGATGGGCACAGACGAAGCGATGTTAATGATTGATTCTGGCTTAGATGCTTCAGAGGCCAGATTCCACAAAATTGTATTTGATGACGAAGCAACAGAATTCAATGCATACGATGGATCTGTTTATCCGTATGCGTCTGGTGTTACAAGAGTTACATCCGCATTCTGGGGTAAAAATCCGACAGCAAACGAAGGCGATATTGAGATCTGTCGCAGTTATGCTGTTCATATACATCAGACCAATATAGTATTTGGCAGCGGTCTTGATTTGCGATTGCCAGACGAAGCCGCTGTCTGGGAAAATGCTGCAATTTCTGGCTTATTGAATACTCTTAATGATGGCAGTAATCATATGCTCGTTACGGACTTTGAGCATGTGAGCGGTACGACATGGCAGTTGCGAACATCACTAGATGGTGCAGACTGGACTGATCAGGGAACACAAACTTCTGGAACGCAATCTGCTTTAACTGGTACGGAATCCAATCCATACCTCGCTGCGTATATTTATACCGACGACAGCTTCCTCCTTGATGAAGTTGCGTTATGGTTTGACGCCGATCTCTTTAGCGATACTGAGCTTGAACACTTATACGAGCTAGCAAATACTCACGATTTGCCATTCAATCAATATAGCTCGCTTTTCGGTACGACGACTCTGGGCGATGTAGACCTATTCCTCCATGGTCATGCTACTGTTCCAACTGGTTCTCTTACAGAGCGAAGAATCTACTGGACCGACACACTTAATGATCAGATATATTGGAAAACGCCGGATAAGAGCGCTTCTGGCACTGTCCCAGTTAGTGGATTAGTTGCTGCATGGGGTCTTGCAATAGACGATGATAACAAGAAGGTTTACTGGGGAGATGTTAATAAAAACGAAATATCTCGTTCCGATTTAGATGGGAATAATCAGGAAATAGTTATTTCCGGGATTGACGCTATCGGAATGGCAA
>Ga0180438_10001408_pt1 | contig 42841 bp, 32 predicted proteins | sample SS_ome_12_FD_132455 | JGI IMG/M metagenome (GOLD analysis project Ga0180438, IMG submission 132455) | Hypersaline lake sediment archaeal communities from the Salton Sea, California, USA - SS_3_D_2 metaG | ecosystem: Environmental > Aquatic > Non-marine Saline and Alkaline > Hypersaline >...
CCTCTCTCCAGTCTCCCCCTCGCCCCCTCCCCGTCTCTCCCCCTCTTCCTCAGCCGCCAACGCACAAACCCCTTACAGCTTGGCCTGCATGTAGCACGCGCAGGAGTGCGGCGTCGTGTAAAGCAGCCCGTTACAAGGCATCACCCCGTAGATGCAGCCGCTGCGCACCCAATGGTTGGTGATCCAGTGCTCCTTGCGGAAGTCGACGAACTCAGTGCCGGTCCAGCCAGGGATGAGCCACCGCTCGGTGGCCTTGCTGCGGTAGCAGCGGTGGTGCATGAAGAAGATGTTTACGTCGGGCAGGAACCGGCTCTTCACCTCGCCGGTCTTGGGGTCGCGGCCGACGAACTCGCCGCTGTCGCGTCCCCCGGCGATCTCGCCGCCCCACACCAGCCCGCCGGCCACGAGCACGTCCTCGGGGCAGAAGTGGCCCGAGTGGGGATGCGGACCGCTCCAGAGGATGTCGCCGGTGGTTCGAGAGAGGCCGGACAGCTTGCGGGTCGCCCCGTAGAAAAGCACCACGTCGTCGTGCAGCACCAGCGTGGGCGTGATGTTGGCGGGGATGGGCTTCTGCCGCTCGACCGGCTCGGAGGTCCACAGCTCTTTGCCCGTCTTGCGGTCCAGGCCGACGAGCTTCTCGCCGTCGTGGAACACCATACGCTTGTCGTCGACGGCCAGGGCCAGAGGCGCCACGGGGGTCTTTGCGTTCCAGAGCAGCTTGCCGCTCTCGGCGTCGATCGCCTTTAGCTCGCGAGGCTTCTCGTCCCAGGGGAACTCGACCATGATCCGGTCGCGTTCCGCGCCGATGCCGACCTCTTGCGGCTTGAAGGCGTCGTAGCTCTGCGGCGTGGGATTGACGACCAGGAACAACACGCCGTCGTCGCAGAGGATTTCTTCGGTGGCGAAGGTGCCCTCGTACTCGCGCAGCGTCTTGCCCGTGGCGGCGCACAGGGCCGTAAGCGGGGCGTCCTGCCCGAGCGTGACGTAGACCGTATCGCCCACGGCCACCAGGCGGCGCTGGAGCTGGGCCGGGCCGCTCTTGAATGGCCAGAGGTGCGTGAACCACTTCGAGATCGGGCGCTTCCAGAGGATCGCGCCGTTGAAGGCGTCGCGCGCGACCACGACCGGCTTGGGCGGCAGCATGATCGAGGCGGTCGAGCCCTCGTCGAAGATGTAGAAGACTCGCCCCCCGGCCGAGACCATCGCACTGACGCTTGCGCGCCGGTCGTGGTGCCGCGCCCAGCGGGGGCTGCCGATCCACTGGAACCGGCGCGGCGGGCCCACGAGCGTGTCCTGCGACACGGCGTTGCCCCGGGCGTCGTAGAGGTAGTGGGTCCACTCGTCGATCGCCTCGGGCCGCGGCTTGACGGTCTTCTGCCACTGGCCGCCCTCGCGGACATACGCCACGCCCTCGGGGCAGAGCACGCGTACCACCTCGTCCATCGGCACGTCACCGAGATCCTCGGCCACGACCAGGTTCACCAGGTTGTCGACGTAGGGGAGCTTCTTTCCGCAGAAGCCCTCGACGGCCACGGGCCCGTAGAGCCCCTGCGACCGGATGTGCTCGCGGGCCGCCCGGACGTTCGCGGCGTCCGCGTCGAGTCCGTGTACCAGGTAAGCATCGCTCGCGCGCAGGGCGGTGGTCAGCTTGCCGTCACCGCAGTTGAGATGGACGACCAGCCCGCCCTGGACGCCGGTGGCGTCCAAGATGTCCCGTGCCAATGCCGCCGCGGCGTCGTCGCCCGGCTCGGCGGCGCGTGCAGCAAAGTGCATCGTCCCCGCCAGCCCCATCGCCAGGGCCAGGCACGCGAGAAATCCCCAGGTTCGCCCGATCATCTTGCTTCCTCCTGTCGTACGAGTGTGCGAAGGTTCGTTGCGATAACGGCGCGACGTTGCATTCACGCTATTCGGAAGAGCCCCCGCCACGCAGTGGCGGGGCTTTTTCCCGCCCTCCACTCTCCACTCTCCACTCTCCACCCTCCTCGTTGCTCACTCCCCAAAGCACGCCACGCTCCCGTCCTGCATGGCCACGTAGAGCCGGCCGGCGGCCGCCGCCATGCCGTTGAACACCGGGGGAGCCGACAGGTTGGTTTCCCAGAGGGCCGTGCCGTCGGCCCGATCGCAGGCCACCAGCACGCCCCCCTTGCGCCCCTCGAACGCCCCCAGCGGGTCGTCGGGGTCGATCACGTCGGGCGGGCCGGCCACGAACAGCGGGCCCTGGGTGGCCACCATGGCGTTGACCCGCACCCGAATCCGCCGGGCCCAGGTCTGCTTGCCCGTCTGCCGGTCGATCGCAAACAGCAGATAGCCCTCCTTGCCCGGAGTGAAGTAGACCTTGGGGTCCAGGCCTTGGAGACTGTCGAACATCCGGGCGAAATATCCGGCCTCGGCGTCGTGTACGATGAGCCGGGCATAAGCGGCCTTGGGGCCGAAGGACCAGGGCATCCGCTTGAAATAGGAGTCGTCGAGCAGGCCGCCCCGGGCGACCACGCGGCTGGCAGTCCCCCGGCCGGCACCCTTCGCTTCTTCGAGCTTCCGGCTCAAGACCGCCTCGCGCATGTGGATCAGCTCGCCGTCGCTCTGCAGCACGTCGGCCAGCGCGCCCATGGGCAGGCCGTAGTTCTGCGAGATGTCGTCCACGCCGTAGGAGGGCCCTGCGAGCGTGGTCTCGTGGCGAACCTCGCCGGTGGCGGCGTCGAGGGCAAAGAGGCGGATGCCGCCGTCGAGGTGCGAGCACCTTCCCGCGGCGAAATACGCGGTCCCGTCCAGCACCAGCACGCTGCCGTGTACCGGCCACGCCGATTCGAGCTGGCCGAATGCCCCGATGAGCCGATCCTCGGGCGCGGCGCGGAAGCGCCAGGCCAGCTCGCCGTCCTCCGCGCGCAGGCAATAGACCCAGCCGTCGGCCGAGCCGAAGACCACGGTTCCCCGGTGGTAGGTCGGCGGCGAGTCGATCCTCGCCCCGGCCGTGTAATCCCAGAGCCGGCTGCCATCCGCGGCCCTTAGGGCGACCACCTGGTGCTCATCCACCAGCGGGACGAAGACCCGGCCGCCGGCCACGATCGGCGCGGCGAGCTTCCCTCCCGCCCGCTTCTGCCAGAGCAGCTTCGGCGTGGCCGGGACCTCGGTCTTCACCGAGCCGCTGCGCAGGGCATCATGCCGAAACGTCGGCCAGTCCTCCGCGGCACTGACCCCTGACTCCTGACCCCCGACCCCTGCATACGCCGACCCCCGCACCAATCGCCCGCCCCTCTCCCCCTCTCCCCCTCTCCCCCGCTCTCCCTCTTCTTCACCCGCCGGCGCCAGCGCATTAAACCCATTGAGCTTCTCATCGACATAGCACTGACACGGGTGCGGCGGGGCGTACTGCAAACCGTTGGCCGGCATCATGCCCACGTGGCAGGTCCCGCGCACCCAGTTGTGTACGCAGTGCTGACCCTCCTCCAGATCGACGTACTCCGTGCCGCGCCGGCTGGCCAGGATGTAGCGCGTCGTGGCCTTGTTGCGGTAGCAGCGATGGTGGTGATGCGTCTTGAAGATCTTGCCCAGGGGCACCTCTTTCTTCAGCTCGCCGGTGTGCAGGTCGTAGCCGTTGACCGTGGCGGGCCAACTGCTCGAACCTCGCCGTCCCCCGGCGGGCACGTCGAGCGGCTCTCGCTCGAGTTCCGCGCTCCACGTCCAAACTAGTCCGTCGATCACGAACACGTCTTTCCACTCGTACCACAGGTGACCCAGGTACTTCTTGGGCTGGGTCCAGAGCAGCTCGCCCGAGGCGGCCGAGAAGCCCGCGAGCTGGTTCGGGCTGGCGTGCAGGACCACGCCGTCGCGGACGATCATGGTGCCGGTCCAAAGGCGCTGCTGCGCGTCGATGTTGCCCGCCTTGTAGTCGGCTTCCACGAGCGGGAATCGCCTGCGCCACTTCTCCTGCCCGGTGGCGAAGTCGAGGCACACCACGTCCGCGCCGTCGATCAGCGCGATCACGCGCCCGTCGGTCGCCGTGTTCAGCGTGGGATCGACCTTGGCCGCGGGCACGCTGCCGCGCATGGCCCGGAAACGGTAGTAATCGACGGTCGTGCCGGCGTAGGCGTTCTCGGAGGTCCACAGGCGCTTGCCGCGTTCGGCGTCGAGCAGGGCGACCCGGGCGCGGTCCTGCTCCAGCAGCGTCAGCACCAGTCGCCCGTCGTGGTAGAGGATTTCCGCGGCCCGGTCCGTGCCGTCGTAGGTCGTAAGCACCTGGCCGGTTTGTGCGTCAAGCTCGCTTACCGGGGCCCGATAGCCCAGCGTGACGTAGACGCGCTCGCCGATCGCCACGAGCCGCTTCTCGATGTTCAGCGGGATGCAGCCGGGCCGGGGAGTGAACCAGCTCGGCTTCCACGCCCGCCACCCCCAGTCCTCGATCGGCACCTTCCAGAGCAGCACGCCGTTGAAGGCGTCGCGGGCGATGAGGAACCACTTGTCGGGTGGGCCCTCGGGGCCGAGGATGCTGGCCGGGGCCTCGTCGACGATCGCAAACAGCCGACCCCGCGCCGTGACCAGCGTGCGCAGGCTCGAGTCGCTTTCATGGGAACGGAGCCACAACGGGCCGGCAATCCACTGATAGCGCTCGGGCGGGCCCACCACGCGGTCGCGGGCAACGGGGTTGCCGTCTGCACCGTGCAGGTAGTGCGTCCACTCGTCGATCGCCTCGGGCCAAGGTTTGGAAAAAGGGGTCAGAACTGTTTTCTGCGCAGAAAATAGTTCTGACCCCTTTTTTGTCCACGCCTCGCCCAGCGGCCGGAGCACGCGCATCACCTCGTCCATCGAGATGCCGCCGAGGTCTTCGGCGAGGACCAGGTTTACCAGGTTTTCGGCGTAGGGCAGCCGGTCGCCCCGCAACAGATCGGCGGAGACGCGGCCGTAGACGCCCTTTTCTTGGATCGCCCGGCGCATCGTTTCGAGCCCGGCCGGATCGCTGCAAAGCACGTGGACGACGAAGCGGCCCGTCTTGGCCACCGCCACGGCAAGCTCGGCATCGCTCGGCCGGAGCACGACGCACACGCCGCCCGAGAAACCGCTCTGCTGCACAATACGTTCCGCCACGGCGCCGGCCGTGTCGGCCTTCGTTTCCCCGGCGGCGCAGGGCGAGCCGGGCAACGAGGCTGTGAAAGCGAGGACCGCCAGACCGATGAAAGGTCGTCGGACTTGCATCTGCGCCTCCTGTCTCTTGCAGTGCGGCGACTTGTCGCCGCTGTCCGTTCTTTCTCGCCGCCCCCATGTTCTCCGATACGCCCGCCCCGTGCAAGTATGTCGGGGCCTCAGCGGGCACCGGGAAACCTCTGGGCCGCGGCCCTCACCGGCGCTTGATTGCACGGCTGGCTCCGCCCATAATCAGGCAACGGCCGCGGGGGGACGCAGCGCTTCCCGCGGAGGGTGCGAAAATCACCGCCTCGACCCGGAACGTGAAATGACGGTGTACCGAGTCATTCCGGACAACCCGAGCGGTCGCCCGGCGCGAGCCGGCCGCGCCGCCGCGCTGCTCCTCGCTCCCCTGCTGGCCGGGCTGACGTGGCAAGCTGCAACCCATGCCATCGCGGCCGAAGAGCGCCCGAAACCCGGCGGATTGCTGGAAGCCGCGCTCGACGGCCCCATGGCCGGCGTCGAGGAGATCGTGTTCGCCGTGCGCACCTCGGTGCGGCGCCACTATTACGAGAACTTCGGCTTCGGCATCGTGCCGCGCGACCAGTATCCGCTACCCGATCCCGGCTCGTGCGCGCCCCCGGTCCCGCTCTACGGCAAGGGCGGGCGCCTCTGCCGCCTGAACCTCCGCACGGGCAAGGTGACCGTGCTGCTCGACGACCCGGAAGGCGCCGTGCGCGACCCGCAGGTCCACTACGACGGCGCGAAGATCCTCTTCTCCTATCGCCGGGGCGAAGAGCCGCACTATCACCTTTGGGAGATCGGCGCCGACGGGTCCGGCCTGCGCCAGCTCACCGACGGACCGTACGACGACGTTGAGCCGACGTACCTGCCCGACGGCGGCATCATGTTCTGCTCGAGCCGATGCCGTCGCGTGGTGGGCTGCTTTCCCGCGCCGGTGGCGGTGCTCTATCGCTGCGACGCCAGCGGTGAAGGCATTCGCCCCTTGTCGGCCAATCCGTTCACCGACAACACGCCATGGCCGCTGCCCGACGGGCGCGTGCTCTACACCCGCTGGGAATATGTCGACCGCAACCAGATGACCTTCCATCACCTGTGGACGGCCAACCCGGACGGCACCGGGCAGATGGTCTATTTCGGCAACCAGCACCCGGGGCCGGAGCTGCCCCCGCCGCGGTTCTTCGGCGTGGCCATGCTCGACGCCAAGCCGATTCCCGGCAGCGGCAAGGTGGTGGCCTCGTTTTCGCCGGGCCACGGCCGGTTCGAGCACACGGGCTACGTCACGGTGGTCGATCCCGACCTGGGGCCCGACGCCCGACAACGTGCCCGCACGGTCAACGCCAAGCGGATGTTTCGCGACCCGTATCCTTTCTCTGAGGACTGCTTCCTAATGGCCGACGAAGAGGGCATCTGGGTGATGGACGATTCGGGCAACGTGGAGCTGATCTTCGCGCTTGGCGCGGGCGACGGGGGGCGGTCGTGCCACGAGCCGCGCCCGCTGCGCCCGCGCGTGCGTGAACCCGTGCTCCCCGGGCGCGTCGATCCTTCGCGCCTGACCGGCGAACTGGTGCTCGAAGACGTCTACCGCGGCCGGAACATGGCGGGCGTCGAACGGGGCGAGATCAAGAAGCTGCTGGTGCTCGAACAGCTCGCCAAGCCGGTCGACTTCTCCGGCGGGCCGGAGCCGCTCACGATCGGCGGCACCTTCAACCTCGAACGGGTTCTGGGCACCGTGCCCGTCGAGCCCGACGGCTCGGCCTTCATGGAGCTGCCCGCCGGCAGGCCGCTCTTCTTCGTGGCCCTCGATGAAAACGACCGCTCGGTGAAGCGGATGCAGAGCTTCGTAAGCGTGCAGCCGGGCGAGCGCACGAGCTGCGTGGGCTGCCACGAGGCGCGGCGGGTCACGCCCGAGCCGAGGCCGGGGCTCTTGGCCCTCGAGCGCCCGCCCAGCCCCATCGAGCCGATCGCCGGCGTGCCCGACGTGTTCGACTACGTGCGCGACGTGCAGCCGATCCTCGACGCCCACTGCACGCGCTGCCACTGCCCGGAAAAGCGCGAGGGGGGCGTCGAGCTGACCGGCGACCGCACGCCCATGTACAGCGTAAGCTACTGGGCGATGATTACCCATGGGCTCATCTCCGACGGGCGCAATTATGTGGGCAACCGGGCGCCGCGCACGGTCGGCAGCTCGGCCAGCCGGCTCTTGAAGCTGGCCGACGGGAGCCACTACGACGCGAAGCCCACCCCGCGCGAGCAGGAGGTGCTCCGGCTGTGGATCGAGAGCGGGGCGGTGTACCCGGGCACCTATGCGGGGCTGGGCTGCGGCGTCGCGCTGGTGCAATTCCCCGACGAACCGATCCGGCGGCGCTGCGGGCCGTGCCACCTCCGCGAGAAGCCGAAACCGTACACGGGCATGAGCAAGGGCGACCAGTACCAGTTCGGCATCCGCGAGCCGCCGCAGGCCCTGGTCGAAAGCTTCGACGATTTCAACCTGGTGATCCGGCTGGCCTACTTGAAGTTCGGTGAGGCCGGGCCGCACCAGTCGTTGTGCAATCTGACGCGACCCGAGAAGTCGCTTCTCGTGCAGGCCCCGCTCGCCCGGGCCGCGGGCGGGCTGGGGCTCTGCGTCGAGCCCGTGTTTGCCGACGCCGCCGACCGGGACTACCAGGAGATGCTCGCTGCCGTTCGCGAGGCGGCCGGGCGCCTCGAGCGCCATAAGCGATTCGACATGCCCGGCTTTCAGCCCAACCCGTACTATGTGCGTCAAATGCAGCAGTATGGTACCCTGCCCGATCCGCTCGCCGCCGATCAGCCGATCGACGCCTACGCAACCGACCGGGCGTACTGGGAGTCGCTGCACTACCGTCCCACCACTGCGGCCGTGCCCGATTCGGATTAGCCTGCCATACTTCGCAACCTTCCCCCGCTCTCTTTCTCGAACCCCCTCTGTTCCCTCCGTTTCCTCTACTTCAAATTTTCCGCCAATAGCACCGTCTCCCATCTTTCACCCAGGACACCCCGTGCAAACCAGAACCCCCGCCGCAATCGTGCTGTTCATCCTCATTGCCTCGTTGCTGGCGTGGCCCGCGCAAACCGGCGCTGCCGAGCCGCCTGGCGATTTCTGCGTCGCTCCCGGCGGGCGCGACGACGGACCCGGGACGGCCGACGAGCCGTTTGCCACCCTCGAGCGTGCCGGCGACGCGGTGCGCGAGAAGATCGCCGCGGGCCTGGAACAGGACGTGACCGTGCTGGTCCGCGGCGGCACGTACTTTCTCGAACGCCCCCTGGTGTTCACGCCCGACGACGCCGGCACCGAGCAGCACGCCGTCAGGTACGTCGCCTGGGGCGGGCGGCTGCCCGTGCTAAGCGGCGGGCGGCGGATCACCGGCTGGCAGCAGGCCGCCGACGGGCGTTGGACCGTGACCCTGCCCGAGGTCAAGGCCGGTAACTGGCACTTCCGCCAGCTCTTCGTCGGTGGGCGCCGGGCCACCCGCGCCCGCACGCCCAACCGCAGCGCCGAAGAGTATTGCTGGCGGCTGTTGGACGCCGAACTGACGCAGGACCTTGCGACCCACACGCTCACGCTCGGCCCTAACACGGTGCAGAAGTGGGGCCACATCGAGGACGTCGAAGCCGTCGTGCTCAAGAACTGGGCCACGCTGCACAAGCGGCTGGCCGACGTCGACCCGGCCACGGGCGTGGTCACGCTCCGGCCGCCCCACGTGAAGTACTTCGGCGGCAACCGGCCCCGCAAAGGCGGCGGGTGCTTCTTCGAGAACGCCCCGGAAATGCTCGACGAGCCGGGCGAGTGGTACCTCGACCGCCACACCGGCGTGCTCAGCTACCTGCCGCTGGCCGGACAGGACCCGGACGAGGTCGAGACGATCGCCCCCGCGCTCGGCCACGTGCTCGAGGTGGCCGGCACGCCCGACCGGCCGGTGCGAAACCTCCACTTTCGCGGGCTGGCCGTGATGCACAACCACGTCCCCCTCCCGCCCGAGGGGCACCACGGGCGCCAGGCGTGCTTCCGCTACGGGGGCGGCCCCTTGCCGTGCATCGCCCGCTTGACCCATGCCGTCGAGTGCAGCTTCACCGGCGGGCAGGTCGCCCACACCGGCGGCAACGGGCTGGGCCTCGGCAAGGGGTGCCGCGAAAATCGTATCGAGGGCAACGAGGTCTTCGACACCGCCGGCAACGGCATCGACGTCGGCGGCCCCAACGACGAGCAGCTCGTGCCCCGCGGCAATCGCATCCGAAACAACCACGTACACCACTGCGGGGCCGTCTACTACGGGGCCTGCGCGATCTGGGCCGGCTTCGCCCAGGATACGCTCGTCGAGCACAACCTGGTCTGCCACCACCCCTACACGGGCATCAGCATCGGCTGGCAGTGGAACCCCTCGCCGACCGCCTCGCGTGCCTACGTCGTGCGCCGCAACCACGTGCACGACGTGATGCTCGAGGTCTGCGACGGCGGGGCGATCTACTCATTGGGCTTCCACCCGGACACCGTGCTGCAAGAAAACCACCTGCACGACGTCCACCGCTCGCGCTACGCCATCGCCGCCCCGAACAACGGCATCTTCATGGACCAGGGCTCGAAGGGCTACCGGGTCGAGGGCAACGTGATCTACCGCACGTCCGGCCAGCCCGTGCGCCACAATCGCAACCGGCCCGAGTGGCACACCTGGATCGACAACGTGCTCGTGCAAGGCGATCTGCCGCCCGACGAGGCCGCGGAGATACTCCGCCGCGTCGAGACGGCGGGACTGGAGGCGGAGTGGAGGGAGAAACTGCTCGGCGATGACACGGGGGGCGAGCCGCTCGAACGGTGAATGGCAAGCGGCAGCACCTCCAAATCGGCGTCACCGCCGACCCTGCGTCGGTGGAGCGCTGACTGGACGCTGAAGCTCCGGTCGCCCCGCTCAACGCCAATCTCTCTCCCGCCTCGGCGCGGCGGGAAAAGGGGGATTGGTCTTGCCGTTGCCGTTCTTAGCTTGCAGTCATCCTCCCACCGACGCAGGGTCGGTGGTAATAAACTGTCAGCGCGGCAGGGCCGCACTCACGCGCCCGCGATCCCCAGCTCGTCGGCGTGCGGCTTGAGCGCGTCGATCACGAACTGGACGTGCTCGCCGAGCTCCACGCCCAGGATCTCGACGCTGTCGCGGATGATCTGGCGATCGACCTTGGCCGCGAATGCCTTGTCCTTGAGCTTCTTCTTCACACTCTTGGGCGTGAGCGTCAGGACCCCCTCGGGCCGAACCAGCGAGCAGGCGATCACGAAACCGGCCAGCTCGTCGCAGGCCAAGAGTGCCCGGTCCATCACCGTCTTGGGCTCCAGGCCCCACTTGGTCTGGTGGAAGGCCACGGCGTGGGCCATCTCCTCCTCGCCCTGCTCGCGGAGCCAGTGGACGACCCGGCGGGGGTGCTCGTCGGGCCACCGTTCGTAGTCGGCATCGTGCAAAAGCCCCACAATGCCCCAGGTCTCCTCGTCGGCCCCGTCGCCTCCGTACCGCCCGGCCGCCGCCCGCATCACGATCTCCACCGCCCGGGCGTGCTTCCGCAGCGAGTCGGTCTCGGTCCACTCGTGGAGCTTGGCCAGGGCTTTTTCTCGGGTAAGGCTCATGGCGTGATCGGTCTCCCAACGCTGTGCAAGACTTTCGAAGTCTCGAAGAGTTCGGAAGTCTTCCCGGCCGCTGCTCGCCAGGATAGACGCCGGTCCGGACGGCGCCAAGGCCCCGGGACACGCGGCGCCGGCATCGGATTTCCGGGCGACCTCCACTGGCAAACGGCCCTTTCAGCGGGTACACTATGACCAAGTTTCGGAGCAGTCGACATCCCTTGGACCTTACGAGATGAGGAGCACCGAAGACATGAACCGAACGATTCGCTTCCGCCTCGTCGCGGCGGGGCTGCTTGCCGCCGTGGGGACGTTTCTGCCGGCCGGTGCGGCGGAGCCGGCGAACGCCGCCGGGGCACGGAGCACGGACCTCGAACGTTTCCTTCCCAACCACGGCAACAGCGTGTACGACGTGACGGGCCTGCTGCGCAAGTGGCCTGCCGAGGGGCCCGAGAAGCTCTGGTCCGTCGAGGTCGGCTGGGGGAAGAGCGCGGTGGTGGAGTCGGGCGGGCAGGCGTTTACGCTCACGGAAACCGACGACAAGCAGTGGGCCATCTGCCTCGACCCGGCGACCGGCCAGACGCGCTGGAAGCACCTCCTGCTGCCGAAGAGAAACCGCCATTTCGCCTGGGGGCCGGTGACCTCGCCCGTGGTCGATGGCGACCGCGTCTACTGCATCGCTTACGACACCGCCACGGACGTGTGGGACATGCGCTGTCCGATCGTGTGTCTGAAGACCGACGGCACCGAGCTGTGGCGCGTCGAGCAGCAGGTTTGGGCCACCGAGGGCTCGACCTCGCTCGTGGAAGGCGACACGCTCTACGTGGGCGCCGACAACCCCCAGAACGCGATCCTCGCCGCGTTCGACAAGATGACCGGCGAGCTGCGCTGGACCGTGGCCATGGAAGAGACGCCCAGGGGCCGGGAGCTGGCCGCGCCGTCGTCGCTCACGTACCAAGTGGTCGAGGGCGTGCCGCAAGTGATCGTGGCGACCTACGGCACCCGCGAGATCCTGGGCGTACACGCCGAGACGGGCGAGATCCAATGGCGCTATCCCTACCCGGCCCCGCTCATCCTCGGCATGATCCCCACGCCCGTGGCGGTGGGCTCGCGACTTTTCGTCTGCGCCGGAGAGAAGAAGGGGCTCAGCTTCTCGGCCTGTCTCGATATGCGGGTCGAGGACGGGAAGATCACCTGCCGCGAAGTCTACGCCAGCCCGGAGCTGCAAACGAACCTTTACAACACGCCGGCGATTGTCGACGGCGCGGTCTTCGGCTTCGGCGGCGGCGAGAAGGCCGGCTTCCTGCACTGTACCAACTTCGAGGACGGCCGCCTGCTCTGGAAAGAAGAAAGCGACGACTGGACCAACGCCCAGAACCTGGTCGTGGCCGACGGGCTGATCTTCGCCGTAACGAAGAACGACGAGGTCGTGATGGCAGAAGCCAGCCGCGAAGGCTATCGGGAGCTGGGACGCGTCAGCCTGGGGATCGAAATGGGTAGGCCGCAGCAACCGACCATCGCCAACGGGCGCATGTACCTCCGCGGCAAAACGGCCGTGGCCTGCTACCGGGTTGGCGAGTAGAACGACGAGAGGCCAAGTGGGGCGGGCATCCCTGCCTGCCAGAGACGCCGACAGGCCGTGCAAACTAGCTCTTTGCGGGATTCCGGCAGGAAGGGATGCCTGCCCCACTTGAGAGAAGTCCCAAGGATGTTGGCATGAGACCGACGATCGGCCTGCTGACGCTCGGGCTCGCCTTCTTCGGCGGGACGTGTCCGGTCGCCCATTGTGCCGGACAGCCCGGGGAATACCTGGGACCCTGCGCGCTGGCGGTCTCGAAAGACGCCAAGACCCTCTACGTGGCATGCGCCGGTGTGCGTGAAGTGGCGTGGGTCGACCTGTCCAACGGCGAGGTGACCCGACGGGTGCCTGTGCCGGCCGAGCCGACCGGCCTGGTCCTCACGCCGGACGGGACCAAGCTGGTCGCCACCTGCGCGGCGCCCGAGAGCACGGTTGCGGTGCTCGACGCGCGTTCGGGCGACACGGTCGCCACGATCCCCGCTGGGCATACGGCCACGGGTCCGGCGATCGGCGCGGACGGCGGGCGGATCTACGTCTGCAACCGCTTCTCGGGCGACGTTTCGGTGATCGACTTGCCGGCCGGCAAGGAAGTGGCGCGCGTGGCGGCCGGGCGCGAGCCGATCGCCGCGGCCGTCACGCCCGACGGCCGGACCGTGCTAGTGGCCAACCACCTGCCCGACATGCGCACCAACGGCGGCTATCGCGTCGACGTGGCCCCGGTGGTCCGGCTGATCGACGCGCGCACGCACGAGACGGCCACCGTCGAGCTGCGCCACGGCGCCAACGGCGTGCGGGGTCTGTGCGTCTCGCCCGACGGCGAGCACGCCTTCGTGACCCACCTGCTCTCCAATTTCGAGAGGATTCCCTTCCGCGTGGACATGGGCTGGATCAACGTCAACGTGCTGAGCATCATCGACGTGCCGGGGCGCAAGCTGCTGAGCACGATCGGCATGGACGATCTGGACTTGGGGGCGGGCAATCCCTATGGCGTGACGTTCGCGGCCGGCGGGGAGTCGGTCTGCGTGAGCCTCGCCGGCGCGCACGAGCTGCGCGTCATCCCCACGTCCGACTTGCTGGGCGAGTTTGCCCATCGCACCATGCAGCCGATGATGAGCGTCTGGCCGATCTACGTGAGCCTGGGCGAGAGCCTGTGGCGGCGCGTCGAGCTGCCGGGCAAGGGGCCGCGAGGCATGGCCGCTGCCGGGTCGAAGGTCTACGTGGTCCAGTACTTCACCGACTCCGTGGCCGTGGTGGACCTGGAAAAGGGCCCCGACCCGGCGAACGGGTACGGCGCCGCGGTCGAGACCATCGCCCTGGGTCCGCCCAAGCCGCTGACCCTTAAGCGCCGGGGCGAGCTGCTCTTCCACGACGCCACGATCTGCTACCAGCAGTGGCAGAGCTGCGCGAGCTGCCACCCGGACGGGCGCGTGGACGGCCTGAACTGGGACCTGATGAACGACGGCACGGGCAACGCGAAGAACACGAAGAGCATGCTCCTAGCTCACCGCACTCCGCCGGCCATGGCCGAGGGGGTCCGGGCCGACGCCGCGGACGCCGTCCGCTCGGGCCTGGAGCACATCCTGTTCGCCGATCGGTCCGAGGAGGAGGCGGCCGCGATCGAGGCATATATCGAGTCGCTCGAGCCGGTGCAAAGCCCCTTCCTGCTCGACGGCCGGCTCAGCCCGGCGGCCGAGCGGGGCCGGGAGCTGTTCCACAACAAGCGGGTCGGCTGCCACCGCTGCCACCCGGCGCCGCTGTATACCGACCTGAAGACGCACGACGTGGGCACGCGGGGCCCGAGCGAGCGCAACGACCGCTTCGACACGCCCACGCTGGTCGAGGTCTGGCGCACGGCCCCCTACCTGCACGACGGACGCTACCGGACGCTTCGAGAACTGTTCGTCGAGGGGCGGCACGGCCTGCGCCCTGGGCCGGGTCACGACCTGAGCGAAGAGCAGATCGACGAGTTGGTCGAGTTCGTGCTCTCGCTTTGAGCGGCTTGGGGCTGTGCGGAAGGTGCTTGTAGTGACCCGATTCATCGGGTCTTGCTGCGCAAAGGCGGCCTTTGGCTGGCTCGGGACCGCATGAATGCGGTCACTACGAACTCTTCCGACAGCCTCTTACTTCCCGGTCTTCATCGGGCCAATGTACTGCTTCGCGACCACGACGTTGTCGATGAACAAGTGCTGATCGTAGGGCGAGGGCTTCTTGCCCCCGTGGTAGACGTTCATCCAAATCTGCTCGATCTTGAGCCGGTCGACTAGGCGAAAGCGAATGTCGGTCTTCTCGAAGGCGGGCCGGCCGTCGATCCAGGCCCTCAATATCCCGTTCTTCTCGCCCGGCGTGTTGAGCTTCAGGTACTGCTCGACGCAATACCAACGGTTGTTCTCCAGAAAGCCGCGGTAGCCTTTCGTCCAAAGCCAGTGGTCGCCGTAATAGCCCTGCATGTCGGCGTGGTAGCAGTAGGTGCCGATCGGGTGCAGGCCGGCGAGCGGGTTTCCCGGCGGGACCGTTTGATGGAACGCGCCGCGGGCCGACCAGCCGTTGCGCCCGTCGCTCTTGCGCCCGCCCCAGCCGGCCACGCCGTAGGTGCCGCTGATGCCCGGCATCTTGCCGCCCTGCACGGTCTGGTTCCAATCGTCCCCCAACCGCAGGTAGTAGCGAAAAAACACCTCCTCCGGCTCGGCGCCCGTCACTTGGGCGAACTTCAGCAGCGTGTTGAGCGCCGTGTTCGAGCCCTCGGCCAGCTTCGCGCGCAGGGCCTTGCCTCGCAGCGGCTCGAACTTCCGGGCAGGATCGGCCGCGACCGTATAGATCATGTCCTCCGGCGCGGCACGGGTCCACTCGTCGGCCCACGCCTCCGACTCGAAGCCGGTGAAGAAGATGACCTGCGGGTCTTGTGCGATTCCCCGGTCGCCCGGGTACCTGGCGGCCAGGCCCTGGATGGGCTCGGAAGGCGGCCGGTCGTGGCCTTGCGCGCAGCGGAAAAGTCCGATCGTGGCCTGCCCGTACTGTTTCGTAGTCACCAGGCGCAGCTCTGCCGTAACGCCGGGCCCCAGCCTCTCCGCCGGCGCCAGGTCGAACCGCAGCAAGGCGGGGCCTGCTCCCCCCGAAACACGCAACTCTTCGGCCGTGCCCTGGCTGCGATACGTAGAAGCGGTGAGATACGTATCCGCCTCGGGTTCGAGCGTGACGGTGCCCTTTCCCCCGGTGATGACGAGCCGGGGGCGCAGGTCGGCCTGGTCGCACTCACGGCTGGCGAAGACGATCGAGCCGCCGCCCACTGTTCGCAGGAAGAACCCCTGGTTCGGGTGTTTTCCGGCGAGCCACTCGCGCACCAACGGCGTGGCGTCCCACGCGACGGGCTTCTGCGCGTCGTCGTCCGTAATGCTGGCCGTGGCGTAGGGCCGCTCGCCCTGGGCCCGATCGGCCGCGTCCCGCCAATCGCCCATGAAGTTCTTCCACTCCAAGAGGCCGGCGCGGTTGTAGTAGTCGCGGGTGGCACCGTCGCTGCCGTCGGCGGACCCCTCGGCCCAGTCGTTCGGGGCGGCCTTCAGGACCGCGGCGGCCATCAACGCCAGGAAGAGGCCGGGGCAGGAGGTCTTGATCATGTTTCGCACTGCTGCCCCTCCTTTGTCATGGGGCTTCGCTCGACTGCTCGCTGCCCACCGCGATCATGTCCAGCGTCATCGTGCGTTTCGCTTGGCCGACGCCGTGCACCATGCACTTCGACGCCGCCGGGGCGGTAGCCAGGTCGTAGCGCCAAAGCCGTACCCTGTCCATGCCGGCTGCCGAGCCGTCGTCGGTGACGTAGTACGTCCCCTTGGCCAGATGACGCAGGTCGCTGCCCGCCCGGGCGAGGATCGCCTCCAGTTGGTCGAATACGCCAAGCGCCTCCTCTTCTCGGCGCCCGGTCGCCTTTGGCGAGAACAGACTGGAGATGTAGATCTGCCGTTCGCTACGGACCAGGGCCACGCGGCTGAAAAGCTGCGAAGGTCGCACGTCGGGCGGGTTGTAGTACTGCACTTTCGGGGTCGATGCGGCCGTGGGGGGCAACTGTGCGATCAACTCGATTTCGACCGGCGGCCCGGCAAGCCACTCCACGAAGACCACCGGCGGCGTCAGCTCGCCGGGGAAGTACTTCTTCAACACGTGCCGGACGTCATCCGCCGCCGAGGCCGGCCGGAGGAAGACCTTGAGTTGCACCACGTGCGCCGGCGTAAGCTCGAAAGTACCAAGCGTCTTCAACAGCCCCGACATCGACTTATCGACGGCCGACTGGGTGAGCCCCGGTTCGGCCGGCACGCCCGACAGGTAGGCGACGCCGCCGGGCGGCAACACGGCTGCGTCGGCACAATCTTCGTCGCCGGCGACGGCCTCGACCCGCTTCAGGGCGACCCTCTCACCCTTCTCCGTAGCGACCGCAACGGCATCAACGGCCACCAGGGCGTCGCGGTGCGGCATGGGCGTCAGGACGGCCGTAATGGCCGGGCGAACGGCCGGCTCCAGCCGCTTGGCCAGCAGTTCGCGCACACGATCGACCGTCTCGTGCGAGAGTGCGTAGACGTTGAGCCGAACCAGCTTGCCAACCCCCGACCCGGAAGCTTCGAGCACGGCTTCCAGGTTATCCAGGACCTGCTCGACCTGGTCTTCCACCGAACCGTCACCCACGATCTTGCCTTCGCGATCCACCGGCACCAGTTGCCGCGTGTACACGAGCGGCTGGCCCTCGACAATCACGGCCTGCGACATGCCGGCCGGCGCATCGAGGGCAAGGTAACGAACTGAGGGTTGGTCCGCGTCTTCCGCGGCCGGGCAAACGGCCACCATCATCAAGCAGCAGGCCATCACAGCCGCCAGAATCGATCTCCATGCCATCTATTCGCTCCAGTTTGGTGTGATCGTGACATCATCTTGCTAAAGGCCTGGGGATTGGAACACAGTAGCTCTCCAAATGCGTTCTCCACCGTTTGTTGACGCGATTCCGAAGCTGTTGATGTCTCATAGTCCGCTAACGCGTTCGTAGCCCATCTCCTCAAATACCCATCGATCGAGATACTGCTTGCGTTTCTCTCGGCTCTCTCCGCTGAGTGCGAACCATTCCTGGGCGGCACGCACCATTTCGCGCTCTGCTTCGGGTCGTTCTTCGGGCCGATTTTCCACCCAATCGGTCAACGCTCCCCAAATGAGCCATAGCGGGTACATGACATCCGGTGAGGTGATTGCAAGCGACATGGCTTTACCCCAAATGTTCCACCCGCATTCGTATGGAGCAGCTTCTCCCGCCACCATTCGGCGCATCTCTAATTCGATCTCCGCCAATCCATCTTGGAGGCTTGAATTATCTGCCATCGCTTCACCAACTGCGGGCCAAATGACGAGCAAGACAAGTCGTGTCCCTACACCGCCTCCGGCAGCTCGTAACCCTTGCGCCTCGGGATATCCAGCAAGCCGTTCGCCTCATCGTCGCCGGGAAATATCTCCTTCTCCGGATCCCACTTCAGCGGCCGGCCGAGCCAGCGGGCGATGTTGCCCAGATGGCAGAGCGTGGCCACCCGATGGCCGTTCTGGATACTCATGATCGGGTCTTCGCGCGAGTTGACGCAGTCATAGAAGTTCTGCATGTGGTTGTCGCTCTTGTAGACGCGGATCGCATCGGGCTCAAGCGGGTCTTCGTCGAGCCCCTTCGGTCTGCATTCGTAGTTTCCCCGCATGATCGTGATTTCGCCCTTGTCTCCGATGAACGTCGCGCCGCTGCCCACGCGGGGATTGTAGGAGCTGAGCGTCAACACGACTCCGTTGGCATACTTGTAGTTGATGATGGGCTGGCTGCAGGCCGCGTCGCCGGGATCTCGCTCTCCCGGCGTGTCTTGGACGAACGTCTCCATCTTCTCGGCCGGCTCGACCCAGACCTCAACCGGACCGCTGTCGTCCATCCCCAAAGCCCACTGGACCATGCTCAGCCCGTGGCAGCCCCAATTCAAGAGCTCGCCGCCCGAGTAGGGCCGGAACGACATCCAGCCCGGGCCGATGGCGGTTTGCTCTGCCGGCTCGGGCGGGAAAGTGGGCTCGGGCTCATAGGGGATTCGCGACAAGTAGATGTTCACGTTGTAGGGCACGACCTCGTTCGGCCCGCACCATCGGTCCCAATCGAGCGTCGCCGGCAGCGGTTGGGCCGGGAAATCGCTCTCGAAGGGACTGGGGTAGTTGTAGGCGATGACCTTCTGGACCTTGCCGATCCGGCCGCCCCGGATCAGCTCCACCGCTTTACGGGTCTTCGGGTGGGAACGCTGCTGTTCGCCGGTCTGGAACACGCGTTTGTATTTGCGGACCGCCTCGACCATCACGCGGCCCTCGCGGATCGTGTGCGAGAGGGGCTGCTCGCCGTACATGTCCTTGCCCGCCTGGGCTGCGTGGATGCAGGGCAAGTAGTGCCAGTGCTCCGGCGTGGCGTAGACGACGACGTCCACGTCCTTGCGATCCAGGAGCTTTCGGTAGTCGTCAAAGGCCGGACACTTGTAGTGCTTCGCCCACGCCTTGGCCCGTCGCTGGTTGATGTCGGCCACGGCGACGATGCGCGCATAGGTGGGCGGCTTGCCCTGACCTCCCTTGCCGATGGCGAGTTGCCCGTTGCGCCGCCCGCAGCCGATGATCCCCACGCCGACCTGGTCGTTCGGCGCGGCGGGCTTCTTCTCTTCGGGAGCAGCTTCGGGGGTGTGCGGCGGGGCCACCGCCGGGTCATTGGGAACGAGGGGCGGCTCCCTCTGGCAGGAAACGAACAGTGGCAGACCGATTCCCGCCCCCAGCGCCCGCCGCAGCAGCCGCCGCCGCGAGATCTTTTTGGAGACAGTCATTACATTTCCTCTCTTAATCACGTCGCCAGCGCAGCACTGTGGGCCTGGATCTTCCGGATCGCCTCGAGGATGTGATCCATGTCGCTGCGTTCGGCCAACAGCAGCGTGTTGAACATCCCGACGGTCGTCTCGCAGACCTGCTTGTTGCCTTTGAGTTCCTGGAGGCTGTCGCGATAGGCCTTCAGGCGCTCGGCGGGGAACAGGCGCTTGAAGCCGCGCGAAGCGATCGCCTCGTCCAAGAGCCCGTCGAAATACTGTTCGTGATAGCCGCCGCTGGTAGGGATGCCTTCGGCGCTCATGGCCCTGCGGAACTTGTCGCGCGACAGGCCGTGGAACTGGTCCTTGTCGTAGCGGAAGGCGTACAGGTGCCAGACCGCGCGGCTGTTCTCCGGCAGGCGCACCGGCTCGACGCCGGGGATTTCTTTCAAGCCGGCCGTCAGGTAATCGCCGTTTTCCTGCCGGCGCTTCGTATCCGTGACCAGCTTGTCGATCTCCTGGCGGAGCAGGGCGGCCGGGTAGTGCATCATGCGGAAGTTGCTGCCGCGGCTGAAAGAGCCGCTACCCTTGTGGGTGCCGTGGGCGCGGCCGCAGTTGTGGAACGACCAGCAACGGTCCAGCAACTCCTGGCTCATGCCGGTGACGGCGCCGCCGTCGCCGGCGGGGATGTGCTTGGAGTTCTGGAAGCTGAAACAGCCCAAGTCGCCCAGCGTGCCGCATTTGCGGCCCTTGTACTCGGCCGTCCACGCCTGGCAGGCGTCCTCCACCACGGCCAGGTCGTGCTTCTTGGCGATCGCGTTGATCGGGTCCATGTCGCAGGGCATGCCGTAGATGTGTACCGGCAAAATGGCCCGGGTGCGGTCGGTGATGCGGCTTTCGATCGTGGCCGGGTCCATCGTGAGCGTGGCCGGGTCGGTGTCGGCGAACACCGGCAAGGCTTTGTGCACCAGGACCACGTTGTAGGTGGCGATGAACGTGTAGGGGGAGACGATCACCTCGTCGCCGGCGTCGACGCCCATCACGTGCAAGGCGGTGATGAGAGAAGTGGTGCCGCTGGCCATGGAAACGCAGCCGGTGGCGCCCAGCAGTTTCGCGTAGGCCTCCTCGAACTCGCCGGCGGGCCCGCCGGGGCCGGAAGAGCACCACCGCCCGCTACGCAGCACTTCGACGATCTTCGGCTCCCACGACTGGTCCCACTGGGGCCAGCTCGGCCAGCCGCCCTGGTGCGCGGGCGTGCCCCCGAGCAGGGCCGGCTTGTCGGCCGCGGCGGCGAACACCCTCGGCGCCCCCCGGGCGCCCAGCCAGGTCAGTGCGGCGGAGCCTGCCGCCGCGGTGCGGACAAATCCGCGTCGTGTCATCGAGTATTTCATGGCTTTGGTTCCTCCTGGATTGTCGCCGTTCGCTCCGCGAACGAACGTCCTTTCGCGGAGCGAAAGGCGACTGTTTAGGCTCGATACATCGCCAGGTAGACCTTGCGGATCGCCTTGACGACGTCGTTCAAGTCCTCCTCGGTGAAGTTGGGGTCCATGATCACGCCGCCCGTGCGCCCGTGGACGTCGATGGTGCGCGGGCAGGACTCGGCCCCGTAGCGGATCGCCTTGCCCGCGGGGCTGTTGAAGGAGGGCCAGTCGGGGTGGATGGTCATCTTGCCTTCGATCCGTTTGTCGACGGGCAGGATGACCGAGCCGCCGGGCCCCGCGCCCGCGATCCCCTCGGCTCGCAACGCCCGCAGGAACCGGTCGCGCCGCTCGCGCGTGCCGTGGTCGAGGAAGACCGTGACGCCCAGGTCCCCCTCCGGGTCGGCCATTTTGCGCAGCTTCAGACCCGGCAGGTCGGCGATGCCCTCGCGGACCTTTCGGGCGTTGGCGCGGAGCCGCGAGCAGATCGTATCGAGCTTCTGCAACTGCCCCTTGAGCACGGCGCCGGTGAACTCGCTCATGCGGAAGTTGCACGAGGCGAAGGCCGCCAGCAGGCCGCCGCCGAGCGATTCCTTGTAGGGCGAGCGCAGTGAGCTCACGTCGTGAAAGCGCACGGCCCGCTCGAAGAGCTTCGGGTCGTTGGTCGTCACGGCCCCGCCCTCGCCCGAGGTGATCGTCTTGCTGAGCTGGAAGCTGTTGATGCCCATGTCGCCGATCGAGCCGACGTACTTCCCCTTGTAGCGTCCGCCGCAGCACTGGGCGCAGTCTTCGACCACGAGGAGGTTGTGCTTGCGTGCGATCTCGAGGATCGGGTCCATGTCGGCCACGCCTCCCTGGAGGTGGCTGGGGACGATCGCCTTGGTCCGCGGCGTGATCCGGTGCTCGATGTCCTCCGGGTCGATGGCTAGCGATCCGTCGATTTCGGCGAACACCGGCAGGGCCCCGCAAAGCACCACGGCGTCGTAGTCGGCGTACCAGGTCCAGGCGGGCAGGATCACCTCGTCGCCCGGCCCGATCTCGAGCGCCGCCATGGCGGTGTACAGGGCCGTGGTGCCCGAGGTCACGCCGATGGCGTGTTTCACACCGATGTGCTCGGCGTACGCCTTCTCGAACCCCAGCGCCTTGGAGCCGCCCTTCCACCAGCGGAAGGGCGCCCGCGATTCGAGAACTTCGATCAGCTCCTGCTTCTCCACGTCGTCGTAGAACTGGGGACCGTAGGGCCGGTAGCGGAGCTGGGTCTTGCGCACCGGCGTGCCCCCGTCGATGGCGAGCTTCTCGCCGGCCTCGGCGGCGTGGCTCCTTCGAGCCCCGTTCGACCCTGCCAGCACCGACGCGGCGCCCGCGGCGCCGACGGTTGCCAGAAACTCGCGACGGCTTCTGATCGGCTCGTTCATGGTACTCTCCTTTCAAGTCGTAGTCGCAGGCGGCCCGCCTGCGAAGGTTGGATCATGGGGTAGGCGAGTTGTCCGTCCCTACGGTGGCGGGCGGGTCGCCGTCGGCAAGACGAATCAGGGGCGAATCATAGCGGAGCCCGGGCCTCAAGCCGCCGCGCTGCGTGGCGCGGCCCTCCACGCCACGCGCGACCACGCGGTTGTTCGCGCCGTCCCAGACAAGCTGCATCCCCGTGTGGTCCGCCTGCCAATCGACCTCACGCCGCGGGCCGTCGCCCTTCTCGGCGACCGTCCAGCCCCCGGCGGCCTCGAGGAACGCGGCCAGCGACTTGTGCTCCTGCGTCGTGCCGCAGGCGATCACGAAGCCGCAGCTCAGATCGTTCGGCGTGGAGGCCGGGGCCCGCCGGGCCAGCAGGCAGTCGATACACAGGCCCGCGCCGGGCACCGGACCCATCCGGTAGTCAACCGGGCCGGGTTGGCTGGGCCGGCCGGGGTCGATCCCCCGCGACCTAAGCAGCCGAAGCGCGACCAGGGTCTCGGCAACCCGCCAGCCGATCACGGTACCGGGCTTCAGCGAAACCGTGTTCCGGTCATAAGGACGGCCTGCCACGATGATCTCGTCGCACATGCCGCCGTCGGCCGGCTCGACGTCGAGGCGCAACTGCCCCTTGGCCAGCCCGCTGTCCTTCATGTCGACCTCGTACAGCACGATGGCCCACGGGCCGTGCTGCAGCGAGGCGACCGTGGCGTGCTTCGTCGTGGGGATCGGCGCAAGGTACGACGCGCGCCGCTCGCCGGTCGTTCCGGCATAGGTGATCTTAAAGGGAACGTCCCAGAGCGGTCGATCGTTGTAGACCGGCCGCCGGCGGGTCTGCGTGGCCAGGCTGAACTGCCGTGTCACGTGCAGCGTGCAATCGACGGCCGCCGCATCGCGGAGGATCGTGTACCGCATATCAAGCGGGACCATCCGCTCCTTGCGGGCCGCCGCGCGGATGGGGGCGGGAACCGGATAGTCGTTCACCGCGAAGACGTAGAGAAACGACCTTAGCGGCTGGCGCAAAGGCTGGCCGCACTGCTTGAAGACCAGGCAGGCCACCAGGCTCTGGCCCGTGTCGCGGTCGCGCTCGTAGGCACGGCTGTGCGTGCCCGCCCCGATTTGCGCCTCCCAGTGCCATTGCTGGAACACGTCGGCGTAGAGGTAGTCCAGGCAGCGGGCCACCTTGCGCCGCAGTTCTTCGTCGGACGCGTAGTGGTAGATCCACTCCAGGGCGTAGACGTCCACGGCGTTGTAGCAGGGGCTGTTGTATTCGGCCACGCCGTTTTCGGCCGTAAACTCGATCCAGCGGTCGATGCGTCGGGCCCCGTCCGCTTCGGGCTTGGCGTCGTCCAGCGCCCGGCCCAGCGTGACCATCGACGCGGCCTTCAGCAGCCAGATGTTGGTGTAATCCGGCCCGCTGCCGTGGGCGCGAACGCCGTTGATGCAGCGGCGCAGCGCCCCGCGCAGGCGCTCGGCGTTCTGCGGGGTGAGCCTTTCGTTGTATTCGAGGACGACGTGCGAAAGCCAGGGACTCATGAAGCAGACCGCGTTGCGGTCGCGCACGCGCTGTTCGCCGTGCCACCAGAGAAAGTTGCCGAAGGTGGGGGAGTCCCGATCGAGGTCCTGGTGATCGAGCACCGCCGCCAGCACCGCGTTGGCCCGGTCGATCTGCTGGCCGGCCGCCAGCAGCGCGGCCGTGTATTCGAGGCTGTGCTGGCAGACGTCGAGCCGGTTGTGGTGCCCGTCGACCCGGCGCACCAGGTTGGTCTCGGGGTCGAAGTTGGCGTCGCCGTAGCGGATTGCGCCGTCGCGGAGGATGCGATTCGCTTCGGCGAAGTCCGCGGCGCTTGCCCGGGCACCGCAGAACGGCCAGAGCAGAACGGCCGTGACCCCCAAGAGGGCCCACTTCTTCGCCATGGCGGCTCCTCCCGGCTGGGAACGCACTTCGGCCGGACCGCGTGTGGAACCTCGCCCCGCCCCGCGGCCTGGAGAGCGGCGGCCTGGGCGTTTCGCAACGGCCCCAAACGCCCAATAGAGCCACTCGGCCGGGGGTTGTCAAGTTTTTTGGGTCTATCCGCCGGCCGACCCAGCCAGCAGGTTCGGCAGAAACAGCGTAATCGCCGGGATGTAGGTGATCAGCAGCAGCACGAGCACGATGGCCACGAGGAACGGCCACAGGTCGCGGAGGATTTCGCCCATCTCGACGCCCGACACGCCCGTGATCACGTACAACAGCATCCCGATCGGCGGGGTCAGCAGCCCGATCATGATGTTGAGCTGGAAGACCACGCCGAAGTGGATCAGGTCGATCTGGTAGGCGGCCAGCACGGGCAGCAGCAGCGGCGTGAGGATGATCATCAGGCTGCCCCCTTCCATGAAGCAGCCCAGGAAGATGATCACCACGTTCATCACCAACAGGAAGACCCATGCCTGGTCGGAGATCGACCCGAAGGCCGTCATCAGCATCGCCGGGGCTTCCATGTAGGTCAGCAGCCAGCCGAACGCCTTGGCGCTGGCGATGATGAACATGATCAGGGCCGTCTGCTTGGCCGACTTGGCCAACAGGTAGGGGAGGTCAGGAAGCCGAATCTCGCGGTAGACCACGATTCCCACGAACAGCCCGTAGAGCACGGCGATCACCCCGGCCTCGGTGGCCGTGACGATTCCGCCGAGGATTCCGCCGAGGATGATCACCGGCATGGCGATGGCCCAAAGGGCGTGGCGCGTGCCGTAGGCGATCTTTCGGACCGAGGTGGGCTCGCCGCGCGGCAGCTCGTTTCTTCGGGCCACGATGAAACAGACGGCCATCATGTACAGGCCCATGATTACCCCGGGAATCGCGCCGGCGAGGAACAGCTTGCCCACCGACTGGCCGCTCAGCGAAGCGTAGATGATAAATCCCACGCTGGGCGGCACCACGGGCCCGATCGTGGCGGCGGCCGCGTTGACCGCCCCGGCGAACCCCCGCCGGTAGCCGCTTCGTACCATGCTGGGAACCATCACCGAGCCGACGGCCGCGGCGTCGGCGATGGCCGCCCCGGAGACGCCCGCCATGATCATGTTGACGATCACCACCACGTAGGCCAGGCCGCCGCGGATCGCGCCCACCACTGCCTCGGCAAACGCGATCAGCCGCCGCGTGATCCCGCCGGCGTTCATCAGCTCGCCGGCGAAGATGAAGAACGGCACCGCCAAGAGAATGAACGAGTCGGCGCCGCTCAGGGTCATCTGGGCCTGGACCATCGGCGAGACGGCGAGCGGCCCGGCAACGAACGTCACCGCCGTGGCGAGCCCGATGGCGAAGGCCACGGGCACGCCCGCGGCCAGAAGGATCAACATCGTGCCCACCAAGAGCAGCACTACAGCCCCTCCGTTTCCGTAGGCGGCGGTTGCTCGGCGTCGTTGCCCCGCAGCGACTTCACGGCCCGCCGCAGCGCGAAGTAGATGCCCAGGGCCATGCCGACGGGCAGCGAGGAGTAGACGACGTAGCTCAGCGGCAGATCTAGCGTGGTCGCCCACGTGGCCCGGTTCGTCCAGACCCACCGCACGCCCACAAAGACCAGAAAGCCCATCAGCAACACCATGAGCCCCAGCCCGGCAACTTCCACGTAACGCCGCCAGCGGGCCGGCAGACGCTCGAGCAAGAGCGTCACGCGGATGTGCATGCCGTCGCGCACCGCCAGCGCCGCCCCCAGGAACGTGATCCACATGAAGAGGTACCGGGCAAGCTCCTCGGTCCAGGGCAGCGCGTTGCGGAAGGCATAGCGCCAAAGGACCTGCGCGGTAATCACCACGATCGTGGCCGCGAACAGGCCGGCGATCGCGTAGTCGCCGGCGCCCATCGGCTTTCTTTTCATGGTCCGTTCACCTGTAGGGTGGGTGCTCGCAACCACGCGCCGTTCTCGCGTACGGCCGTCTTTCGCGTGCGTGCAAGCACGCACCCTACTCCGTCGCCGTGATCGCCTCGTAGAAGCCCGGGGCCCACTCGTCGGCGAACCGCTTGGGCAGCTCCTTAGCGACCTTGCGGCGGAACGCCTCGCGGTCGACCTCGACGAACTCCATGCCGGCCTCAGTGAGATTCTGGGCGAACTCCTCGTCGTACTTCAGCATCAGCTCGTGCTCCCGCCGGCCAGCTTCCTCGACCGCCTCGGAGATGGCCTTCTGGTGCTCGGGCGAAAGGCCATCGAACAGCGGCTCGTTGATCATGAACATGTAGACGCCCAAGAGGTGCTCGGTCTCCATGACGTACTTCTGCACCTCGTGGAAGCTGCTGGTGTAAATCACCTCGAGCGGGTTTTCCTGGCCCTCGGCAATGCCCTGCTTCAGGGCCATGAAGATCTCGCTGTAGGTGACCGGCGTGGGATTCGCGCCGAGGATCTTCCATGCCTCGATGTAGGTGGGCAGCTCGGGCACGCGGAGCTTCAGCCCCTCGAGGTCGGCCGGCGTGGTCACCTTGCGGTCGGTGGTGGTCAGGTACCGCGGTCCCCGGTGCCACCAGCCGAGGATCTTGGTGCGCCGCTTAATGGAATAGGTGTCGGCGATCGCCTTGCCCGTCTCGCCTTTCAGCACGCGGTCGAGGTGCTCGTAGCTGCGGAAGGTGAACGGGGCCTCGATCGCGCCGTACTCGGGCAGGTACCAGCCGATGGGGGCCGTGCCGCCGACGACCATGTCGACGCTGCCGATCATCACCGCCTCGGACAGCTCCCGGTCGTTGCCCAACTGGGCGCTGGGGAATGACTTCACGCGCAATTGCCCCCCGGTCTTCTTTTCGACCAGCTCGGCGAAATACTGGGCCGCTTCGTGGGCCGGGCCGCCGGGGGCCATGACGTACGCCAGCTTCAGCTCTTGCGGCCCGTCCCGGTCCGCAGGCGAACACCCTCCAACGGCAACCGCAGCAGCGGCCGTGAGCGTCAACAAACAGCCGTATCGACCAGGCACAGGTATTCTCCTTTCATAACGTTTCAGCCGTCGTACACCGCGTTTCAACTCCCGGACAGCTTCCGCGATTTGCACGCCAAACGCCCTCCACGTCGACCCGGTCGATCTCGTCGAGCCGCCCGGCAAAGAAACCGGCGACGTTCCGCAGGCAGCCCTCGGCCATCCGGCGGTTGGCCTCCCGGGTGTTCGAGCCGACGTGGGGCGTGAGCACCACGTTGGGGAGCCGTCGGAGGTCCTTTTCCGGCGAGACCGGCTCGTACGGTTCGTTCTCGAACACGTCGAGCGCCGCGCGGGCCAGCCGGCCCTCGGCCAGGGCGTCGCACAAGGCCGCCTCGTCGACGATCGAGCCCCGCGCGGTGTTCACCAGCACGGCCTCCGGCCGCATCCACGCGAGCCGCTCGGCCCCGATGAAGTGGCGAGTTTGGTCGTTCGCCGGCAGGTGAATGCTTACCACGTCGGCTTGTGCGAGGACCGAGCGGACGTCGGTGGTGTATTCCGCCACGCCGTGCTCTGTGCAGAACTGCTCGAACGGCACGCCCTCCTGCTCGGCAATCTGCTCGACAGAGCGCACGCCGGCGGCGACCACGCGCATGCCGAAGCCGAAGTGGGCCATCCGTGCCACCCGGCGGCCGATGCGCCCCAGCCCGATGATTCCCAGCGTCTTGCCGGCCGCCTCGCTGCCGGTCCGTGGTTGAAACGCCCCTGCCTTCACGTCGGCGTCGAGCGCGGCCACGTGGCGCAGCAAGGCGCCTACGAGCCAGATCGTGTGCTCGGCCACGCTGACGTCGAGCACGCCCGGGGTGTTGGTCACCACGATCCCGTGGCGCCGGGCGAGCGGTTTGTCGACGCTGTCGTGGCCCACGCCGAACCGGGCGATGAGCGCGCGCTCGGGCCGGCCCTCCCGCCCCAGCGCTTCGTAGAGCGGACCGCGGTACGGCTCAACGCCGACGACCACGGCCCGGGCGTCGTGGCGCCGTACCGCCTCGGCCAGGTCGGCTTCTGCGGCCGGGGCCGGCTCGAAACGGAGCGACTCGGCCGCGCGGAAGACCCCCTCGCCCTTGGTGAACTCCAGCTCGGTGACCAGCACGACCTCGTTCATCGTCGTCGTTCTCTCCCGGTGTATTGGACGGATTGGGCAATCGGTCCTACTTCGTTGCGTGGTAATGGGCCACGGCTTCCGAGGTCCGCAGGTAGCGGTTGTAGACTCGCACGCTATCGAGCTTGCCGTGCAGCACAGGGCCGATCCGCAACACGCTCGAGCCGGTCACGTCTCCCAGGTCGCCCTGGTATCGCCCCCAGCCGTACTGGCGGTGCTCGCCGCCGTCGCAGAGCCGGCCGTCGACGACGAACGTGATGATCTTCGGGCCGTTGTCGACGATCGCGACCACGTGGTGCGGCGTGTCGGCCCGGAGCAGGCCGGGGTCGCAGTCCCACGCGGCCGTGGTCTTGCCATCGCCGAGATCAAGGCGAATCGTGCCCTTGTCGGTGGTGGTCAGGGCGAGGCCCGTGCCCCCCCGTTCGCCTCGCGTATCGAGTAGGAACTGGCCGGGCTTCAGGTCATCGAAGCGGACTCGCAACTCGACCGTTAGCCCGCCGGCCGAGACATCGAGCTTCTCCCGCAGCTTCACTTCCCCCGCCCTCAGTTGCTCGGGATCCAAGTCGAGCACGAGGCCCTCCAAGGCGATCTCGCGGTCCTCGCCCGGGCCCCAAAGCCCCTCGAGCATCGTCCGGTCGAGCTCGTGGATTCGGGCGATCGACTTCTGCGTCTCGGTGACCCAGTAGCGCCCGTCCTGCTCGACGAGGTCGGGATAGCTCATCCGGGTGTCGGGGTTTTCGTCGTAGAGCAGGATCTCGGGCTGCGACCAGTGGATCTTGCCGTCTCGCTCCACGCCGCCGGCGATCCAGGCCGGGTTGCGGTCCTGGTACGACCGGCCGCTGTGGTTGTGGAACCAGAACAGGTAGCGTCCGCTGGCACACCGCCAGACCTTGGGGCAGGCCCGGGGGGTCTTGATCCGCCGCCCGCCGGGCGTGTAGGTCATCTGCTCGGGCTTGTCCCAGGTGCGGCCGCCGTCGCGGCTGTAGGTGTGGCACGGGTAGCCCGTGGTGGTGCGATAGACGCAATAGAGCGAGCCGTCGCTAAGCGGTACCATGTTGTGCTCTTCCTGCACCGAGCCGAACTCGTTGTTGCGGATGCCGTGCTCCCCCTCGGGCAGCAGCTCCCAGTTCAGCTTCGCCGGGTCGCGCTCGGTGAGCAGGTTGTCCGAGCGGTAGAGCCACCCCTCGCCCTGGTCGAGCATGTAGCGGCCCAGCTTCGTAAATGAAAAGAAGACGTCGCCCTCCCAGACGAACGGCTTGCAGATGCCCCAGAAGATGATCACCTCGCCCCGCCAGTCGTTGCCCCGGTCGCAGGCGGTGACGCGCATCGGCAGCCGGTGGCGCTCGGACCAGGTGCGGCCGTTGTCGTCGGAGTATCGGTAGCAGTACCAGCCGAGCATGTCGGCGCGGATTTTGCGCCCGCGGAGCGTGTCGACGCGGTCGCCGTTGTAGGTGTAAAAGCAGTAGACCCTCCCGCCGGGCACGACGATGGGCACGACCCAGGACGCCTCGGGACCGGCGGCCGGCTCGATGTCGATCAGCTCGCTCCAGGTGCGGCCGCGGTCGGTGCTCACCGCCGCGACCACGTGCTGGCCGCCCGCCCCCTCGTGGCCCGGGCCGGTGGTGAGCGTGCAGAGCCAGTTGCCGTCCCGGGTGATGACCACGTACGGCTGGTCGCAGTAGCCCTGGTCGGGGATCTTCAGGCCGGTCGTGATGTTGCGCGGATCGGGCTGCTTTTCCAACTCCGCGGCGGGGAGGGCTGTCGCGATCGCCAACGCCACGTACAACGACAAGCTCACGGTCGTGGTTCGCATGGTTGCACCTCTGTTCGGTAGCTTGACACAGGATGTCGTGCCGCCTATTGTAGCCGACGCTCCGCGCCGATCAACCTGCCGGAGTCCGTCGTCTCGCCCGGACAACAATCAGCGGTGTCACGATGAATTCCGTCGAGCGAGTCCACGCGGCCCTTCGTCTCGAGCAGCCCGACCGGGTGCCGGTGGTGGAGTTCGTCATCGACGAGAAGGTGGCCCGCCGGGCGGTGCCGGGCTGCCGCGACGTGGCCGACTGCATGGACCGCCTCGACATGGACGGCGTGGGTTGCGGGGCCCGATTCGCCAAGGTGTCTGAACAGGCCGACGGCACGTTCGTCGACGAGTGGGGCGTGACTTACAAGGGTAACACCGAGGCCGTGGCCCATCCCCTGCGCGGGCCGATCGCCACTCCGGCCGACGCCCGGGCGTACGCGCCGCCCGATCCCGAGGCCCCCGACCGCCTGGGGCAATTACCCGAGTTGATCGAGCGGTACAAGGGGCGCCGGGCGATCTTGTTTCACCACCGGGCGGCCTTCATGTGGTCGGCCTACCTGATGGGGATCGACCACGTCCTGATGGGTTTCTTGGCCGAGCCGGAGATGGTCGAGACGGTGATGGACAAAGTGCTCGAGTGCAACATGGCGATCGTCCGCCGGGCGATCCGCGCCGGGGCCGAGGTGATCATCCTCGGCGACGACTACGCCAGCAACCACGGCCCGATGATGAGCCCTGCCCACTTCGAGCGGTTCATCCTCCCGCGGCTGAAGCGGATGATCGACATGATCCACGAGGAGGGGGCGTTTTGCATCAAGCACACCGACGGCGACGTCTACTCGCTGTTAGACATGATCGTCGCCGCCGGGCCCGACGGTATCAACCCCATCGAGCCGGTCGCGGGCATGGAGCTTGCGAAGGTGAAGCAGCTCGTGGGAAACCGGGTGTGCATCACGGGCAACATCGACTGCGCCCGGCTGCTGCCCCACGGCACCGAGGCCGAGGTCCGCCAGGCCGTGCGCCAAGCCATCGCCGACGCGGCCCCCGGCGGCGGCTACATCCTCAGCTCGTCGAACAGCATCCACTCGTCGTGCAAGCCGGAGAACTTCGTGGCCATGGTCCGGGCGTGCCACGAGCTGGGCCGTTACCCGGGTTGTGTCGCGGGCTGCTGACCGCGACGCTGGAACGACCGAAGGTCTCCCAACGTCCGGGGCGGGAGACCATTGGGCGATGCGGCGAGGAGACCTTCGGTCAACGCCGTGGCCCGGTCCAGAGACCGGGCCACAACAAGTTAAACCCTCAACCCACTTTCCTCCATCATGGCCAACACCAAACAAAAACTCCGCCGGGGCGAGCCGGTGCTGGGCGGCTGGGTGATGATCGGGCATCCCGCGGTCGTCGAGATCATGGCCGGCGAGGGGTTCGACTTCCTCGGCGTCGACATGGAGCACACCTCGATCGACGTGCGCCAGTTCCACGAGCTGGCCCTGGCCGCCAAGGGGACTGAGTGCGACCTGCTGGCCCGGCTCCCCTCGTGCGACGCCGACCTGGCGAAGAAGGTCCTCGACCTGGGCGCGGCCGGGGTGATCGTCCCCTCGGTCAACACCCCCGAGCTGGCCAGGCAGGCCGTGGCCATGGCCAAGTACCCGCCCGAAGGCATCCGGGGAGCGGCCCTGTGCCGCGCGGCCGACTTTGGGCGGGACTTCCACGAGTACTTCTGTGGCCACAACGACAACGTGGTTGTGGTGGTGATGCTCGAGCACGTCGAGGCGGTGCGCAACGCCGGTGCGATCCTGGCCACGCCGGGGATCGACGCGGCGCTGATCGGCCCCTACGACCTCTCGGCCTCGATGGGCCTGGCCGGGAGGCTCGACGACCCCGAGGTCCGCGCCGCGCAGCAGACGATCCTCGACGCCTGCCGCGAGCAGGGGGTCCCGGCGGGCATCCACGTGGTCCGGCCCGACCCGGCCGAGGTCGAGCAACGGATCAATCAGGGCTTCCGGTTCCTGGCCTGCGGGATCGACACCGAGTTCCTTATCGCCGGCTGCCGGGCGATGCTGGCGTCGCGTCGCGTCACCCAACGTCGCGCCGCGGAGTAAGGGTCGTTAAGAAGATCCGCCGGATTGCCGGTTCAGTGTGAAAGATGTTGGCTTCATGTCGGCTCAGTAGTCTCCGGAAGTCGTCTCGCCGCAGTCGAAAGTGGAAAGGGCCTTGAGCGTGTCGGAATCGGTGTTTTCGCTCAGGAAGTGGACCGAGCCGTCGCCCAGCCCGAACTGGGGGTGCCGTCGTGGTCGTCCCAAAGGCAGTTGCCCCAGCCGATGCAGCCGCCGTAGTCGGTCCCGCCGGAGTCCCAGTCTTGGAACATCTGGAAGGGTATGTCCTCCGGGCGCACGCCGTCCCGCCGGCTGGGACAATAGAACGTGGCGATGTCGGTCTTGGCCACGGCGGCGTTGCCTAGCACGTTTTGGGTGAACTCCCACCGGTCGTAGACGACAGATTGTTCCAGGTAGGGCAGGACTTGCAGCATCCAGGTCGTGCCGTGCCCGCCGGACGATGCCTCCCGCCAGATGTCGTAGGTGTTCGTGAAGTTGTTGGCGATGATCCCCGGAGGCAGGCACCCCAGGCTGGTGTGGTAGTTGTGCAGCGCCAGCCCGATCTGCTTGAGATGGTTCAGGCACTGCGCGCGCCTGGCCGATTCCCGGGCAGCCTGCACCGCCGGCAACGGAAGCGCGATGAGGATGCCGATGATGGCGATCACCACCAGCAGTTCGACCTTGCGCAGAGCCGGCACGTTGCGGATCTCCATCCTCGTCGGCGGGCAGGCTGCCGGGCCGACGAGCACCGCCCGGTGATCTCACACTTTAGAACCCCAACGCGCAGATGGGTCAAGCAGCCATGAAGAGGGCACGGGACTAATCTGCCTTCAACGGCCCCGAGCGTGCTTCGCACAGACTAGCCCCGGCGGACGAAAAGGGGACTGGGCTGTTTTGCCGATACGGCCCGCAGGGTGTTTCGCACAAATTGGCCCCGTCCCCTTTTCGTCGCTCGACCGCGCAGATACTCGGCCGGTCTGGGCAAGCAGATACGGCCCGTCGAGATGCTCTTGGGGGATGTCTTCGGTCGCGAGGAATTCGGCGATAGGGCACCTTGTCGTCGCAGGCCATGACCAGGCCAGCGTGCGGTGCCCACGCCCGGTGGAGGTTGATGACCAGCTTCTCTTTGGGCTCATCCGAAAGAAGCTCGCAACGCAAGGCTCCTTGTTGCCGGTAAGTACGGGTTCTTCTTCGGAGCGACGTTCTGATTGCAGGCCGGTGGAGCGGGCCCCGTGCAACTCGTTGTTCCCGCGTCCCGCTTGCCGGTTCGTGTCGAGGCGACCGAACAAGACCATCCGAACGCGTTGATCGTGCACGTGCGGCTCTGCGAGAGCCCCGGCCGGGCAACCGTCCGAGGTTCCCGCTGGCCCGGTGCTTCTCTCGGAACTGGTCTTGATTCCGTTCCCGCCGAACGCGATGATTCGTCCGCACGTCGCGCCGACCGGGGCGCGGCTGCGCAGATGCCCCAAGCCACCCGCTTTCCCCAGATTCCCGCAAAAAAGGTACTACGTACCTTTTTTCGTGGCCATGAGCATTTCGACCGTCATTCCGGTCTACAACGAGCGGGAGAACCTCGTCCCGCTGGTCGAGCGGCTCACCGCCGCGCTGGAGCCGCTCGGACGGGAGTACGAAATCCTGTTCGTCGATGACGGCTCGACCGATGGGACTTTCACGCGGCTTCGCGAGCTGGCCGCGGCCGACGAGCGGGTGAAGGTGCTGCGCCTGCGGCGGAACTTCGGACAGACGGCCGCGCTGCAGGCGGGCATCCGCCACGCCCGGGGCGACGTGATCGTCACGCTCGACGGCGACCTGCAAAACGACCCGGCCGATATCCCGGCCATGCTCGAAAAGCTCGACCAGGGCTACGACGTGGTCTACGGCTGGCGCAAAGACCGCCGCGACCCGTGGCTGACGCGCCGGCTCCCCTCGCAGGCGGCCAACTGGCTGATCGCCCGGGTGACCGGCTTCCCGGCCCACGACCTGGGCTGCGCGCTGAAGGCTATCCGGCGGGGCATTGCCGAGGAGCTGGAGCTGGTCGGCGAGATGCACCGATTCATCGCCATTCTGGCCCATTGGCAGGGGGCACGGTGCGTCGAGATGATCACCCGGCACCACCCCCGGCGCCACGGCAAGCCGAAGTACGGCATGGGGCGAACGCTCCGTGTGGTGCTGGACCTGCTGACGGTGAAGTTCATGCTCCGCTGGTTTGCCAGCCCGATGAAGCTGTTCGGGATGATCGGGCTGGGGTGCGGGCTGGTGGGGTTGCTCTCGGGGGCGGCCACCGTGGTGATGAAGCTGGCCGCGGGGCTCGACATGACGGGCAACCCCCTATTGCTGCTGTCGGTCTTCTCCGTCATGGCGGCCACGCAGTTCTTGAGCCTGGGGCTCCTAGGAGAGGTCTGCGTGCGAATCTACTACCAGGGCAGGGACCGGCAGAACTACGCCGTGGCCGAGCGATTGAACCTCGACGACGACCCGGAAGAATCGCTCCAGGCGGCCCCTGCTCCGCTGCGCCGCGATCGCGCGGCCTAGGGCAACTGGAACATCGACTGGCTCTTGACGATGGCGTGATCGTCGGGGAAGGTGTGAAATGCCTGGACGAGCAGCCGGCGGTTGCGGCTCTCGACGTTGATGTAGCTTAAAGCCCCCAGGGCCATCCGGCCGCTGGAATCGAAGCGGTGGAGCATCCCCTGGCGCTCCCCGTCGTGGGCCAGCTCCTCCTGGAAGTACCAGAATATCTCCGGCTCGACCGGCTCGAGCTGGAAGTTCACCTGGTAACAGACCCCGCCGCGGCACTCCACCTTGTCCTTGCGGTGCCCCTTGAGCTTATAGGAGACCAGGCGCCGCCGCTCGGGCAGCGGGTGCTGGGCCGAGGCCGCCACCTCCGTAAGCGTCAGCCCACCGTAACGCCACGTGACCACGTGGCCGGCGCTGGTGATGTCGATCTTGGCCTCGTAGTCCCCTCGCTTGATCGTCCGGCTCTGATAGATCTCGAACAGCTCCGGGTGCAAGGGCCGGCCATACAACCGGAAGACCAACTCGGTCACGCGCGGTCGAACGGTGAGCACGACGGCTGCTCCCTATGCTTATGTGAAGCCCCCGAGGGGGCGGTTTGTCCTCGACGACACAGGACCATTATAAGCGCTCCGTGAAACGGACACAAATGCCGATTCTCCGCAGCAGAAATGCCGCGCGATTTTGGGACTTGACAAATCTCCGGGGACTTGTTCCGCGCGACGGTTTGCTAGCACGCTGAGCAAGTCGCGCCTCACGTGGCACGCCGATTGCAGGGCGCGGCGCAAGGACCACCACCGGTAGTGGTTGTGCCTGGTGGCAACGCAAGATATGGCGTTATGCGGTGCCGCCGCTACGGAGTTTCAAGGGCCCGAACTCAAACCGACCAGGATGTCATAGCCCGCATGGGTCCCCGCCGCGATGCCGAAACCCCGGCAGACAAACAGGATCGCGAAGAACACCCCGGCAAGGAAGCGGAACAGGAAGCTGAACCAGGCGAGCGTGTCGCCGTAGGGCCCCACGTAATGGGCCGCGGCGAAGAGCAGGCTGCTTGCCACGACCGCGCTGAGCTTCCGCGGCGTCGGCTCGACTCTCATCCACCTAAGAAGCCACATCAGCCCGGAAAACAGCACGAGCCGAAACAGCAGCTCCTCATAAATGCCCGCGCCGAGAAACCCCACGGCGGCGCCGACGTGCTCGCGGATGTCCTCGCCGATGCTCAGGGCCGCGGCCAGTCCCGTGGCGTGCGAAAGCCCCCGCTGCACCTTGAGCACCAGGAGCAAACAGAATGCCAGCAGGACACATTCGCCGGCCATCCCCCAAAAGAGGCCCGGCCGCAGGCGCCACGGCTGGCGCGTGGTGTGGTGCCAGGCCAGGAGGATGACCACGGTCAGCAACGGCAGCAGGAAGTACTCGCCGAAGCCCAGGCCTTCGAGGAAGGATCGCAGCCAGGCGTCGGCCCCGTTGCGAACCGCGTGGGGACCGAGCACCAGCAGCCCCCCCTCGTAGATCAGGAGGAAGGGCGCAATGAACACCAGGCTCGCCCAGGGACGCCGGCTCTCGGCCCAGTAGCCTTGGGCCAGCCGGGCGCTCAGGTCGTCGGAAGAGGGGCCGGGCTGCGACTTGGCACTCATGACGACGAGGATACCGTGAAACCTCCGGCCGAAACAAGACGTCTTGACGGCCCGGGAGCCGCCGGTAGAACAGGGGCATGAACGCGACTCTCCGCGAGGTCTATCGCCGACTGTTCGACGCCCTCGGGCCCCAGGACTGGTGGCCGGGCGAATCGCCCTTCGAGGTCATGGTCGGTGCCGTCCTGACCCAGAACACCAACTGGCAGAACGTCGAGCGAGCCATCGACAACCTCCGCCGGGCCGATCTGCTCACGCCGCAGGCCCTCTACGAGGTGCCGGTCGAGGAGCTCGAGGAGCTGGTCCGCCCGGCCGGCTACTTCCGCGTCAAGGCCCGACGCTTGCACAGCTTGCTCGAGTTCTACGTGACCCGCTACGGCGGCTCGCTCGAAGCGATGCTCGGCACCCCCCTCGAAACGCTTCGGGAAGAGCTGCTCGCCGTCCGTGGGATCGGCCCGGAAACGGCCGACTCGATCCTGCTCTACGCCTGCGAGCTGCCGGTGTTCGTGGTCGACGCCTACACGTATCGCATCTTCACCCGGCACGGCTGGACTGGCTTCGACGCCGACTACGACACGATCCGGGACCTCTTCCAGGGCGGCCTGCCTGCCGACGCCACGATGTTCAACGAGTACCACGCCCTGCTGGTCCACGTGGGCAAGCACTTCTGCCGCAAGCAGAACCCCAAGTGCGAGGAATGCCCGCTTGAGGACCTCCTCCCCGACGCCGGGCCGCTGGAGCCCGACTGACGACTGGGCCGCCGAGCCGGCGGCCGCTAAACTGGATGATGTTGCCCAAACAGCCGTTTCGCCGTCGCCGGCACGGCGACGTGCGTCGTCTTACCGTCGTCGGCACGACGACGCGACACGTTTAGCGGTCGCCGGTACGGCGACCAGAACGGGGGGACTCGCCATGGTCATCGCCTACCACGCCATCTTCACCACCTACGGCGCGTGGCTGGCCAACGACCCCCGGGGCTCTTACTCGAAGGAGATCTACCAAGCCGAGCTGGCCGCGCTTGGCGAAATTCGCTATGGGCGGCAGAATCCCCAGCCCAGCCGCGAGACCGTACGCCGCTTCCGCACCGCGGCCGTGCGACGGCTCTCGCGGCTGCCGTGTACGTCGAGGCCAACCCGCGGGTGGCGCGCATGCGGCCCCAGCACTGGGATTTCGTCACGCCGTTGCCGCCGGAAGCGTGACCCGTGCCCCGGGCCGCCGTGCCGGCGGCCGCTAAACAAGGAATATGCACCGCGCCGGGGTGATTGAACACGATTAGCCGTCGCCGGTGCGGCGACGCGCCCCAAACGCCATGTCCCTCTTCCACGCCGCCGAACAAGCGAATCGTCAGAGCGCCCAGCCGCTCGCCGCGCGCATGCGCCCGGCGTCGCTCGAAGAGTTCGTCGGCCAGGAGCACTTCCTCGGGCCGGGCAAGTTGCTGACGCGCCTTATCTCTGCCGACCGGCTGGGCTCGGTGGTCTTCTACGGCCCGCCCGGCACGGGCAAGACGACCCTGGCCAGGCTCCTGGCCCGCGAGAGCAAGAGCCACTTCCAGCAGATCAGTGCCGTCACGAGCGGTGTGAAAGAGCTGCGCGAAATCCTCACCGCCGCCTATGACCGGCTCTCGGCCTCCGGCCGGCGAACTTTGTTGTTCATCGACGAGATCCACCGCTTCAACAAGGCCCAGCAGGACGTGCTGCTGCCCGACGTCGAGGAGGGCGTGATCATCCTCGTGGGCGTCACCACCGAAAACCCGTTCTTCACGCTCAACAGTGCGCTGTTAAGCCGCAGCCGCATCTTCCAGTTCCGGCCGCTTACGGGGGAGCAGGTCGAGCTGCTCGTGCGCCGGGCAATCGCCGACGAGGAGCGGGGACTGGGCCGCTACGCGATCCGGATGCACGACGACGCCCTAGAGTTTCTGGCCGAGACCAGCGACGGCGACGCCCGCCGGGCACTCTCGGCGCTGGAAGTGGGCGTGCTCTCGGCCGACGCCTCGCCGATCGAGTTCACCCGCCAATTGGCCGAGGAGTCGGTGCAGCGCAAGGCCGTCGAGTACGACCGCGACGGCGACACGCACTACGACGCCGTGAGTGCCCTGATCAAGAGCATCCGCGGCAGCGACCCGGACGCCGCGCTCTACTGGCTCGCCCGGATGCTCGAGGGGGGCGAGGACGTCCGCTTCCTGGCCCGGCGCCTGGTAATCCTGGCCAGCGAGGACGTGGGCAACGCCGATCCGGCCGCCCTGCCGCTGGCCGTGGCCGCGGCCGGTGCCTGCGAGCTGGTCGGGCTGCCCGAGTGCCAGCTCAACCTGGCCCAGGCCGTCACGTACTTGGCCTGTGCCCCGAAATCGAACGCGGCCACGCTAGGGATCGCCGAGGCCCGCTCCGACGTGCGCGAGGCCCGGGTGTTGCCCGTCCCCGTCCACCTTCGCGACCGCCACTACCCCGGCGCAAAGCGCCTTGGCCACGGCGAGGGCTACCAGTACGCCCACGATCACCCCGAGGGCGTCGCCGCCCAGGACTACCTGGGCGTCGACCGGGAATACTACCGCCCGGTCAACCGGGGCTTCGAGCAGCAGCTCACCGAACGGCTGGAGCAGATCCGCAAACGGCTGCGCGAGGGGAAGCAGAAGCAAGAGTAATGGGGTCCCGGATCGGAGGGCGGAAAGGGCGGTTAGTCCGGTGACTACGCGTGCCATCGCCGTACTCATACTTCATCATTCATCAATCATCATTTTTCCAATGCCCGTTCTCAAGACCCTCACCCTCGGCTGCAAGGTCAACCAGTACGAGACGGAGTACGTGCGCCAGGGGTTGGCCCGCGTGGGGTACCGCGAAGCGCGAAACGGCGAGGCGGCCGATCTGTGCGTGGTCAACACCTGCACGGTCACGGCCGACGGCGACGCCAAGAGCCGCAAGGCGATCCGGCACTTCGCCCGCGAAAACCCCGGGGCCGAGATCATCGTGATGGGCTGCTACGCCGCCCGGGCCCCCGGCGAGGCGGCGGCCCTGCCCGGCGTCGTCGAGGTGATCGCCGATAAGCGCGAGCTGCCCGAGCTGCTCGCGCGCCGGGGCGTGATCGACGTGCCCTCGGGCATTGCCACGTTCGGACGCCGCCACAGGGCCTACGTCAAGGTGCAGGACGGCTGCCGCATGGCCTGCAGCTTCTGCATCATCCCCCTGGTCCGCCCGCACCTCGAAAGCCGCCCGGTCGAACACGTGCTCGACGAGGTCCGGCGCCTCGTCCACCACGGACACCGGGAGATCGTGCTCACAGGCATCCACCTGGGCCACTACGGAATGGGCGGGGAGCAGGAATCAGGGGTCAGGAATCAGGGCTCAGGGGTCAAGGCTCAGGGGTCAGGAGTCAGAGGGATCGTAGCCGCGGGCGGAAGCCCGTGGGGCGTCGCCGCTCCAAGCCGGACTAGGACTCAGTGGACAGGAGAATCGCAATGCAACCTGGCCGGCCTCGTGCGCCGGCTTGCCGACTTGCCGGGCGAGTTCCGGCTGCGGATCTCCAGCATCGAGGCGTCCGAAGCCACCCCCGAGCTTCTTTCCGTGATGGCCGATCGGCCGGACCGCATCTGTCCGCACTTGCACCTCTCGATGCAGAGCGGCTCTGACGCCGTGCTCCGGCGAATGCGGCGTCGCCAGACGGCCGCCGAGTTTCTCGCACAGTGTGACCGGGCACGCCGGGCCCTGGACCACCCGGCCCTGACGACCGACGTGATCGTCGGCTTCCCCGGCGAGACCGACGAGGACTTTGCAGCCACCTGCCGGGCGGTCGAGTCGGCCGGCTTCTCGAAGCTGCACGTGTTCCGCTTCAGTCCCCGCCGGGGAACCCCGGCCGCCGAATTGCCCGACCAGGTCCCCGAGCCGATCAAACGCCGCCGTGCCGCCGAGCTATCCGCGCTGGGCGACCGGCTCCGCCGGGCGTACTTCCAAAGCCTCCTGGGCCGGCCGCTCCAGGTCCTGGTCGAGACCCCCGTCGAAACCCACGCCGGCCGCCTCCGCGGCACCGCGGCCCGCTACGTCCCCGTTGAACTGGCCGGCGATGACCGGCTCCTGGGCCGGCTGGTCACGGTGACCGCCCACCGGACGAGCGGGGGCCGAATCCAGGGGAAGAAACCCGGGAATCCGTCCCCTAGAGGCGTGTGAAACCGCTGGAAGTGGCCGCGAAACCGCTCTGGAAGCGGCCGTGCCGTTCTGCTACACTCCCCCCTCTTTTCCCCGGATCACTTCGTGCGCGGCCGGCAGGGAAGCGGTCTGCGCGTTCTCACTCGAGAGCACACGGGAGCAAGCCATGCTCGGGAAACGGATTTCCTGCTCGGCAGCGTTCGTTCTGGCGGCGTGGGGATGCTGGGGCACGTCGGCGGCCGCGCCGCCTTGGATGCGGATGATCTCGTTCGATCGGGTCGAGGCCGACCCGGCCGGCGACTACCGGCTCACCGAGGAGAACGGGCCCTGGATGATCATGGCCTGCAGCTTCTCGGGCAAGAACGCCCGGGGCCAGAGCGCCGAGGAGCAGGCCCGCGAGCTGGTCATCGAGCTTCGCAAGCGGTACAAGCTGCCGGCCTACACCCACCGGATGCACTTCGAGTTCGGCGAGACGACCGGCCGGGGGATCGACCGCTACGGCGACCCGCAGCGCATGCGCCACCGGCTCGACGAGCTGGAGGAGGTCGCCGTGCTGGTGGGCAACTACACGAGCGTCGACGATCCGCAGGCCCAGCGTACGCTCCAGAAGCTCAAGCTTAGCCACCCGAAGTGCCTTGAGGTCCTTCCCGATCGGCCGACCACGCAGACGCTGGCCGGCTGGCGGGCCGTGCAGAAGTACGTGCTGGCCCCCGGCAACGAGAAGAAGATGAAGGGACCCATGGGCCACGCCTTCGTGACGACCAACCCCGTTCTGCCCCCGGAATACTTCAACTCGCCGGGCCTCGACGGTATGGTGCTCGCGATGAACAAGGACGTCGAGCACAGCCTGCTCGATTGCCCCGGCAAGTACACCGTGCAAGTGGCCTGCTTCAAGGGCAACGTGGTGATCGACCAGCGGGAGATCCAAAAGATCGAGCGGGGCAAAGAAATCGACAGCCGTCTGACCGACGCTGCCGTGAAGGCACACCGCCTGACCGAGGCCCTCAGGCTGAAGGGCTGGGAGGCGTACGAGTTCCACGATCGCTACGCCAGCATCGTCACGGTGGGGAGCTTCGACTCGGTGGGCACGCCCCGGCCCGACGGCCGCACCGAAATCAACCCCCAACTCTACAGGGTCATGCAGGCGTTCGGCGCCGAGCATCCCAATCTCCCCGGCGCCCCGGCCGGCGCCGTGCAGCTCAAGTCGCTGCTGGGCATCCCCTTCGACATCCAACCGATCCCTGTGAAGGTCCCCAAACGGTCGATCGCCGACCGCCTCGTCCGGCGGCCGGGTTTGTGAAGCAGTGAGGACCCATGCCCCCCCGCCCGTCCGTCATCCTCGGAACCCACAACCGCAAGAAAGGCCTCGAGCTGGCCGAGCTGCTCGGTCCGGCGGACGTCGAAGTCGCCACACTGGCCGATTTCCCCAATGCCATCGATGTGGCCGAGGACGGCCGTACCTTCGCCGAGAACGCCCGGCTCAAGGCGACCCGCCAGGCGGAGCACCTGGGCCGGTGGGTGCTCGGCGAGGACAGCGGGCTGCTGGTCGACGCCCTGGATGGGGCGCCCGGCGTCTTTTCCGCCCGGTTCTCCGGGCCCGATGCCACCGACGCATCGAACAACGAGCTGCTGCTCGAAAAGCTTGCCGGCGTGCCCCGCGAGCGTCGCACGGCCGCCTACGTTTGCCACATGACGCTGGCCGATCCGGCCGGCCAGGTTCGGGCCGAGAGCGAGGCCCGCTGCCGCGGCCGAATCCTCACCCAGCCGGGCGGCACCTACGGCTTCGGCTACGATCCGCTCTTCGAAGTGATCGAGTACCACCGCTCCTTCGGGGAACTCGGCCCGCTGGTCAAAGCCGCGCTGAGCCACCGCGCCCGGGCCGCCAGGCTGCTGCTGCCAAAGCTCGTCGCCCTGATCGGCGCGGGCGAACTGTGAGCGTGGCGACCCTCTTTCGTGCGACGTATACTGGAAGTGTGGCTTTCGGGCGGCCCTTTGCCCCAACGGCGACAGACATGTCCGCGCAACCCGACGAAGTCTCTCGAGAACGCGACGAACCCGAGCCGATCGACACCCCCCCGGCCGCGATCCGCTGGCGGAGCTGGCCGGCGGCGGAGCGCCTGGGGCGCACGGGCTTGGTGGCCCTCGCGCTCTTGGCGGCGACGGTGCTGGTCCGCCTGGTCGCCGGCCGGCCGGTGCTGGCGTTGTTGGCCCTGGGCGCGCTGTTGGCGGCACTCTGGCGCTACTTCCTGCCGGTCCAGTTCGAGCTGGACGAGCACGGCGTCGAGCGCTCGCTCTTCGGCTGGCGGCGCCACGTGCGTTGGTCGGCAGTCGCCCGGTACGAGGTCTGCCCGGCCGGCGTGCTCCTGGTCCCCAACAGGCGACAGACGCCTATGTCCGCTTTCGCCGGCTTGTTCCTACCGTTCGCGGAGAACCGCGAGGCAGTGCTATTGCGCCTCCGCTACTACCTCGGCCCGCCCGCCTGAACCCCCGGGCCGCGCCCGCCCGACTCTCCCCCTCCCCCGCTTCCTCTCCCCCACCTTCCCCCCCCCAATCTTCCTCGCTCCCACCCCCCCCCTCCCCCTCCCCTCAGCAACACCTCC